>Ga0209798_10000757_pt1 | contig 19741 bp, 17 predicted proteins | sample DOMMetBare3Fresh_FD_187475 | JGI IMG/M metagenome (GOLD analysis project Ga0209798, IMG submission 187475) | Wetland sediment microbial communities from St. Louis River estuary, USA, under dissolved organic matter induced mercury methylation -... | ecosystem: Environmental > Aquatic >...
TTATCTAGTTCAGCAGTAAGTTTTACAAGTTCTTCAATATCTACATCCAATAAAAGTTGCTGCCTTAATCCAAATCGTACATAAAGAAGCCGGTATTTTTTTGCAATTAACAAAATACGGAATAATTCACCGGGTGAGATAATACCTCCTTTAAAATTAATCTTAATGGTATTAATCTGTTTCATTTTCATTTTATTAACAGTTTCTGATTCTTCCAAATATCTGTCATTATACAATAACAGTTGTTCGTGAGATTAAATGAAAGGTCTATTGAGATACCGATATAATTTGTTTCTATATAAAAAACTGATCACAAAAACGAAATCTTTTTTATCAATTTATTTTATTTCTTTTTTCTTAGAAATCTCTAAACAGTTTTTACTAAGAAAAAATTTAAAGTTCATAAGTAAGTTTCCTCCGGCTGTATACATTTTATTTACTATAATTAGTTTCTGAATGGGAAATTTGAAAGTATATTTATTGACTTTTCAATTTAAAAGTTCGATCTTAATTTTATACAGGTAATATTTTATACAGATAATTTACTATTTTAGAATTTGTTTAAACCTTTAATAATTGAATAATGGAAGCAAATGAAAAAATAGTTTTAACAGTGGAAAATGTCATACATGCACCCATTCAAAAAACATGGGATTGCTGGACAAAGCCAGAACATATTATTCACTGGAATTATGCTTCAGATGATTGGCATTCTCCCAAAGCAGAAAATGATTTAAAGGTTGCTGGCCGATTTAATGTTCGGATGGAAGCAAAAGATGGCAGCATGGGTTTTGATTTTGAAGGAATTTATGACGAGGTAAAAGAAAACGAACTAATAAAGTATTCTTTGGCCGATGGAAGAGAAGTAACCATTCAATTTATAGAAATGGACAACAATACAAAAGTAATAGAAAGCTTTGATGCTGAAACTGAGAATTCAATAGAATTACAAAAAAGTGGCTGGCAGGCTATTCTTGATAATTTTAAAAAGTATACAGAAGGGACCTAATTAAAAACACAATGGAAAATCAGGTGTTTTGTTTTCTATAAATCAATGATGTTGATTACTGTTGCTGCTGCACCATTTGCATGTATCTTCTGTAGGAGTTGCCATCATCATTATCATTAATTAATGAGGCGCTTACTACCTGTGGCGTTAATATTGCAGCAACTTCTTTTGAAACCAAGCCATCTTCATGCGATACGGAAACACCTACTTCCAATGTTTGTTTTGCTGTGCCTTTGTAAGTCCCTTTAACTGGGGAACAGTCACTGAAGTTTCTACCTATTGCCAGTCTTACATGTAAATCATTAACTACACAATTATTTGTAGGGTCTAATCCCAGCCATCCATAAAAAGGAATATAGGCTTCTACCCATGCATGTGTTGCACCTTCTCCACGTAAATTGTTATCATGCGGACAAACATAACCACTTACATAACGTGCCGGAATGTTTAACAGTCGCAACATAACCAGTAATATATGTGCAAAATCCTGGCACACCCCGGCTTTTAAATCCCATATTTCATCAACTGTTGTTTCTACTGTTGTAATGCCTTTAATATATTTAAAATTTTTATACACATATTCGTTCAATTGTAGAACTGCAGTATATACAGATACAGTTTTGTAAAAGCCATCATCTGCAATCTTTTTAACCTGAGGTAAGTCGTTAAATGTTTCCTGTTTTAAAAAATCAAGAAAAGGAACCAGATTTTTTATTTCCAGTAAATGATTCCATTGATCAGCAGTGGCATGGTCATCTGAAGGGAAATTCCTGCTTTTTGTTACTACGGAAATTGTAGAATCTATTCTTAATTCAGTATGTGGATTAATATTCATGAACGAACCAATTTCATTTTCATAGTAATCTTTATAAACTTCAATCAATGGTTCTCCAGAGACATAAATCTTTTGGCTTTGCACTTCTTGATTTTCATCTTTAATAGGATAAAGCATTATTTGGTTGGCACTGTCTCTTACCGGTTCTGGATAAGTGTATTTGGTAACGTGGTGTATAATAAATCTGGGCATGTTATTCTTCTTCTTTTCTTAAATAAAATAGTTGTTCTTTAACTCTGTGCAAAATAATTCTGGTTTAATGTTCTTCCAACTTCAAAAAGGGCTGTTTTTATTTCAATTAAAAAATGATGCATTCCTTCATTGATAATTGAATCTGGTGTAGAAAATTTCACTTTGCTTTTTACTTTACCTATCATAAAGTCTATCTGATTAAAACCGGAAATGTTTTTTTCGTTTTTCAATCGTTCAAAATAACGATGTAACTGATTTATTGAATAAATTACTGAGCGGGGAAAAGTTTCATTTAATAAAATCTGCTCCATCACATTCTTTGCTCCCAGGCCACTTCTGTAAGTTTTTAAATACAATTCGTAACCGGAAATGGACATTAATAAATATTTCCAGTAAGTTGTATCGGTTGGTTTATCAAGATCATAATTTAAATCGCTGAATTTTATATCTAAAATATCAGCAGATTGTATAGCCCTTTCCAGAAATTTCCCAATATTAATAAACGAATTTCCTTCACCTCTTGCCATTGTAACATCAGTTGTACCAAAATAAAGAAGCCCTTGTTTGATTAATGTATCCAGAACAGAAATAGGATCTTCTTTTTGCAACTTATCAATTAAATTTTCCTGTCGTATGTTATGATAAAAATCATTCAGGCACTGCCACATTTCTTTTGTAATGTGATCCTGTACACTTCTTCCGTTTTCTCTTGCCTGCGTTACAATGTTTAAAACTGAATTTGGATTTTCTTTATCAGTTACCATAAATTGTAAAACATTTCTGGTATTGGAGGCGAGTGCCGTTGCTTCTTCATCTTTTAAAAAAGTAAATATTTTCAAAACAGGTTTCCAGGAAAATTCCTGAATATCATCCTGTGAAGAAGCATAGTTGATTTTTAGCATTCGTAAAATACCATCAGCTCTTTCCATATAACGGCTCATCCAATATAAACTATCTGCAACTCTGCTAAGCATGTAATAAATGTCTTTAATAATTATAAAAATTAATCTGCTAACACCCAGGTATCCTTACTGCCACCTCCCTGCGATGAATTAACAATAAGCGATCCTTCTTTTAATGCAACTCGTGTTAATCCACCCGGAACAATTTCTATACCTCCCGGCCCACATAAAGCATAAGGCCTTAAATCAATTCTTCTTGGTTTTAAGGTTCCATTCATATAACAGGGACAAGATGATAAACTTATAATGGGTTGAGCTATAAATTCTCTTGGATTTTTCAATACTTCTTTTTTATAGAGAATAATTTCCTTTTCTGTAGCGGCATTTCCCATTAGCATTCCATAACCACCACTTTCGTTGGTTTTTTTAATTACCATTCGTTCAATGTTTTTAAATACATGTTCAAGTTCTTCTTCCTTTGCCAACTGGTAAGTAGGTACATTTTTTAAAATGGGTTCTTCATTTAAATAATAACGAATCATAGCAGGCACAAAAGTATAGATTGCTTTATCATCAGCTACGCCATTACCCGCAGCATTTACTATAGCAACATTCCCTTTTCGATAAGCACTCATAATACCCGCCACACCCAGTAAACTATTGGGGTCAAAAACCAAAGGATCTAAATATTCATCATCTACTCTGCGGTAAATGACATCTACCTGTTGAAGACCTGCAGTTGTTTTCATATATACTTTATGATTATCTACCACTAGATCCTTTCCTTCTACTAATTCAACACCCATTAATCTGGCTAAGGTGCTGTGTTCAAAATATGCAGAGTTATAAATACCCGGTGTTAATAAAACAATTGTTGGATTATACGTTTGCTTTGGTGAAAGTGAAACCAGATTTTTATGAAGGATATTCGGGTATTCAGTTACACTCCTTACATTATTTTTGGGCAGAAGATCAGGAAACAACCGCTTGGTTATTTCCCTGTTTTCAAGCATATAACTAACCCCACTTGGGGTGCGTAAATTATCTTCCAGAATATAAAAAGAGCCATCACTGTCTCTTATTAAATCAATTCCTGAAATATGTACATAAATATCATAAGGCACCTGAAAGTTGTGCATCTCCCTGAGATAATGCGGGCAACTGTAAATCATCTGTGCTGGAATTACCCCATCTTTTATAATAAACTGGTTGCTGTAAATATCTTTTAAAAAAAGATTGAGTGCTTTTAACCTTTGTTTAATTCCTTTTTCTATAAAACTCCATTCACCGGCAGTTATAATGCGTGGTATAATATCAAAAGGGAATATTTTTTCTATTCCTTCGCCACTGCTGTAAACGGTAAAAGTAATGCCCTGGCTCATAAACAAACGTTTAGCCAGTTCTTCTTTTTTATTCAGCTCTTCAATTGATAGTTGTTGTAAAAAGGAAAGGACTTTTTGATACTGCTGTCTTACAGAGGCATCACTGTACATTTCATCCCAGGTGTTGCTGTCTACTAAATATGATTGTAAAAGTGAATTTGCCTGCATAACAGTTAGTTTAAAAAATTAAAAGCAAGCAATCATAAAAAGAATATGGTGATCAAATATAATAAATTGTTATTGTTAATTAATGTTTCAATATTTTTTATTTGTTTGGTTCAAAATAGTCTTTGTTTGAGCTCCATTTAAAGAATATAACAGAAAGTATAATAACAAGTTCTGACTTTTTCTTATTAATTAAACCATGGATTTGAGTTGCTAGATTTAAAACATTTATTCGTATTAAATTAGCTCTTTTATTTTCAATTTAAGATGAGTACTTTAGATTGATCGAAATTTATTTGAATTAATGGCAAGCTCTTTCTTTCTGGTATAAACAAATTAATCTTTTATTATGAAAAAGTTTTTATTCTTTACGTTTTTGCTAGTTACTCTATACTTGCAGGCACAAAATAAAAATCATTATTCTCTAGCATTTACCAACAACGCATCTTCTTATCCCTTTAACACTTTATCTGGTTTTTTTAAAACACCTTTCCATCCGGGAATTGAACTGAGCTGGAGAAGGAATTTGAAAGAAAAAATTAAACATGATTGGTTCAGAGATGTAAAGCTTGGCTATTTTTATCACAGGTTTGTTCAACATGGTATTCCCATCTATTTAAATTATGGGTACAGATACAAATATTCAAAACAATTTTATTCTCAAATTTCTTTAGGAGGCGGTTATTTTCATTCAATTCCGGCTACTGAAGTGTTGAAGTTAAATGACAATGGTGATTATAAAAATGCAAAAGGTATTGGTAGGCCACAGGCCATGTTTGCATTGAACATTGGAACTGGGTATGTTTTTAAATTAACAAATCAACAGCCATTAAATTTATTTCTGGAATACCAGGCACGCATTCAAACTCCTTTTGTTAAATCGTATGTACCTATTCTCCCATATAATCAGTTAGCAATTGGGACATCAATTACAATTCAGTCAACAAAAAAAACAAAATGATTATGAAACACCTATTCATCTTCTGCCTGTTTATTTCAATGCTAATTAGTGGCTGTAAAAAAGCACAAATAGATCATACCGTTGATCAATCACAGGCTATTCCATGGAACGATTCCAGCAGCATACATCCTAAAAATATTATTTTTAAAAATTTACTTGAAAAGTATCGCCTAAAAGGATTGCCAGGAATATCCTTACTCATAAATGATCAGAATGGAACCTGGGTAGGATCTACCGGTAAAGCCGATATAATTAAAAATATACCTTTTCGTGTTGGGCAAGTTTCTAAAGCAGCAAGTATAACCAAACTTTTTATTGGTACAATGGTTTTTAAATTGTTGGAAGATTCTGTAAATAGTGGATTGGGATATAATTCATTGAAGGAACTTGTTTCAAAATGGTTACCAGACAGGATTATAAGCAAATTACCTAATGGGAGTAAAATAACTTTGGGCCAGTGTATGAAGCATGAAACGGGAATACCTGACCTGATTAATGAAAGTAAATTTTATCTGGCAGTATTAAACAATCCAAATAAGAAATGGGAGGCTGAAGAATTACTGGAATTTATTTATAATAAAAAACCGGAGTTTTCACCAGGTGATACGGCCATTTATTCCAATACTAATACAGTTTTAGTTACTATGATTGTTGAAGCTGCAACAGGGAAGAAGCATGCTGATCTGTTACATCAGAAGATTCTTACTCCATTAGGATTAACACAAACATTTTATCAGCCACATGATCAGTTGCCTGTAAATACTGCACAAGGGTATTATGATCTGTATAATAACAATACCATTGTAAATGTGTCTAATCTGGTAACAGGAAGTGGTAATGGTTATGGTGGCCTTTATTCAAATGTATTTGATTTATATAAGTTTATTGATTTGTTATTGATTAAAAAAACATTGTTATTGCCTAAATCACTTTCTATTATGGAAACATACGGGAAACCCGATGATCCTAATGAGTATGGATATGGGATTATGAAAAAATTCATAAGCCGGGGTATCAATGCTGGAATCGGACATTCAGGAAGAGACCTTGGTTATACAGCTAATCTTTTTTATTTTCCTAATAAAAAAGTAACGCATGTGTTTTTTGTGAATTACGGAACAGATGCTGATAGTAAACTTAAAAGTGTATTTCAAGAATTTCAGGAAGAGCTTTTAAATATAACCTTGCAATAAAAGCAACTACAATATGATTCTACATTAAGAATCAGTAATCTTTAATAGTGAAATGGAAAAAATTTATCCTTTTTCACTTTCATTTAACTCAACATGTTCAATTGGTTTGTTGCAATGGGGGCAAACATTTGTTTTCTTGTTTTTCAATTTTCTCATTTCTTCAAGGAATCCGGCAGTGATGATGCCTGCAGGCAATGCAAAAACAGCTAACCCAAACAAGGTAACAATACCGGTTAATATTTTTCCTGTTAAAGTAATGGGCACCATATCGCCATAACCAACTGATGTTACAGTAACCACAGCCCACCATAAAGTTGCAGGTATACTTGAAAATACCTGTGGTTGCGCATTGTGTTCTGCAAAATAAAGCAAGCTGGCAGCAATGATGATTAAAAAGCTGATAAGAATGATACTTAGTTTTAACTCACTTGCTCTTGAGGTAAAAACACTTTTTACCATCTTGGCAGCTTTCATGTATGCTGTTAGCTGAAATAATCTTAAAAAACGAAGTAGTCTTAAAATACGTATTACTCTTAAATCAAGCCCAACAATAACATGAATGTAAAAGGGCAATATAGCTAACAGATCAATAACAGCATCTGTACTGATCATATATTTCAGACGCCCTAATACAGGATGCTTATATTCTGGATGAACAGTACAACTCCAAACCCGAAGGATATATTCAATGGTGAAAATCAGAACGGAAATAAGATCAAAATATCTGAAAAAATCTTCATACGCATCATGAATGGAATGTACAGTTTCAAACATGACTGCAATTACATTCAATAAAATAAGAATGATAATAAACCCATTGAAGATTTTGTCCCATTTTGTATCTCCAATTTCAGGATGCAGAATTGAGTGTACCTTAACTTTTGTTTTGTGATACATGGCTGGAGATTATTTTGGTTGCCTTAAAAGTAAACAATTTTATAAGTTTCTTCATGTTCATATTTATCTGCAAAAAATAGGTAGTTTAAAATGGAGTATAACATTCGTTTAGTTCAATTTTTAGCAGTTTATTTCAATGTGTTTTTAACCAGATTTGATTCAATTAAATGAGTACTCATGATTTTTACATCTCAAATTCCCAAACGGTTTTGTATGTTCCATATTTTTCAACATAAGATAGAAACGAATTATAGAAGGGATCGGCGCCAACAGTAGCACTATCACCAACTACAAATAACTGTTCTTTTGCTCTTGTAATGGCTACATTCATTCTGCGGTAATCTTTTAAAAATCCTATGCTGCCTTCATCATTGCTGCGTACAAGTGAAACAATGATGGTTTCTTTCTCCTGTCCCTGGAAACTGTCAATGGTGCTGATGCGTATTTCTTTTGGTAAAATATCTTTTGCAGCAGCAACTTGTCCTGCGTAAGGTGAAATAAATGCTGTAGTGAACGGATCTAAATTTTCTGTTTCCAATATTTTTTGAACAATGCGTAATTCACCCAGGTTTTGCAAACTCATTCCATCGGGTCCATGTATTTCATTATAACCGGAGCCGGCTGTATCAATAAATGTGAGATGAACTCCGGTATTAAACAAATGTTCAGCAGTTAATAATAAACTGTTGTAAAAATAATTACTGCTAAAACCGGCAATGGCTTCTCTCATTCTGTATTGTGTATTTAAAAGGAATACATTCCCGGTTTTATCAATAGCTGTTTCTAAAATTGATTGATTATAACCAAGAATTGCAGCCTCATTACTTAACACAGTAGGGGGGAGTTGCCAATGATCACCGGCCAATATAAACTTATCAGCCAATGGAAAAATGCACCATGCCAATGGTTCAATACATTGTCCGGCTTCATCTAAAACAAGTGTTTTAAAGCGAAGGTGATTGATGTTTGCATCATATAAACCAACAGGGGTGCCTGCAATTACTTCTGCTTCTTCAAATAATTTTTCTTCATTGTATGATTGCAGTTTTTTTATTTCAGAACGAATGTTTTTAACCTCTTTAAATAGCAGGTTACGTTGATCTCTTTCAGCTTTGCCATAACTCCGTTTGTATTTAAGAGCCATTTTCCTGAATTCTTCTGCTCTTATTTTTAATTGTTTAATTTCTTTTTGTGCTTTGCTGTTATTGAGTTTTCCTTCCGGTGTGTGGGCAAAGATGGCTTCATCTACTTTACTGCTGTTACCAATTCTTAATAATTTTATTCCTTGTTGTATAAGCCCTTTTGAAATATGATCTACTGCTGTATTGCTGGGAGCTGATACTAATACTTTTTCACCTGCATGAATCAATTGAATAATTGCTTCTATAAGTGTGGTTGTTTTTCCTGTGCCTGGCGGCCCATGTACAATGGTTATGCTTTCATTTTGTGTAATTGCTTTTACTGCCTGTTGCTGACTTTCATTTAAATTTTTATTTACAAAACTCAGTATTGCGTTTTGTTTAACAGAAGTTGGTTGCAGCGTTGTTTTATCTGCATGCAATTGTTCAAATAGTTGAAAAAGAGGTTGATTATTTTCCAGTTCATTAAGCACTTTTTTCATAATGCCTGTAGTTCGTGTATCGGGAGCTAACTTAATTCCAACTCCATTATCTTCAATCCAATCCGGAAAGTCGGGAGCAAACAAACGAAACTCTCCGTTTTTCCCATCTAAACTCATTAAAACACCTTTCACCGGTTCCTCACCCGTAATAAAACATTCAATGGCTGCACCATCTTTAAATAAATGAACTTCTGGCGGAAAGCTGAGTTTAAAACTGATCTCTGGATAATCAGCATATCCAAAATTCTTTTTAATAACAATGATGGGATGTAAAGCAAGACCTTCAGCTTTTAATTGTTTGAGTGAATGTTGCTGATCTAAACTGTAACGCTGCACCTGTTCTTTTTCTTCCAGGTTAATACATTGTATGAATCGTTGAATATGAGGATGCATGGGGTGAAAATAGGATTTTTCTTTTCTTCTGTTTCATTTACATTCCCACTTCAAGAAGACTTACCTTTAGATGCATTCTGTTGCAATCGTTATTGGTTGAACTATTATTTGATTAAGTGTATGAAATTATTAAAAATGATGTGGTCAGTTATAAAACAATCTTTCTCTGATTTTATTGATAATAAAGTACTGAAGCTAAGTGCGGCACTGGCTTTTTTTACCATTTTTTCTGTGCCGGCCATGCTAATTATCATGATTTCAATCAGTGATGTTTTTTATGGTCGGGAAGCGGTTGAAGGAACATTATATAAACAGATTTCGGGATTTGTAGGAAACCATGCTGCTTTACAAATTCAACAAACCATACGTAATGCAGCCCAATCTCATAACAGCAGGTTTGCAACCATAATTGGTTTTATAACTTTACTTGTAGGTGCAACCAGTGTGTTTAGTGAAATACAGGATTCTATCAATTCAATCTGGAAATTAAAAGCAAAACCAAAAGGAAAAGGGATCATAAAATTAATTGTAAACCGCTTGCTTTCATTTTCATTAGTGGTTAGTCTTGGTTTTATTTTATTGGTTTCTTTGGTCATTAATGGAGTAATGGATTTGCTTAGTCATCAGCTTACACAGATTTTCCCTGAGCTTGCAGTGATTGTGGTTTATATTTTTAATCTCATTCTTACGTTTGGTATAACCTCTTTATTATTTGGAATGATTTTTAAAATATTACCTGATGCCCGTATAGAATGGAAACATGTAAGGGTAGGAGCTTTTACTACAGCCTTTCTGTTTATGATTGGCAAATTTTTGATTGGGTTTTACCTGGGGCAGAGTGAACTTTCAAGTACATATGGTACTGCTGGTTCTTCCATTGTTTTATTGCTATGGGTTTATTATTCCGCCATGATTTTATATTTTGGTGCTGTATTCACACATGTATATGCTGCACATACCGGATCAAAAATTTATCCTGATAATTATGCTGTGTGGATACAGGAAGTTGAAATTGAATCAGAAAAATCAATTCAGCATCAGCCCGAAGAGAAGATAGTTGTTGAAGTGCCTGAGAAAATAAATCCCTCATGAACAAAGCAAATAAATTGAGAACAGCTTTTTTTGTTTGCTTAAACTACAGGCTCATCAGGTAATGAATCAATAATAGGTTTCTGGTTTTCCATATCTTTTTTTCGTTGTAATAATTTGATATGCAGAAACGAATGTTTTTTGAGATGATATTTTTGCGGTTCACCCAATAAAAATCCATAAGGCTGCAAACCAGGCACAGCATCAAAAATCACTTTCAGAATTGCAGTAAGAGGGATTGCAAGAAATAAGCCGGGTAATCCCCATAATTCCCCAAACAGAATCAAAACAAAAACTGCAACCAATGGGTTGAGGCTTACTTTATGTCCAATGAGAAGAGGTGCCACCAGGTTGCTGTCAATAATATGAATAACCCAAAGTACAGAAAACGCAAAAAGCGGTTGCCAACTGGTATCGGTTGTAATAAAAGCTACAAATACGGCTAGCAAGGAACCAACAATCATACCCAGGTAAGGAATGATGCAAAAGGCTGCAATGAGAAAACCAAGGATAATAGAATATCCTATTCCAATAAAATACAATGCAACTGCATTTGCTGCTCCTATAATAATGATATCTAAAAACTGTCCAAAAAGGTAACCTTTTATAACATATTCCATTTTTTGAATGGTATCGTCAATCTGATCTTTTTCTGCAATATGAAAAAGTTTGTAGAAGAATTCAATAAAGAAATGCCGGTAGTAAAGTAAAAAAAAAGTATAGAGAGGAATAAGAAAGATATTGATAATGATTGTAGAAACCACTTTTAACATATCGATGCTCATTAAATCAGAACTGTTTTGAATTTGAGCAATTTGTTCCTGGATCTTTTCTGCTACCACTGATTTCTTCATTGACAGTTTTTGGGCAGCAAAATCACGCAGATCATTGATGAGCAGATTTATTTTTTTTGTTATCTGTGGAATGTTTTCTGAAAAAATGCTGATCTGTGTAAATAAAATGTAAGCAAGAAAGATTAAAACCATTGTGGTTATAAAAACAGTGGTGAAAGCCGCCATGCCTTTTGAGAAGCCCCATTTTTCAAGCTTAAAACTAAAAGGGAAAATCATCACTGCAAAAATGATGGCAAACAACAGTGGCACAATCAGAGCCTTCAAATAATACAAAGCAAAAACAATAAGAATACTGGAAATGAGCATGGCGGCAACCCGCATTATGTATGGATTTCGAATTTGCTTCATAATAAATAACTTAATTAGAAAAGTCTATGCCAAATTCATGCTTTGATTGATATTTTTTTATTATTTGGCTATCTACCTGCACAAGGTAGCCTTTTAAACCAACGGTAATGTTTAAAGCGCCAACATCCGGAGCCGTAAATTTTATAGCTTGATAAATTATAAAAATTTTATTAATACTAATGCGTGGAAAATAGACTTATTAAAAATGAGAAAGATAAATTTAATCATTCAAATACCATTGCTCATTCCTGGGAACAGTTAAAAACATCCTCCCGGGCTATGAATCAATGTAAGAATGATTTAAGTGGAATTTGAATTGTATAGTTTTAAGCACCAAATTGCTTCAAAGCCTCGTATACAAGAAATGCAGGCCAAACAATAGCTTTCAGGAATCCTAATACACCCATCCAGAAACCTGTTGCATTCATAATAAAATAAATTGCAGCACCAATAAAACCCAGTCCATATACGGCATTACCGGAATTATTTTGATTTTTTACTTTTTCTTTCATCAGAGTTCATTTTTAAAATTTAATAAGTCAAAATTGAAAGTATAGAAATTAAATTCCTATGATCCTTATCATGAAATCAGGAATTAGCTGGTATTTATCTGTTGCCATATTCTTTCAGTCTTTATGAACCTGTTAAATAGATCCCATTATCCCTATGCATCAAGTAATTCCTGGTTGTGAAAGACTATTTCACGGATACATAACTTTCTATTAAGTAATCTTCAAATTGTTTATATAGTTGCAAATAATTTAAATAAGTTGATGATAAGAAAAAGCTTAATTTTCAAAATTATGAAATTATCCAACCGCTTCCGTGATGAGCAGAAACGCCTTTCAGATTTTGACAAGGAAGTATGGGTTGTTTGCCCATCATGTGCACGTAAAGCCATAACAATGGTAAATGATGTTAGCAAAAAAGCAAGATTATTTTGTAGTGCTTGTGGTTATAATAAAGAAGTGAGTATCATGCTTGCTGAACATACAGAATTAAAAACAGCAGCACATCTGTATTTTGATGCCGTTCTTTGGTTACAGTTACCGTTCCGAAGTAAAGAAGTATTTTTTGCATATAATCCTGAACATCTTGTGTATCTGGAACAATATATTGCGGCAAGTATTCGGGAACACCATGATCGTACACATTTTACTTTACTTGAAAAGCTTCCCAAATTTTACCATGATGCTAAAAACAGAACGGCCTTATTAAAACTCATTCGAAAATTGAAAGAAAAAAGTAATGAAGATTAATCAGATAGTCAAACCTTTCATTATTTCGGAATATCTTTTCAAAAGCTAAACTTAACTTTAACTATTAACCAGGCACAACTTTTTTTGTATGGATACAAATACCACTCAATTAAATTTAGTAGTGAAAATGACAGTCACTGCATGGGATGCACAAAACAATTATCTCAGCAAATTAGTTGATTCTTTTAATGAAGATCAATTAATGAAAGAAATTTCTCCCGGCAGAAATACAGGTATTTATTTATTAGGCCACTTAATTGCTGTTAGCGATGCCATGATACCCTTGCTGGGTTTTGGCGAACGTTTATTTCCTGAATTGGAGGAAGTGTTTATTAAAAATCCTGATAAATCGGGACTTCAAATGCCTGCCATTCATGAACTGAAAGAAAACCTTGCAGCTGTAAATGCAAAACTGGACTTCCATTTTCAGAAATCTACGGTTGATGAATGGCTTAGCAAACATGCAGCTGTATCAGCCGAAGATTTTGCTAAAGAACCACACAGAAATAAATTGAATGTTGTTATAAGCCGTACAAATCACATGGCAAATCATATAGGGCAATTGTTGTTGTTAAAATAAACTCTGGACTTAACAAAAAGGATTGCTTTGTGCTTCGTAATGACGTAAACAAGACGATTATACTGTGTATGATTGCAGATTGCTTCGTTGTACCTCCTTGCTAAAATATTTTCAGGGTAATCAGCCTACTTTATTTGGTTTGAAACAATTTTGGGAAACCACTTTATAACGTAGTAATTTTAATCATTATTTCTAGCAAAGGCAAAACGAAATACTTATTACAGAAATAACGGCCAGTTTATACTTTCAAAAATGAGAATCTTACTTACCGGAGCCAATGGTTATATTGGAATGCGACTTTTACCAGTACTGATAGAGGCAGGGCATGAAGTAACCTGTGTAGTTAGAGATAAAAACCGCTTTCAACCATCACCGGATTTATTGAGTAAAGTGAGTATCATTGAATTTGATTTTCTCCACCCGGAAAATGCTGTACAGAATTTTAATCATAAAACTTTTGATGTTGCATATTACCTTATTCACTCACTGGGTGATACTACAACAACATTAAAAGAATATGAAATAAGGGCGGCAGGTTGTTTTGTGCTGGTTGCAACACTTACACAGGTAAAGCAGATTATTTATTTAGGTGGAATCAGTAATGAAAAAAAATTGTCGAATCATTTATTGGCTCGTAAAGCTGTTAAAGATGTTTTGATAAATTCCGGAATAGATTATACAATTTTTGAAGCAGGTATTATTGTTGGTTCGGGAAGTATTTCATTTGAAATTATACGTGACCTAACTGAAAAATTACCCCTTATGATTGTACCACGCTGGCTTAACTCAAAATGCCAGCCTATTGCAATCAGAAATTTAGTTAACTACTTATGTAAAAGTTTATTAAATGAACAAACCTTAAATAAGACTTTTGAAATTGGTGGACCTGAAGTTCTTTCTTATAAACAAATGCTCCTAGAGTTTGCTGCGGTACGTGGTTATAAACGTTATATTATTTCCTTGCCCGTTTTATTTCCGGGCCTGTCTGCTTATTGGTTATATCTTACTACTTCAGCTAATTTTAGTATTGCAAGCCAGTTGGTACAAAGCATGAAGAATGATTTAATATGTAAAGATCAGTCTATTCAGGAAATTATTCCTCAGGAACTCATTTCTTACAAAGAAGCAATTAAGCTTGCTTTTGTGAAGATTGAGCAAAACATGGTTCTTTCAAGCTGGACAGATGCAGCATCGAGCAGTTTAAATAGATTAGAAGTTAATCAATTTATAGAAGTGCCAGTAAATGGATGCTACAGAGATAAAAGATGGATTGAAATCGATAAAAGTGAAGTAGAAGAAGTAGCAGAGCGTTTCTTTGGGATTGGTGGCAACCAGGGTTGGTATTATGCCGATTATTTATGGCGCATCAGAGGGTTGCTGGATAAATTAGTTGGAGGTGTTGGCCTTGGCAGAGGAAGACGAAGTGATAAGGATATACAAACCGGTGATGCTCTTGATTTCTGGAGAGTGTTATTAGCCGATAAAAAAAATCATCGCCTGCTTCTATATTCTGAAATGAAATTACCCGGAGAAGCCTGGCTTGAATTCTCTATAGTTAAAAATAATTACCGCTGTTATTTAAAACAAACTGCCACTTTCCGGCCTAATGGAATTTTAGGAAGAAATTACTGGTACTCCATGCTTCCGTTTCATTTTTTTATTTTCAGAAATATGTTGAAACGTATTGCAGGGAAAAAATAAATTAGTTACAAAAATTTTAATTTTTAATCAGCCATTACTTACAAAACTCTGATCTTAATATTTTTAAAGTATACTTTATTGCCGTGATCCTGTAAAGCAATCAATCCTTTTTTTGCTGATCCATAATCAGGATAATCTTTCCATTTCCCTTCTTGCTTTTCTTTTAACCACTTTGCATCCCAAGCCTGGAATTCAACAATTTTTTTTCCATTTAACCAATGCTCTACATGACCTTTATTGAAAATTATCTTACTGGTATTCCATTCGCCAATGGCTTTTAATTTTTTCTTGTTGTTGGGTACATTCATTGCATAATCGGCTCCTGTTTTTTGCCATTCTTCCAGTTTTTCGGGAAAACTAATATCATCAATCATTTGGTATTCGGGTCCTGTTTCATATGGTGCATGATACTTTACACCCTCCAATACATGGTACATTACACCACTATTTCCTCCTTTGGTCATTTTCCATTCCCATCTTAATTCAAAATTTTCATAAGCTTCGTTGGTAACAATGTCGCCACCATGAGCATCGGGTGCTGCACCCAAACAAACCATAGCTCCATCTTCAATAGCCCAGTTTGTAATAGCACCCGTTTTGTTATAACCATGCCAGCCGTTAAATGTTTTTCCATCAAACAAGGTTATCCATTTACCTTTTCCTGTTTCTTTTGATAACAACAAAAAAGATGAGCAAACTATAAAAAGTAATAAAGTGGTTGTTTTAAAAAACGTTGTTGTCATAACCGGGATTTATTTTTTTATTAATTGCATTGTTTCAGGATTCCATTGTATAGCTGTATTCTGGTTGTAACTATCGTTACATAAAAGGGCAGGTGCTGCAGCTCGGTATCCAAACACTGCATCTTCTGTTACTTTTCCTCCATTTCTGATAGCATTAAAGAAATTTACAAAGTGATCATAAGGTCCGCCCATATAATCTTTTTCTGCAGCAAACGTATATTCTTCAGGAGGCAAAATTCTTTTTCTATCAGAAACAGGTGTGCCCGCTTTTTTCATTTGTTCAATATAAAAAGGATCGTCAGATTCAATGGTTTTATTTCGTTTTAATGTTACACTATCCCAAGTAATATCCATTGAACCTTCACTGCCTACTAATTTTAAATACGTAGTTCCACTGGTGCCATCAACAAAATTGCAACGTAAAGAAAGATTAAAAGGAGCATGTGCTTTTGTTTCAGGATAATCAAATGTTCCTAATAAAACATCCGGCACTTCTCTGCCATCTTTCCAATAACGTAATCCTCCCGATGCATAAATTTTATTTGGGCCAAATGAGTTGGTAATAAAATGTAAACTTGAAAAAAGATGTACAAACAGGTCGCCTGACATGCCTGTGCCATAATCAAGATAATTTCTCCATCTGAAAAAACGGGTGGCATCAAAAGGCCGTTTATTGGTATTACTTATATAAGTATCCCAATCTACAGTAACAGGAGAAGCATCTGCAGGAATTGGATATTGCCATGCACCAACAGGTGAATGACGAGCCCAAAAACCTTCTGCATAATTTAATTGACCAATAGCTCCATCTTTCAATAGCTCTTTTGCTTTTTCATTTCCTAAAGAAGAAACTCCCTGGCTGCCTACCTGGAAAATTTTTCCTGTTTCATTTTGTGTTTTTATTACTGCAGGGCCTTCTGTAATACCATGAACCATTGGTTTTTCACAATACACATGCTTACCTGCACGCATAGCATCAATTGAAATTTGCTGGTGCCAGTGATCGGGTGTGGCAATAATGACAGCATCAACATCTTTACGATTTAAAATATCTTTATAATGCCGGGTTAAAAAAAGATCTTTTCCCCAATTTGCAGCAGCCTCTTTTAAGCGGCCTTCATATAAGTCGCAAACAGCTACAATTTTTGTATTGGGTACTTTAAGTGCTGTAAGTACATCTTGTACACCCATACCACCTGCGCCTATTAACGCAATATTGATTTTGTCGTTTGCACTATTTGGCAAACGTTTTAGCTTTTGATAATAAACAGATTTATTTTCTCCGGCAGCAACATGCGTACCAACAGCAACCGAAGCTGAGGCCGCTGCCAGTTTCTTAATAAAACTTCTGCGTGATGATTCAGCATTATTTTTCATTTATTAACTGATTATGTTTTGTAAATGGATGATGAAAAGTATGTAATTTTTTATAAAAAATATTTTTAAAAGAGCACTGTTTAAAGCCTGTACTATATTAAAGTTCTTTTATTCTGATGTTTTTCCATCTTACTTTAATTCCCCCTCCTTCGTGTATCTGCAAAGCAATAAAGCCTGCACCCTTGCCAATTTTTTCATCTTTGAAATAAACCATCTGATGTCCATTTAACCAGCTTGTAACTTCATCGCCATTCACTAAAATGCGAAGTGTATTCCATTTGCCCATCCTTAACCATTTTTCATCTTCTGGTTTTGGTTGTATTAACCAGCCACGGCCGTAAGATTCATAAATGCCACCTGTATGCTCATTTTCCGGAGCAACTTCTATTTGCCAGCCACTGATCTTTGTGCCTTCAATGGTTGAACGGATGAATACTCCGCTATTGCCATTGGATTCCTGTTTAAAGTGAAGAATTAACTCAAAATTTTTATAATTTTTATTGGTTGATAAATAGCCATATTGTTTATCGGGTCCGCTTTCACAAATAAGTTCTTTCTTTTCAACATACCATTTTTCTGTTCCGTTAATTGTCCACCCTGTTAAATCTTTACCATTAAAGATGGATTTAAAACTTTGACTAAAACATCCATAAGACAGGAGTACCAGGAAATGTAAAAGCATCAATCGTTTCATTTTGCAAGCTGTTTAATGAGTAATCAATTTAGTAAAATTTCTGCATCCTGATCTCTCATCTGGTAATTAATTATTCCTAGTGATAATTTTATTTTGCAACAGGAGGTGATAAAAGTCACCCACATCTTTCATCAATTAAAAAATAATAAAACATAAAACAGGATGTATTTATTTTTATTTAAAAAAGAAAAAATATGAGTATAGAAAATAAAAAGCCTGTCAGAGCCAGCCATGTAGTCATTACTGTCCATGACCGGAATGTTTGTTTTTCAGTAAGTCCGAGGTATTGCTTAACCAACCAGAATCCACTATCATTTACATGCGACATAATGGTTGCACCGGAAGCAATGCTGGAGACCAATGCCGCCAGTTGAATACCGGTAAACGAATTGCTGGTAAGCAGAGGAGCCACCAAACCTGCTGAAGTTATCATGGCAACAGTTGCAGAACCTTGTAAAATGCGTATAAGAGCGGCTGCTATAAAAGCAAATACAATAACCGGCAGCCCCATTCCTGTTAAAGATTCTGCCAGCATTTTTCCTGCACCGGTATTTACCAAAACCTGTTTAAATACTCCACCTGCCCCTGTTAATAAAATAATAGTACCGGCAGGGGCCAATGATTTTGTTGTTATGTCGAGCAACTGTATAGCTGTAAAACCCCTTTTGATGCCGAGAATATACCATGCTATTAAGTTTGCAATGATGAGTGCTGTAAACGGATGCCCGATTAATGAAATTATATCCAGCAATCTTATATTGGTTACCGGTATTAATCCTGATTTTACCATGGTGCTTAATAAAATTAAAACAATGGGTAAAAAAAGAATGGAAAAAACAATGCTGAAACCGGGTAGTTCTGTTTGTTCTTCTGTGCTATCGATAATTTGTGGGGAATTGATATAAATCTTTTTAGCAATGAATTTTCCAAAAACCAATCCACTAAGTAAAACGGTTGGTATACCAATTAAAAATCCAATAAGAATAACCCAACCCATATCAGCTCCTATAATTTCAGCAACAGCAATGGGGCCGGGTGTTGGTGGAATAAAGGCATGACCAAATGCAAGACCAGCCAACAAGGGTATAGCATACAACAATAAAGACTTTCCGGTTTTTTTCTGAATAGCATAGAGAATAGGTACCAATAATATAAATGCCACATCAAAAAAAACAGGAATGGCAATAACTAATCCTGTTATAGACATTGAAAGTGAAGCATTTTTTTCACCAAACTTTTTAAGCAGATGAGTGGCTATGGCCAAAGCACCGCCCGATTTTTCAAGGATGGCGCCAAACATAGCACCCAGGCCAACTACTGTAGCAACAAAACCAAGAGTAGAACCCATGCCTTCCTGAATGGTATTAATTATTTTTTCACCCGGCATACCGGCAATAAGACTGGTAGTTATACTGGCTATGAGTAATGAAATAAAAGCTGGCACTTTAAAATGCAAGATGAGTATTAATAAACAAGCAATACCAGCTAAAACACTTATGATGAGTTGATAATTCATGTTTGAAATTATTCTGTTATCCAGTTGGTA
>Ga0209798_10000758_pt1 | contig 19735 bp, 13 predicted proteins | sample DOMMetBare3Fresh_FD_187475 | JGI IMG/M metagenome (GOLD analysis project Ga0209798, IMG submission 187475) | Wetland sediment microbial communities from St. Louis River estuary, USA, under dissolved organic matter induced mercury methylation -... | ecosystem: Environmental > Aquatic >...
GGGAGGATCCCCTGGGCCCACTCTTGAGCGCTTTCGAGGTCGGGGTCGGGGTTGGGGTCGGGGCGAGCTCCCCCTCTCCCCGGCCCTCTCCCCCTGCGGGGGCGATGGGGGAATGCACCGCGGTCGGAGTAGGGGCGAGCTCCCCCTCTCCCCGGCCCTCTCCCCCTGCGGGCGAGAGGGGGGAATGCACCGCGGCCGGCGCGGGCGCGGCCGCCCCGCCCTCGGCTCCCCGCTCGCGCAGGTCGTTCCCCGCGAGCGCCTTCACCGCTTCCTCCATCACCGTGGTCGCGACGCGGTACGCCTCGGCTCGCGAGAGCCCCTCCGTGCGCCGGCGCAGGTCGGCGACCGCGATCGGCGGGCCGAAGCGGATCTCGAGCGCCGCCTTGCGCGGGAGGGCCTTCCCGGGCGGCAACGCGTCGTGCGTGCCGGAGATGAAGGCGGGCAGGACGTCCACGCCGCAGTGGAGGGCGAGGTAGCCGGCGGTCGGGTAGAAGGGCGCGAGCGAGCCGTCGCGGGAGCGCGTCCCCTCCGGGAAGATGAGGAGGTGGTAGCCGCGCCGGAGCGCCTCGGCGGCCGCCCGGAGGCTCGTCCGGAGCGAGCCCTCGCGCTCCATCGGGATGAGGTTCGTGAAGTTCTCGAAGTAGGCGCGCTTCACCGGGGTGTCGAAGAAGTAGTCGCGCGCCGCGAGCGCCGCGAGCCGCTCGCCCTCCACCCCGAGGGCGACCTTCACGAGCCCCATGTCGAGGTGGCTCGCGTGGTTCGCGACGACGAGGAAGGCCCGGTCGTGCGGCACGGAGGCGGCGCCCTTCACCTTCGCGTCGTACCAGCCCTCGTACAGCGCGCGCTGGCCGGCCCCGAGCAGCTTGCGCCCGAGCCGCGCGAGGAACGCGGGCACCGGGATCTCCGACCCGCCCTCCTCCTCCTCGGCCGGAGGCGGCTCCGGCGCCGCCCCGGGGCGCCGCACCGTGCTCGCGACGAGCCGCGCGAGCTCGCCCACCGTGTGGATGTCCTGCAGGTGGTCGGCCGCCGACGGCGGGACGCCCGCCTCCTCCAGCGCGGCGGTCAGCTCGGTGATCATGAGCGAGTCGAAGCCGAGGTCGGTCGCGAGGCGCGTGTCGTGGGTGATCTCCGCCCGGGGACGCCGCGAGACCTCGGCGACCAGGTCGAGGAGCCAGCCGTCGCCGGCGGTCCGGCCCTGCGCCGCGTCGCGGGCCTTGCGCCCCTTCTGCGCCATGGCCTCGATGCGGAGGAGCTCGCCGCGGACGATCGGACGCTTCACCTTGCGCGTCGCCGTCTTCGGCAGGTCGCCCTCGAAGAGGTGCCAGACCTTGACCCGCTTCGCGAAGGGCAGCTTCGCCGAGACCGCGCGCAGGTGGGCCTCGAGCTTCTCGCGCACCTCCCCGCGGTCGCGGTCGCGCCAGTCGGGGACGACGAGCATCGCCACCTTCTCGCCCCTGGCGTCGGGCAGGCCGACGACGCACAGCTCCTTCATGAGGTCCGGGTCGCGGTAGGCGTCCTCGACCTCGTCCGGGTACACGTTCTTCCCGTTCGCGTCGATGATGACGTCCTTCTTGCGCCCGACGAGCGTGAGGTTGCCGTCCGCGTCGAGCTTCCCGAGGTCGCCGGTCCGGAGCCAGCCGTCCTCGAGCACCTGCCCGGTGAGGTCGGGGTCCACGCCGGGCGCCTCGCCGCCGCGCCAGTAGCCGAGCATCACGTTCGGCCCGCGGGCGAGCACCTCGCCGACGCCGCTCGCGTCGGGGTCGGCGATCCTGAGCTCGACCCCCGGCAGCGCGGGCCCGACGCTCCCCCGCGGCGCGTTCCCGTCCGGCTTCGAGACGGCGAGCACCGGGGCGGTCTCGGTGAGGCCGTAGCCCTCGTAGAGGTCGAAGCCGAGCTCGCGGAACGCCTCCTGGACCTCCGGGTCGAGCGCCGATCCGCCCGACACGAGCAGGCGGAGCCGGCCGCCGAACTTCCGGTGGACCGGCCAGAAGAGGAGCTTGCCGAGGTTCACGCCGAGCGCCGAGTCGCGGAGCGCCGCGTTCCCCTTCATGAGGGCCTTGAACGCGGCCTCCACGACGCCCGGCTTCGCCGCCAGCTCCTGGGTGATCCGGCGGTGGAGGAGCGACCAGAGCGCCGGCACGCCGATGAGGGCGGTGATGCGCCCGTTGCCGAGCGCGTCGGAGATCCGGTCCGCGGTGACCTCGTCGAGGTACTCGACCTCGGCGCCGCGCGCGAGCGGGACGAGGAGCCCGGCGCTGAACTCGAAGGTGTGGTGGAGGGGGAGCACCGAGAGGAGCCCGTCCCCGGGGCCGAGCTCGAACGTCCCGCAGAGCTTCCCGACCAGGCTCGCGAAGTTCCGGTGCGAGAGCATGACGCCCTTGGGCGTCCCGGTGGTCCCGCTCGTGAAGATGAGCGAGGCGAGGTCGTCCGGCGCGACCTTGTGCGGCGGCGCGGGCGGCCCGCCGCGGAGCGCCTCGGCGAGCGAGGCGGCGCGGGCGCCCGGAGGCAGGCCGGCGGCCGCGGCGAGGGCGGGCAGCTCGGGGTGGCGCCCGGCGGTGTCGTCCGACACGATCGCGATCGTCGCGCCGGCGGTCCGCCAGAGGTTCACGAGCTCCGCCGCGGTGAGCTGCGGGTCCACCGGGACGGCGGCGGCTCCCGCCCGGAGGATGCCGAAGTAGGCGACCGCCCACTCCGGGCGGTTCTCCGAGGCGAGGAGGACGCGGTCGCCCTTCCCGACGCCCGCCCCGTGCAGGAACGCGGCGACGCTCCCCGCCATGCGATGCAGCTCGCCGTAGGTGATCCGGCTCTTCCGCTCGCCCTCCATCCGGAGCGCCACCCGGTCCTTCCACTGCTCGCAGGAGGCGTCGAGGAGCTCGAGGAGGTCGCGGTGGGTGCGCGGGGCGTGGACGCGCCGCCCCGACTGCTCCTCGAGGCCGGGGAAGACCCACTCCTCGAGCCCCTTCATGTGGACGTCGAGCCAGTAGCGCCGCCAGTCGAGCCGCTCGGGGTCCCAGGGGATCCGCTCGCGGTCCGCGGGGGAGAGGTGGGCGTAGAGGTCGCGGATGCCGGCGCAGCGGAAGACGTACTTGTTGTCCCAGACGAACGGCATGAAGAGGTCCCAGATCTTCAGGCTCTGGGAGAGCCGGTTCTCGAACTCGTCCAGCTCGCGCCGGGCGCGGTCGGCGAGCGCGCTGGCGCGGGGTGCGCCCCAGCGCGGCGCGACCTCGTCGATGAGGCGGCGGGCGCCGCGGGCGAGGGCGGCGAGCGCGGGCGCGCCGAAGGCCTCGTACTGGGTGCGGGTGACGGAGTAAGGCTCGATGCGGGCGAGGAGCCTGTTCCAGGTCGCGTTCCCCTCCTCGCGGTCGCGGAAGTACCGGCGGCGGTAGAGCGCGGTGAGCTCGATGGCGCGCCGTGCCCAGAGCGGGTTCGTGTCGCCGGAGGCGAGGTGGAAGACCTTGCCCGAGCCCTTCGCTCCGGCGGCCCGCCGCTCCACCAGCTCGGCGGTGGCGGCGACCGTCGCGCCGGCGACGAGGTCCACCGGGACGACGTCGAGGATCGCCTTCTCGGCCGCGGGGAAGCCGCGGGCCCCCTTGAGCGCCATGAACGCGAGCGGCGCGCTCGTCGTGAACCCCTCGTTCCAGCCCGGGAACGGGTAGCGGAGCGCGCTCTCCACGATGGAGGGGCGGACGATCGTCCAGACGAGGCCGCTCGCGGCGATGGCCTGCTCCCCGAGCGACTTCGTGTACGTGTAGGTGTTGGGCCAGCCCCAGTGGCGGGCCCGCTCCATCCCCACCTCGACGAGCCGCTGGGAGATCCAGACCCGCCGCTCGCGCGCGATGGCGAGCCGGACCGCCTTCTCGTCGCCGGCGCGGCCGTCCTCGCGGAGCCGCTCGAGGGCGCGATCGCGGAAGAGCGACTGCTGCACCCGGTCGTCGGCGCGAACGCGCACCTCGGCGAGGCGCCGGTCGCAGTCCGCGATCTCCGCCTCGACGTCGAAGTCGGCGGCGTCGAGCGTCGTCTCCTTGGGGCGGCCGACCACGCCCGGGCGCCGCGGGAAGTAGCCCCGCAGCTCCTCGTCCTCGTAGACCACGCCGTCGCGGTTCCCCGCCACGAAGCAGGTGGACATGTGGAGGAGGGCCGCGCCGGTGCGGCGGCACAGCTCCACCGCGTTCCGCGCGCCGTGCACGTTGACGCCGAGGGCGAGCTCGAGCGACGGGTCGAAGTCCACCAGACCGGCGCAGTTGACCACCACGTCGAGCCCGGAGAGCCGGGGCAGATCCGCCTCCGGGACGCCGAGGAGCGGGTCGGAGACGTCGCCGGCGATGGGGACGCACTTCTCGCGGAGGAAGGCCTCGAAGCGGTCGCCGTGGCGGAGGCGGAGCGGGTCGAAGGGGCGGCTCGCCGCCACCTTCTCGAAGAAGCGGGCCTCGGCCGAGCCGCCGGTGCCGGGGCGGACGAGCACGAACACCTTGCCGATCCCGGGGTAGCGGTCGAGGAGGAGGGTGAGGGCGACCTTGCCGACGAACCCGGTCGCGCCGGTGACGAGGAGGGTCTTGCCGGCGAGGGTCGCGCCGACGTCGAGCGGCGGGCTGCCGGCGCTCGCGGCCCCCTCGGCCCGGCCCTCTCCCCGGGCGGAGCCGGGGGAGAGGGGGGAAGGTCCGCGCCCGCCGCCCGGGGCGCCGCCGCCGTGCGCGCTGCCCGGGGCGCGGCCGCCGCGCTCGGCCCCGTTGCCGCCGTGCGCGCCGTCCGCGCCGTTTCCGCGGTGGCCGCTCATCCGAGGTTCTGGGTCATCACGATGGGCGGGTGGTGGAGCATCGCGATCTCGGCGCCGCGGCCGTGGACCGCGCGCGCCATGTCGATCGCCTCGGAGAGCGTCTGGGCGGACTCCCAGCCCATCATCCGCGGCACGTGCTCGTTGTCCGCGCCGACGGCGATGATCCGGCCGAGGTGCTGGCGCCCGTTCTCGCCCCAGTACCACATGAAGAACGGGTGCGCGCCGTGGTAGGCGTTCCCGGTCCGGTACATGTGCACGTAGGTCGGGTTCTCGGCGAACTCGCGCTCGTACTTCCGCTCGAGCACCTCGGCGTCGCGCGTCTCCGGCAGGAGCCGGTGGAAGAACTCGATGTAGCTCGGGTGGTGCTCCGGGTCGAAGAGGTCGGAGCAGGGGTGGGTGATGATGAGCGTCCCGCCCTTCTTCACGAGGGGCTTGCCCCGGTAGAAGTTGAAGAAGTATCCGCAGGCCATCACCTGGACGAGCAGCGGGTTCAGGATCGAGTTGACGTTGTAGGGGGAGACGAAGGGGATGGGGAAGATGGCGACGTCCGCCTGGAAGTCCACGTCCACCGCGTACTGCGCCCAGCTCCGCTCCAGGATCTTCGCGTGCGTCGGCTCGGTGCGCCCGGCGTGGACGGCGATGACGTCGTACGCCGCCGGCACCGCCTGGAACATCTTGCGCTTGGCGAGGGACGGCATGTTCCGGAGCGCGGCGCGCATCCCCGCGAGCTTGAGCCGGTCGCCGTCGGTGTAGTCCTCCTCCCTCTTCATGAGGAAGCCGAGCGCCCCGTCGAACATCCGGTTGTTGATGGTGGTCTCGATGTGGAACACGTTCATGTTCCGGTCGGTGTAGCGGCCGATCCGGTCCACCGAGCGGTGCATCTCCGACCGCTCCGGGTCCATGTACGAGTGGCTCTTGCGGATGTGGTCGGGCGTGTGGTGCGCCTTCACCCCCTCGTAGTTGGTGAGCCCGGTGCCGACCGACTTGTGGCCGCCGTCCATCGGGACGAGGTTCAGGTTCACGTAGATGAGGAGGTCCGACTCCGCCGCGCGGCGGTTCACGATCACCTTCTCGCCGTGCTCGGTCTCGCCGAGGGTGACGCAGCCGCCGGGCTCCTCGGCGTCGTGGTTGTAGTAGCGGTCGGGGTAGTAGGCGTCGAAGATCTTCTCGCCCACCATCCGCTTCATCTCCGCCTCGGTCATCCGGCGGTGGAGGGCGATGGCGATGACGAGGTGCACGTCGTCCACGCCCGACTCCTCGAGGAGGGGCAGGATCACCTCGAGCACCTGCTGCCGGGCGTCGGGCGTCCGCATGGGCGGGAGCGGGAGCGAGATGTCGTCGATGGCGACCGTGACCTTCATCCCGGGGCGGAGCATGGCGTGGAGCGGGTCGCAGCCCTCCGGGTGGTTGATCGCCCACCGGATCGCGCTCTTCACGTTGGAGAGCCCCTCGATGGGCGGCTTCGGGTAGATGACCTTCGTGCCGACCGGCAGGTCCTCGAGCAGGAGGTCCTCGCCCGAGAAGAGGACGCGGGGCGGCGAGTCCCGGTCGATCGTGACGATCTGCTCGGTGCCCTCGTAGAACCGGGCGAGGCTCTTCGGCTCCCTCATCAACCCTCCGTGGTGCGGATGATCGGCCACTCGTAGGCCCGCGCGACGCGCGCGAGCCGCGCGTCGGGGTTCACCGCCGCGGGGTGGCCCACCACCGCGAGCATGGGGTAGTCGGAGAACGAGTCGGAGTAGGCGAAGCTCTTCTCGAGCTGCAGCCCCTCCTTCACGCAGTAGTCCCGGATGACGAGCGCCTTGTGGGCCCCCTCGATGATGGGCGGCACGACCCGGCCGGTGGCGACCCCCTGCACGAACCGCATCCGGTTCGCGATGACGTCGTCGGCGCCGAGGTGGCGGGCGAGGTGGCGCACCGTGAAGTCGAGGGCGCCGGTGACGAGCACGATCCGGCAGCCGGCCCGGCGGCAGTCCTCGATGAGGCGCGGGGTGCCCCCGTAGATCGCGGGCTTGAGCACGTCCTCGAACAGCTCCTCCGCGAGCGTCTCGAGCCGGTCCTCGGTCTGCCCCTCGTAATAGGAGTAGAACAGCTCGTTGAAGACCTTCCGGTTCACCCGGTCGGTCGCCATGAAGACCGGGATCGAGGCGAGCAGCTTCGCGGTCTTCCAGGCCGTCCCGAGGATCGTCCCCTGGTTCGTCGCGTAGAAGGCGAACGCGTGCACGATGTTCGTGCGCACGAGGGTCCCGTCCACGTCGAAGAACGCGGCTTTCCTCGCCTCGGCCATTTGCGGAGGTCTATGCGACCCGGGCGGGCGTGGCAAGGGGCCGCACGTGTTCGTCGCGCCGCGTCAACGCGCGGGTTTGCCCGCCGCGGCACCCCGGCCGGGCGGGTCAGAGCCAGCCGTGGGCGCGGTACCAGCGCGCGGCGCGGTCGATCGAGGCGGCGAGCGTCGTCGCCGCCTCGAACCCGAGCCGGGCGCGCGCCTTCGACGGGTCGCAGACCCAGCCGGGCGCGAGGACCTGCGCGGCGAGCTTGCGGTTGAGCGGCAGCCTCCGGCCGGTGATCCGCGTCGCGAGGTCCGCGGCCGCGGCGGCGGCGCGCAGGAGCGCCGCCGGGACGCGCACGCGCCGCGCGCGCACGCCGAGCGCGCGCGCCGCCTCGCGCATGAGCCCCTCCGCGCTCGTCGGCTCGGGCGAGGCGAGGAAGAAGGCCTCGCCCCGCGCCTCGGGGCGGCCGCCGAGGAGGAGGAAGCCGCGGGCGCAGTCGTCCACGTCGATCCAGGAGAGCGGCCGGTCTCCGAAGGAGAGCGCGAGCCCGGCCCGCGCGATGCGGAAGAAGAGGAGGTTCTCCCGGTCGCCCGGCCCCATGATCCGCGGCGGGCGGGCCACCGCGACGGGGAGCCGGTCCGCGTAGGAGAACGCGATCGACTCCGCCTCGGCCTTCGACGCGCCGTACGGCTCGATCGGCGCGAGCGGCTCGTCCTCCCGGCGCGGCGTGCGGGACGGCCCGGCCGCCGCCATCGAGCCGGCGAGGACGAAGCGGGCGAGCCCCGGCGCGGCGGCGAGGCAGGCGTCGAGGAGGAGCCGGGTGGAGCCGGCGTTGACGCGCAGGAACTCGGCGGGATCGGTCGCGCGCCGGACCCCGGCGAGGTGGAAGACGAGGTCGCAGCCGGCGACCGCGCCGCGAAGGGCGGCGGCGTCGGTGACGTCGCCCTGCACGACCTCGACCCCGGGCAGGTCGAGCGCGGGCGCCGGCGCCCTGACGAGCGCGCGCACCGCGTCGCCCCGGGCGGCGAGGGCCCGGACCAGGGCGGCGCCGAGGAACCCGCCCGCGCCGGTGACGAGGGCGCGCATCGGGGCGGGACCGAACCACGCGGGCGGCCGGGCGTCAACCGGCGCGGGTTGCCTCGCCCCGCGGCGCCGCCGCGGTTATCCTCCCCGCCATGGCGCTCGCCCGCTCCGTCTGCCCGTACGACTGCCCGGACGCCTGCGGCCTCCTCGTCGAGGTCGAGGACGGCCGCGCCGTGCGGGTGCGGGGGGATCCCGACCACCCGTACAGCCGGGGGACGCTCTGCCCGAAGATGAACGGGTACGACCGGACGGTGCACTCGCCGGACCGCCTGCTCCACCCGCTCGTCCGCGCCGGGAAGAAGGGCGAGGGCCGCTTCCGGCGCGCCTCCTGGGACGAGGCCATCGCGCTCGTGGCCGGCCGCTTCCGGGAGGTCGCGGCGCGGGACGGCGCCGAGGCGATCCTGCCGTACTCGTACGCCGGCTCGATGGGGCTCGTGCAGCGGAACGCCGGCATGCCGTTCTTCCACCGGCTCGGCGCCTCCCGCCTGGAGCGGACCATCTGCACCCCGGCGCAGGACGCGGGGTGGAAGGCGGTGATGGGCGCGACCCCCGGTCCGGGGCCGGACGTCGCCGTCGACTCGGACCTCGTCGTGCTGTGGGGCATCAACGCGGTCGCCACGAACCTCCACTTCGTGCAGCGCGTCAAGGAGGCCCGCCGCCGCGGCGCGCAGGTGCTGCTCGTCGAGACCTACGCGAACGACACGGCCCGCGTGGCCGACCGGACGCTCCTCGTGCGCCCCGGCTCCGACGGCGCCCTCGCGCTCGGGATCGTGCACGTGCTCGCGCGCGAGGGGCTCGCGGACGAGGCGTTCCTCGCCGCCGAGACGGTCGGCTGGCACGACCTGCGCGCGCGGGCCCTCGCGGAGGCCTCGCCCGCGGCGGCGAGCGCGGTGACCGGGCTCCCGCCCGCCGAGATCGAGGGGCTGGCGCGCACCCTGGCGGCCGCCCGGGCGCCGTTCATCCGGATGGGCGGCGGCCCCTCGCGCCACGCGAACGGGGCGATGAACGTGCGGAGCGTCGTCGCGCTCGCGGCGGTGCTCGGCGCCTTCGGACGGAAGGGCGGCGGCTGCTTCACCGCGACCCACTCGTCGCAGGCCTTCGACCTCTCCCCGCTCGTGCGCGAGGACCTCCTGCCCCGCCCGGCGCGGACCGTGAACATGAACCAGCTCGGCCGGGCGCTCGGCGAGCTGTCCGGCCCGCCGGTCCGGGCGATGTACGTCTGGTGCTCGAACCCGGCGGCGGTGGCGCCCGACCAGAACGCCGTGCTGCGCGGGCTCGCGCGAGAGGACCTCTTCCTCGCCGTGCACGAGCGGTTCATGACCGACACCGCGCGCTTCGCGGACGTGGTCCTCCCCGCGACGACGTCGCTCGAGCACGCCGACCTCTACCGCTCCTACGGCCAGTACACGGTGCAGCGCGTCGCCCCGGTCCTCGCGCCGCTCGGCGAGGCGAAGCCGAACTGGGAGGTCTTCCGGCTCCTCGCCGCGGCGATGGGCTTCGAGGAGCCGCTCTTCCGGATGTCGGCCGACGAGGTCATCGACCTGCTCCTCGCGCAGCCGTCGCCGTGGCGGGGGCCGGGCTTCGCGGCGCGGCTCGCGGAGGGGCGGGCGGTCGAGCTCGCCCAACCGGCGGGACCGCGCTGGCGGACGCCGTCCGGGAAGATCGAGCTCTCGAACCCCGCCGAGCCCGAGCCCCTGCCGCGCATCCTGCCGACCTACGCCGACGAGGGCGGACCGCCCCTGCGGCTCGTCACCGCGCCGGCGCTCCACACGCTCAACTCGACGTTCATGGAGCGCCCCGAGCTCCGGGAGCGGAACGGCGGCATGACCCTCCAGCTCTCCCCCGCCGACGCCGCCGCGCGCGGCCTCGCCGAGGGCCAGCGCGTCGTCGCCTGGAACGCGCTCGGGGAGGTGGACTTCGTCCTGCGCGTGACCGATCGGGTGCCGCCGGGCGTCGCCGTCGCCGAGGGGGTCTGGTGGATCGCCCACGCGCCCGGGGCCCGGAACGTGAACGCGCTCACCTCCCAGCGGCTCACCGACCGCGGGAACGGCTCGACCTTCTACGACAACCGGATCGACGTGCGGGCCCAGCAGCGCGGCGCTCGCGCCGCGCCGGCGACGCCGCGAGGCTAGGTACCGCTCGCGGATCGATCCGCGGGTCGCGCGGAGCTGCTCTGCGCCCAGGAAAGCGCAAAAATCGCGCGCACCTAGGCCTCATCAACCCCCCGAACCGGGCTGCCTGCCCGGCCACTTGCGGAGGGCCCCCGCCCATGTATCCTTGCGCCCGATCAACCCTCGAGGGGGCCTTCGAATGAACGACTACCGGTACGACCACCAGACCGTCCAGGGGTTCATCCTCTCGGCGATCTTCTGGGGGGTGGTGGGCATCCTGATCGGCCTCCTGATCTCCGTGCAGCTCTGGGCGCCGGCGGCGAACTTCGCGCCCTACCTCACCTACGGGCGGCTGCGGGCGGTCCACACGAACGGCCTCGCCTTCGGCCTCGGGGTGGGCGCGATCTTCGGGCTGAGCTACTGGATCGTGATGCGGCTCTGCAAGCGGCCGCTCCTCTTCCCGAGGCTCGCGCGCGTGCAGCTGTGGCTCTTCAACGTGGGGATCGCCCTCGCCGCGCTCTCGCTCATGGCCGGGCAGACGCAGTCGCTCGAGTACGCCGAGCTGGAGTGGCCGCTCGACATCGCCATCGTGGTGCTCTGGGTGATGTTCGCGGTGAACGTCTTCGGGACCATCGCGAAGCGGAACGAGCAGCAGATGTACGTGTCGCTCTGGTACGTCATCGCGACCGTCATCGCCGTGGCGGTGCTCTACCTCGTGAACAACCTCTCGATCCCGGCGGGCTGGGACAAGAGCTACCACCTCTTCGCGGGCGTCAACTCCGCCAACGTGCAGTGGTGGTACGGCCACAACGCCGTCGGGTTCGTGTTCACGACGCCGATCCTGGCGATGTTCTACTACTTCCTCCCGAAGGCGACAGGGCTGCCCATCTTCAGCCACCGCCTCTCGATCGTCGCGTTCTGGTCGCTCGTCTTCGCCTACCTCTGGACCGGCGCGCACCACCTCGTCTACACGCCGCTCCCCGACTGGATCCAGACGCTCGCCATCGTCTTCACGCTCTTCCTCATCGCGCCGTCGTGGGGCTCGGTGGTGAACGGCTACTACACGGTGGGGCAGGACTGGACCAAGATGAGGTCGAACTACCTCACCAAGTTCTTCGTCCTCGGCATCACCTTCTACGGCCTCCAGACGGTGCAGGGGCCGACGCAGGCGCTCCGCGTCGTCTCGCAGCTCATCCACTACACCGACTGGGTCCCCGGCCACGTGCACATGGGCACGATGGGCTGGGTGACGATGGTGACCGCCGCGTCGATCTACCACGTCATCCCCAGGATCTACGGGACCGAGATCTACTCGGAGCGGATCGCGAACGTGCACTTCTGGCTCGTGCTCGTCGGCCAGCTCCTCTTCTCGATCACCATGTGGATCACCGGCATCCGGCAGGGCTGGATGTGGAAGGCGACCGACGCCGAGGGGCGGCTCGTCTACCGGAACTTCATGGAGACGGTGACGGGCAACTATCCGTACTGGCACACCCGCACGCTCGCCGGGATCATCTTCACCGTGGGCATGCTGTTCTTCGTCACCAACGTGCTCATGACCATCCGGAAGGGCCGGGCGCTCGAGCGCGGGGCGTCGGGCGCGCCGGCCCCGGCGGCGGCGTAGGGGAGGGGACGACCATGGCCGGAAGGATCTACTCGAAGGCGTTCCCGTTCTCGGTGATGGCGCTCGTCGCCGTCCTCGCCGGCACGATCGTGACGATGGCCTACCCGCTCGTCCGCCCGGAGATGCACGTGAAGGTCGCCGGGCTCGCGCCGCTCGGCCCGCTCGAGCTGGCCGGGCGCGACGTCTACCAGCGCGAGGGGTGCGTGAACTGCCACACGCAGACGGTCCGCCCGCTGAAGAGCGAGGTGGTCCGCTACAAGGGGAACCGCGCCCAGGAGCCGACCGGGCGCTACTCGCTCGCGGGCGAGTTCGCCTACGACCACCCGTTCCTGTGGGGCTCGAAGCGGACCGGGCCCGACCTCGCCTTCGAGGGCTGGATCAAGCCGTCGAGGGACTGGCACGCCGCGCACTACGCGGACCCGCGCGCGCTCGTCGCGAGGTCGAACATGCCGGCCTACGCCTTCCTCGCGAAGGAGCAGCTCGACGCGGCGGAGCTCCAGGCGCACATGCGCGCGCTCCGGAAGGTGGGCGTGCCGTACACCGACGAGGACCTCGCGGCGGTCCCCGCCGCGGTCGCGGGCAAGACCGCGATGGACGGCCTCGTCGCCTACACCCTCTCCCTCGGCAAGGCCGTGAACCGCGCCGCGCCCGGCGGGATCGACGTCGAGCTCGACGCGCCGAACCCGCTCGCCGCCTCGGTCGAGGCGGTCGTGAAGGGGAAGGCGCTCTTCGAGACGAACGGCTGCGGCGCCTGCCACGGCGACGAGGCGCACGGCCAGGAGGGCGTCGCGCCGAGCCTCGTCGACGGGGAGTTCCTCGGCGTCGCGGGCGACCTGCCCGACGCGGCCTACTTCGCGATGATCAAGGGCGGCAGCGACGTGAAGCCGGCGCTCGGCCGGCCGGGCGTCCCCGACGGCGGCATGCAGGCCTACGGGGCCGACCTGTCCGACGAGGACGTCTGGTCCATCGTGGCGTGGCTCCGCAACCAGAAGGCGCACGAGGCCGCGGAGCACCCGGAACACGAGGACGCCGAGCACGGGAAGAAGGAGTGAGGGCGCCATGACGAACGCAGACCAGCCCGAGCTGGACGACCTCTCGAAGCTCGAGTCGAAGGAGACCTCGCACCGGCTCCCCGCCGGCTGGCTCCTCCTGTTCTGGGGGCTCATCGCCTGGGGGGCCTGGTACCTGTGGGCGTACACGCCCGGCCTCGGCGGCTGGTCGCAGGCGCAGGACGTCGAGGGCGGCGGCGCGTCGATGGGGACGAACCTCCTCGCCACCGTCGCGTTCACCGCGATCCCCGCGATCGCGGCGATCGCGATCGTCCTCGGCCAGCGCAAGAAGAAGGCGGCGGGCGCCGGGCCCACCTAGCGGGCGCCGCGCCCGGGGAGCGCCGACATGGGAACGGACGTCGCCTACCTGGTCTTCGGGGGGACCCTCTGCCTGCTGCTGGCGGGGATCGCGGTCTTCTATTACCGGAGGGGCCGGAAGGACCGGGTCGAGGGGCCGAAGTACAAGATGCTCGATGACGATTAGACGTAGGTTCCTCTTCTGGCGGCGGATCGCGGGGGCGGCCCAGGCCCTCGTGGCGCTCGGGCTGCCCTTCGTGTCGGTGGGCGGCGAGAGCGCGCTCCGGCTCGACGTGCCGGCGGGGAGGCTCCACGCCTTCGGCGCGTCCTTCTCCATCGACGAGGCCTTCGTGGTCCTCGCCGCGACGCTCCTCGTCACCGCGGGCTTCCTCCTCGTGACCCTGCTCCACGGGCGCGTCTGGTGCGGCTGGTCCTGCCCGCAGACGGTGCTCGGCGACCTGACCCGGCTCGTCGAGCCCGACCGCCGCCGGAAGCCGCGCCGCTGGCGGCGGCCCCTCGGGTTCGCCCTCGTCGCGCTCGTCTCCGCCGTCGTCGCGGCGGGCACCCTCTGGTACTTCGTCTCCCCGTACGAGTTCCTCGCGCGGCTCGCCGCCGGCACGCTCGGGCCGGCGCTCGGCGGGTCCTGGGCGGCCCTCTCCGCGGTCCTCTTCCTCGACCTCGCCTTCCTGCGGGGGCGCTTCTGCGCCACCGCCTGCCCCTACGCGAAGCTCCAGGGGGTCCTCTTCGACCGCTCGACCCTCGTCGTCGCCTACGACGCGCGCCGGGACGACGACTGCGTGGACTGCGGCGCCTGCGTCCGGGTCTGCCCGACCGGCATCGACATCCGCGACGGCCTGCAGATGGAGTGCATCGCCTGCGCCGAGTGCGTGGACGCCTGCACGCCGATCATGGCGAAGCTGAAGCGGCCGCCGGACCTCGTCGGCTACTTCCACGGAGAGCCGGGCGGGCGGGCGCGCCCGCTCCGCCCCGGCGTCCTGGCGCTGGGCGCGGCGACGCTCGCGGCGGCGGCGCTCGTCGTCGCGGTGGTCGCCGGGCGCTCGCTCCTCGACCTGAGCGTGATCTCGGACGCGGCCTTCCATCCGCGGCGGACGCCCGACGGAAGGGTCCTGCTCGCCTACGCGGTCGCCGTCGAGAACCACGCGCGCGGGCCGGTGGAGGTGACCCTCGGCCTCTCCGCCCCCGGCGCGGAGGTGGCGGTGCGCCCGGACCGCGTGGCGCTCGCGGCCGGCGAGCGCCGGCAGCTCCGGCTCGTGGCCACCGCCCGCGGGCTCGCGGCCGGCGGCGGCCGGGGCGAGCTCACCGCCGAGGCGCGCGGAGAGGGGGGGCGGGTGGAGCGGCGCACGGAGCGGGTGGCGCTCGCGGCCCCGGAGGCCCCGTGAGCCGGACGGGGATCGCGATCGGCGCGGCGGTGGCGGCGGGGCTCGGCGCCATCGCCGGGACGGTCCTCGTGGGCCTGCGGGTCCGGGAGGAGACGGTCGTGGCGAGGCCCTACGAGGACGGGCTGCGCCACGACGCGGAGAACCGGGCGCGCGCGGCGTGGGGGATCGAGGTGAAGCTCCCGGGCGGACCGCCCGAGACCGGCGCGAGGCCGCTGGCCTTCGAGCTCCTCGGTCGCGAGGGGCGGCCCGCGGACGCCGCCGCGGTCGCGGTCGAGATCAGCCGGCCCGACACGAGCCGGGAGGCGCGCTCCGTCGCGGCGCGCGCCGAGGGCGGCGGGCGCTGGTCCGCCGATCTCACCTTCCCCGCGCCCGGGCCGTGGGACGTCCGCTTCGACGTCGTCCGGGGCGAGGACCGCGTGCGCCTCGAGCGCCGCGTCCTCGTTCACGCTGCGTGCGACCTCGGGGAGGGGCCCTGCACGCGCCCCCTGGAAGGCGGCGGGGAGGTGACGCTCGAGATCACGCCGCGGCCGCTGCGGACCATGAGGGAGCTCGCGGTGCGCGTCGAGGTCCAGGGGCCCCCTCACCCCGGTGAGGGGGAGGTATCGGTGTCGTTCCTCATGCCCGGCATGGAGATGGGCGAGAACCGCGCGGCGCTCGCGCCGGCCGGGGGAGGCCGGTGGGAGGGGACGGCGGTGCTGGTCTCCTGTCCGAGCGGCCGGCGGGGGTGGGCCGTGGAGGTGGGGGTGGCGCCCCGGACCGGGCCGGCGCGCGCGGCGCGGTTCGCGCTCACCGTGGCGGAGGGACGCCCTTGACGGACGCCGTGGCCGTGGCCTTCGCGACGGGGCTCGTCGGGAGCCTCGGCCACTGCGCCGGGATGTGCGGCCCGCTCGTCGGGTCCTTCGCCCTCGCCGCCGCGCCGCTCGGCGCGCGCCGGTCGCTCCTCGGCCAGCTCGCCTACCACGCCGGGCGCGTGACGACGTACGGCGCGGTCGGCGCGGTCATGGGGCTCACCGGGTCGTTCGTGAACGTGGCGGGGCGGCTCGCGGGGGTGCAGCAGGCCGTGGCGGTCCTGGCGGGTCTCCTCATGGTCCTCCTCGGCCTCGGCGCCGCCGGGCTCTCCGCCGCCCTGAAGTCGCTCGAGGCGCGCGCCTCGGCGCGGGTGATCGGGCTCGTCCGGGGGATCCTGGAGGGCGGCGGTCCCGGGCGGCTCTACCCGACCGGCCTCGCGCTCGGGCTCCTCCCCTGCGGCCTCTCCTGGACGGTCTTCCTCGGCGCGGCCGGGACGGGTAGCGCGGCCGAGGGGCTCCTCCTCGCCCTCGCCTTCGGCCTCGGCACCGTGCCTGCGCTCCTCGCCGTGGGCGCGGCGGGCGTCGCCGTCGGCGTGCGCGCGCGCGGCCTCCTCGCCCGCGCCGGCGGCGTCCTCGTCGCGGCGCTCGGGGTCCTCCTCGTCGTGCGCGGCCTCGGGGTCCTCGCGCCGTGACGGAGCGCTCTCCGGCGGCGCCGCAAGCGACCTCGAGCTCGGCGGCCGCCGCCCCGAGGGCGGCGCCAGCCGCTCCGGCCGCGGGGGGTCCACCCGCGCGGCTCCGCTGCGATCACTGCCTCCTCGGCTTCCCCGCCCGCGAGGCCGTGCGCGAGGTCGTCGCCGGCCGCGCGCGGGTCTTCTGCTGCGGCGGCTGCCGCGGGGTCTACCGGCTCGTGCAGGAGGAGGGGCTCGGCGCCTACTACGACACCCGCCGCTGGGAGGGGCCGGGGGCGCCGGTCGCGGAGGGCGCCGCCGCGGACCTCGCCGCCTTCCGCGACGCCGTCCGGCACGGCGAGGGGGAGGACGAGATCGAGGTCTACGTGGACGGCATCCGCTGCGCGTCCTGCGTCTGGCTGAACGAGCGCGTCCTGATGAGGACGCCGGGCGTCCGCGCCGCCCGGGTGAACTACGCGACGCACCGGGCGCGCATCCGCTGGGACCCGGCGCGGGCCGATCTCGGCAAGGTGCTCGGCCGGATCCGCGCGGCGGGGTACGAGCCCCGGCCCTGGTCGGACACCGAGCAGGCCGCGGCGCGCCGGGCGGAGACGAGGGACCTCCTCGTCCGGCTCGGCACCGCGGCGTTCCTCGCCTCGCAGCTCATGATCACCCAGGCGGCCCTCTACGCCGGGTACTTCCAGGGGATCGACGCGGGGACGCGCCGCCTGCTGGAGTGGGTCTCCCTCGGCCTCGCGCTCCCCGTCTACCTCTACTCCGGCGCGCCGTTCCTGCGGGCGACCTGGCGCGGGCTCTCGCGCCTGCGCTTCGACATGGACGCGCTCGTCGCCATCGGCTCGGGCGCGGCGCTCGTCTACAGCGTCCGGCAGATGCTCCGCGGCGGAGAGGTCTACTTCGACACCGCGGTCATGATCCCGACCCTCGTCCTCGTCGGCCGCTACGTCGAGGCGGCGGCGAAGGGGCGCGCCTCGGAGGCGGTGGCGCGGCTCGCGCGGCTCGCGCCGCGGGAGGCGCGGCGGCTCGTGCGCGAGGGCGGGCGCGAGGAGCGGCGCCTGGTGCCGGTCGGCGAGATCGCGGTCGGCGACCTCGTCGAGGTCGTCCCCGGCGAGCGCGTGCCGCTCGACGGGGTGGTGGTGGAGGGGAGCTCGGAGGTGGACGAATCGCTCGTCACCGGCGAGTCGCGGCCGGTGGCGAAGGGGCCCGGCGCGGCGGTGATCGGCGGGACGGTGAACCAGCACGGCGCGCTCGCCTTCCGGGTGACCCGCGTCGGGAAGGACACCGTGCTCGCCGGGATCGTGCGGGCGGTGGAGGAGGCGCAGGTCGCGAAGCCGCGCATCCAGGCGGTGGCGGACCGGGTGGTGGGCGTCTTCGTCCCCGTCATGCTCGTCCTCGCGGCGGGGACGGTCGCCTTCTGGCTCGCCCGGGGCACGCCCCTCGAGCAGGCGCTGATGACCGGGATCTCGGTCGTGGTCATCGCCTGCCCGTGCGCCCTCGGCCTCGCGACGCCCATCGCGGTCATCGTCGCGACGGGCGTCGCCACCTCGCGCGGGCTCCTCCTGAAAGGCGGCGACGTCCTCGAGCGGGCGGCGCGCGCGACGGACGTGCTCCTCGACAAGACGGGCACGGTGACGCGCGGCCGGCCGGCGCTCTCGGAGGTGGTGCCGCTCGACCCGGCCCTCGGCCGGGACGACGCCCTCGCCCTCGCCGCCGCCGTCGAGGCGCGGAGCGAGCACCACGTCGGGCGCGCCATCGTGGAGGCCGCCCGCGCGCTGGAGGCGCTCCCCGCGCTCGAGGTGAGCGGCTTCCGGGCGATCCCCGGTCGCGGCGTGGCGGCGTCCGTGACCCCGGCGGCATCCACCACCCCGACCACGGTCCTGGCGGGGAACCGCGCCTTCCTCGCGGAGCACGGGGTAGCCGTGCCCCCGGAGGCCGACGCCCGGGCGCGCGCGCTGGAGGCTCGCGGCGAGACGGTGGTCCTCCTCGCGCGGGGCGGCGCCCTCGCGGCGCTCCTCTCCATCGCCGACGTCGTCCGCGAGGAGGCCGCCGAGGCGGTCGCGGCGCTGCGATCCTGCGGACTCCGGGTCGCCCTCGTGAGCGGCGACACGGCGGCGACGACCGGCGCGGTCGCGGCCGCGCTCGGCGTGGAGGCGATCGCGGAGGCGACGCCGGTCGAGAAGCGCGAGGCCGTCGCCCGGCTCCAGGCGGCGGGGCGCCGGGTCCTCTTCGCCGGGGACGGCGTGAACGACGCGCCCGCCCTCGCGCAGGCGGAGGTCGGCGCCGCGATGGGGCGGGGGACGGACGTGTCCATCGAGAGCGCGGACGTGGTCCTCGTCCGCGACGACCTGCGGCTCCTGCCCGACCTCGTGCGCCTCTCGCGCCGGGCGTACGGCGTGATCCGCCAGAACGTCTTCTGGGCGTTCTTCTACAACGCGGTCGCGATCCCGCTCGCGATGGCGGGGCTGCTCCACCCCATCGTCGCCGCCGCGGCCATGGCCGCCTCGTCGCTCTTCGTCGTCGGGAATTCGCTGCGGCTCGGGCGCCCTCACGGGTCCGCGCAGCAGCGGAACCCGGTCGAGAAGTCGTAGTACGTGACGCCGTGCGCGGTCGTCGCGCTCGAGCACCCCGCGCCGTTCAGCGCGCCCATCACGTAGCTCCCGCCCCGCATCGTCCCGGCCGGATCCGAGGTCCACTCGTTCAGGTTGCCGGCCAGGTCGTGGAGGCCCTCGGCCGTCACGCACGCGGCGCGCTCCCCCGCGTCCGCGAGCGACGCCGGGAGCTGGTTCAGGCACGGGTGATCCGTGAACGACCAGATCCAGGGGTCGGTCGTCCCGAACAGCTCCACCACCGGGTTGGCCGCGCGCGTGTCGTTGCAGGCGCCGGCCTGGTAGTCGTTGCCGTAGGGGTAGACCGTGGTCGCCGGGCCCCGGCAGGCGCGGAGCCACTCGGCGTCCGTGCAGAGCCGCTTCCCCGCGCCCGCGCACGCGGCGGCGGCCTGCGTCCCGCTCGCGTAGCCCTGCGGCACCGCGCCGGCGAGCGACACCGCCCGCACCGCCGTCGCTCCCGGGCTCCAGTAGGGGGACCACGGGTCGCCCGTGCCCGCGATGACGAGCGCCGCCTCGTACCGGTCCACGCAGAAGGTGTCCACGAGGGCCATCCCGGCCGGGCAGCCGCCGGTCCCGGCCGCCTCGACGAGCCCGGCGTTCGGCTGGGGATGGGCCGCCGGATCGCAGCCCGGCGCCGCGACCGCGGGCGTGCAGCACACGAGCGCGCCTGCGCAGGGGCCGGACGTCCCCGTCGAGTAGCCGCCGCAGGCGGCCGCCTCGACGCAGGTGCCCGGGATGCCCGATGCGGTGCACGGCGCGGGCGGGGCGGGCGAGGCGCCGCCGGAGCAGGCGGCGAGCGCGAGCGCGAGGACGGCGGGGGAGGCGGCGGGACGCGGGCGGGGCATGGCGTGCGCTCCGATGCGGGGTCCAGAAACGGCTTCAGGCGCCGCGGGGAGGTGGCGCGCCGTCGAGGGCGGCGCGCACCCGGCGGAGGAGCTCGTTCGGGGAGATGGGCTTGTAGACGAGCGTCGTGTCCGGCCCCAGGATCCCCCGCTGCTCGACGATGTCGTGGGTGTACCCGCTCATGAAGAGGGCCTTGATCGAAGG
>Ga0209798_10000759_pt1 | contig 19726 bp, 19 predicted proteins | sample DOMMetBare3Fresh_FD_187475 | JGI IMG/M metagenome (GOLD analysis project Ga0209798, IMG submission 187475) | Wetland sediment microbial communities from St. Louis River estuary, USA, under dissolved organic matter induced mercury methylation -... | ecosystem: Environmental > Aquatic >...
TTGTTAAAATTTTCCTGTGCATTATTAAAGCTTGCGTTTGTTATGTCGAGAACTGCTCTTGAAAGAAGCACTCCATAAAATGCAGTCTGCACTGATAGAACAGTCTTTGAAACCGTGTTGTTAAGTTCTGCTTTAGCAAGTTCGTAGTACGTCTGTGATGCACCAATTCCCTGGAAGACCGCTGAGCTAAATAAAACTTGTGTTAAAGTTAGAGATGCTGAGTAACTGTTAGTCAAAGCAAATGATTGAAGCTTCGTTTCTACTGGAACGAATTTACTTTCATCTCTCGGAATTACATTCTCATCAAATAAAATACTGTAAGTTGCATTTGTAAGAAGAGCCCCAAAGTCAGGGAAGGGCATTTTTGGTTTCTTCAGGAAATGTGAAAAGTCAGCGGCGACATCAACACTGGGTAATGCGTATCCAAAAGCTTCTCTTACTGCTGCCGCAGATTTTTCAGTATTCAAGTATGATACTTTAATATCTTTGTTATTCTCAAGTGCTAATTGAATTGCTTCATCAAGTGTTAAAATCTGTGGCTGAGCATTTAATAATTTAGAAAGTAAGAGAATGAATAATGAGATAAATAATAAACCCTTTTTCATCAGAAACTCACATTTGATTTGAATTATTTGAACAGGTGTTGGTTGAATTGTTAAATATGGCAGCACTCAGCATAAGACCAAGAAAAAATTATTTTAATAAAACTAAACTTAGTTAATCCGTGATAAATAAATCAGTCAAAATATTACTCATATTACATAATTACTTTAATTGCGCAGGTAATATTAGGTGTCGGAAAAGAATTTGATTTTGATAAATATCACACGATTAGGAAATAGATAACAATAAAGCTGTTGAGAAAGGATAAAAAGTGTTATTTAAAGGCTGTAGCACAGATTAGTAATCTGTGCTACAATTAATATTGAGTGAGACTTATTATTTCTTGATTCCTGCAGCTTCTTCAAGCATTGCAGTTGTAACAGACTTCGGTCTTTCGATTGGATAGCCAAGAGCACGGTCCCAGATGATGTTTGCAACAACACCAAGTGCTCTTCCAACGGCAAAAAGAACAGTATAGAAATCATATTCCTTTAAACCGTAATACCATTGGATAACACCAGATTGTGCATCAACATTTGGCCAAGGATTTTTTGCTTTGCCTTGTTCAAGTAATACTGGCGGCACAACTTTGAATAATAAATCAACATAAATAAATAATGGATCTTTTGGTAAATGCTTAAGGCAGAATTCCCTTTGTGCCATATAACGTGGATCTGTTTTTCTTAAAACTGCATGTCCAAAACCGGGAATAACCTGTCCGCCTTTAAGCGTATCCCAAACAAACTGTTTCATTTCTTCTTCAGTTGGAATTTTCCCGCCCATCTTATCATAAACTCCCTGGAGCCAGCTTAAAACTTCCTGGTTAGCGAGTCCGTGTAATGGTCCTGCAAGTCCGTTTGTCATTGCTGAAATTGAGTAGTACAAATCTGATAATGCACTTGCTACAAGGTGTCCTGTGTGAGCACTAACGTTTCCACTTTCGTGGTCGCTGTGTAAAATGAAGTACATTCTGGCAACATCATCATAAGGTTTTTTAATTCCCATCATGTGTGCAAAGTTGCCACCGAGATCAAGCTTTGGATCAGAATCAATTATCTGTCCGTTCTTGTATTTTAACCTGTATATGAAAGCAGCGATGCCGGGAATTGTAGCAAGAAGATTTAAACCTTCTTCAAGAGTTGGAATCCAATAGTCATTCTTTTTTAGTTTGCCCGAGTTATATTCTTTAACGAATACAGATTCGCGCTGCATAGCAAGTATAGCAGTGGAAAACATTACCATCGGATGAGAATCGTTTGGCATAGCTCTCAGAACATCAAAAACGTATTTGGGAATCGTACTTCTTTTTTTGAATTCTTCTGCAACTTCCTTCACATCAGCCTCTGATGGAATTTCTCCTGTTAAGAGGAAATAGAAAAATCCTTCTACATAAGGCATCTCACCGCCGGGTACTTTTGGAAGTTTTTCCATTACTTCCGGAATTGTTAATCCTCTGAAACGAATTCCCTCAAAAGGATCAAGGTAAGAAATATCGGTTACAAGACTTTTAATATCTCTTGCCCCACCTATAACCTGACCGATATCAACTTCATCAATTTTAACATTGCCGAATTCTTTAAGCAGGCGAGTTGTACGAGGTCGCCATTCCTCAATTTTCTTTCCGAGTTTTTCTTTTAATGCTGACATTTTTTTACTCCAGTGATTTTAGTTATAATTCAGTGAATAATGGATTTAATTGATTGGTTATAAATATTTTTATCGATATAAATTTTTTATCGATGAGCTTCAGAGTAGATAAGAAGCGAGATTGTTTTGAAAGAGGTTTCAAGATTACCCCTTATTTGAAAAAATGAAAAATTACTTAGTTCAATATATCAATAGTTCTTGCTATTAATCAAATATTATCTCCTTGAAATTCTCTGCTGCATAAACTTTTTTACCCGGATATTGCTTAAGAATTGAAGCCCCCATCCAGTTAATTGCCTCTTTATCCCCATGAATCAGAATAACTTTATCAGGGTCTAACATTTTTACCAGGGATACTAATTCCTCTCTTTTTGAGTGTGCAGAGAACCTGAAGTTTTTAATTTTGCATCTGACTTCAACTTTCTTATCTCTCTCGGTTAGTTGTATTTTATCTCCTCTTCTTGCTTTTGAAATTATACTTCCGGGAGTTGATGGATCCATATAACCAACAGTGAAAATTGCAGAATCCTTTTTCTGAAGCCAACTTTTTGCAAACAAATAAGAGTATGTGGATTCTACCATCATTCCGCTTGATGCAAGAACGATACTGGGTATCTTAAAAAGCTCACTAAAATCTTTTAATTCATTAAGAGTCTTTTGAGGAATATCACTAATCAGTAATTCTATTTCATTTCTGTTAACAACGTAACGATTATAATCATAAACTCTGTTTATTTTATTTCCGATTCCTCCTGTGTAAATGTCAATGTTTGTAATTCTGTTTCTTTGCATCTGCAGCCAGATAGTCGCCAGCATCTCCTGAAGTTTACCAAGAGCAAAAACCGGAATAAGGACAGAACCGCCGCTATTAATTATTTTATTTATTGAAGATGAAAATCGTTCGACTTCTTTTTCCCAAGTATTGATTTCTGATGAATCAGTTGCGCCGTAAGTAGTCTCGGTTATAAGTATATCAACTTTTTCTGATGGTAAATTTGCACCGGGGAGTAGAGTTTGCGATGACAGGTTGATATCTCCCGTAAAAAATATTTTTATTCCATTAACTGTTAAAAGAATTCCTGCTGAACCAATAATATGTCCGGCATCAAAAAACTCAGCCTCAATCTCAGCATTGCTGTTCAGAGAGTCGAGAGTAAATTTTTCATTGTATGATTTATAGTTGATTGATTTTATAAGAAGATCAACTTCATCTCGCGAATAAATTTCAAACTCACTTTCATTCACCTGTCTTTTTAAAATTGATATTGCGTTGTGAAGAGTTAACTCTGCAACTGCTCTCGTCTGAGGAGTTGTAATTATTTTCAAGTGAGGAAATTTTTTTATTAGAAATGGAAGAGCATTCAGATGGTCCTGGTGAGCATGTGAGATTAAAACATAATCGGTCGACTTATCTTCAATCAAATCAAACTTCGGAAGGGAGTCCAATCCTGTTTTCTGCGGATGCATTCCACAATCGAGGATAATTCCTATATCATTAATGTTCAGGTAGTAACAGTTCGCTCCAATTTCGCCTGCACCACCGAGAGGAAGAAATTTAATCATTGTACTATTAAAAATTTATTCTGTCGGCAAATTAGTCCATTACATTATTAACAGAAAGGATTTAAAAGTAAAAATGCCAGACCAATTATAGTCTGGCATATATATTAAACACTAAGGTATTATTTCATCAGGGACATTTTGATCGTCTTCGTATAATTCCCTGTTCTCAGTTGAGCTACATAAAATCCGCTCGCCAGATGGTTTGCTGTAAAATCTGTTCTGTATGATCCTGGAGATTGTTCTTCATTCACAAGTGTTGCAACCTCATTCCCAAGAATATCATAAATTTTTAGCTGTACAAAAGATGCTTCAGGAATAGTGTATTCGATATTTGTCGATGGGTTGAATGGATTTGGATAATTTTGACTCAGAGAAAAATCCTCTGGCAATCCGCTGATTTGTTCAACAGCAGAAGGATCAGTGAATGAGAGATGATCTATAAGCGCAAATGAACCAACGTTTGTTTGTCCTAAAGTATCATATATACCTATAGAGATAAAAGTCTGAACCGGGTCTGGGGATCCTGGATCATAATAAATTGGAATGTCGAATTCTGTCCAACTTGAGCTGCTACCCTGAAAAGGCAATGCACCAGCACCAACTACTGTAGAATCACTGTCCAACATTCCAACAACAATATATAGCACGTCGTTGCCTATTTGAGTGAATTTGTACCAGCCCTTGAGGCTTCCATGTTTCTGTGAGACCTGATGATAGTTACCGTTATCATCTATTGACCAGAGATATGGGGGAAATGCAAATCCGCCACCAATATCAACCACTTCCAATCGTGCAGATGAAGAACCATCATGAGCATCTGAAGATTCTGTTATTCCATCTATTCCTCCAAAATCGTCTGAACTGGTCCAATTTACTGGATCAACTGAATTCCAGTCTTCAAAACTGGAATTCAATATTTGCGCGTTTGATGTGGAAAGAAAAAGATAGATTAAAAGGAATGTAATTCCTGTTTTCATTTTGCCTCCTTGTGTTTTTGTTAGTAAAAAATTGTTAAAAGTATTTCTTCTAATAGCCTTGTTGAACATACCAAACCGTTAAACATTACGCAAGTGTTATTAATAGTTAATTGATTTTTATAGTGAAGTATTGTTAGCAGTAATAGCTTTAACGAATTGTCCAGATCACATCGGAAAGTGTTTCCTGATTTTCTTCCAGAGAGAATTTTAGGAGATAATGTGGATTGAATCCACTCATATATTCTTCAATTCTTTCTTTCAGCCAGGAAATTTCAGCTTTAAGTTTCCAGTGCTCACCATCTGAAGAATAGAGAACAATGAAAAGTCTATTCTTCAGGTGTTTTCTTTGTTGCTGCGATTGATGCTTATATAGCCAGAGAATTAACTCATCGGTATTCTTGATTGCCTCATTAATTGAATAGGGAAAATTTTTAGGGAAGATAGATGTCTTGTGATCAAAAGTAACACCATTAATTGTGAAGTCAACAAGTCGATCTTTTTCATCGAGAGCCGGTTTTACATTTGGCAGTGAGCAGAAAATTTTCTCAACTGCCTGTGCTGACCAAAAGTTGTACCATCGGTTCAAAGCATAGTTAGCTATGTTTTGATGTTCTTTGTCTTTTCTGAACCTGCTCTCCGTTTCTTTAAGAACTTCTTCAAAAGAAGGAATTCTATAAACAAAGTTTGTAAGCTTATCAAATTGATCATTCTGTTTTCTTCCCCATTTGTAAGGATAAGCTAATCTCTTTTTTAATTCCTTTTCAATATTGACAAGCTCAGCATCCATTTATATGATGTCAATCAATTTTTTTAAAGACAAGCAGTTCCTTCTCATCATAAAATAAGTAAAGCTTCATCTTTTCAATCTTATAGTTGTCTGCTTTCTTGAGAGCAGTAAGAAAACTTGTTTCATCAACATCTGCACAGAACATTTTTGTTGTTGTAATATCTGAAAACGATATTTTTTCGCCTTCAACATTCACCTTTCCGTTCATATTATTACAACCTGTGTTACCGAGAAACCTTTCTTCGGCCAGAAAAATTTCCAAAGCCGGATGTTGATTCTGATCTTCATTCCTTGAATATGTGACTCCCTCAATGGATTCGAGAGCCCAAATATCATGGATACGGGGATCAGCTTTATTGTTGCCGGATGAGCAGCTAACTGTTAGCATACTAATAGATAATATTGATAAAAAGATTACTTCCTTCATTTATCTCTCACTTTATTTTTGAAATAAGAAAATATATTCGTGTTTGAAAATATAAAACCCACCTGCGAGAGCTCTGTATCGCCAGAGTTCCTTTTGATTTCTTTTTGCGGTTGTCTGATCAAAGTTTTTTATGATTGTAGATTTCAGCTTGAATCCCTTCTTCATCATTTCCTGCATAACATAAAATCCAAGTGGAATCCATTCTCCTGATGAATATTTATCTCCAATAACAACTGCGCAATATCTTCCTTTATCAAGAAGTGTATATGCGTTATCTACAACCTGTTTGAACATCCCTAAAAAATCCTTTGTTGATTTTGCATTTGAGAGATCATTTATGTCATTGCTGAATTTAATTATATCCCAGTAAGGTGGATGCATAATCATAAACTGGAATGAGTTGATTTTATTTTTTTTCAATGCTGACTTGTAATCAATAGTTCTGCTGTCTCCCCGGATTACTTTTGTGGTGACTTTGAAAGGATTGTTTTCTTTCTTTAAGTTTTCTTCAGTTGCTTTTGCAACCTTCTCATTCAATTCTATCCCAATGCCATTTCTGCCGAGTCGTTTACATTCTATTAAAGTTGTTCCGCTGCCGAGAAAGGGATCAAGCACCCATTCTCCTTTTTTTGTGTATCTTCTTAAAAACTGATTCGGGATTTGCGGTATAAAGTTTCCCCAGTAATCTGCTTTATGAACGCCCGAAGTATCTCGTTTATCAAATACCCACAGGCTATCTGTGAGAATATCATCATACTCTTTCCATCGGTTTAAATTGAGGTCGTTAATTTTTCCTTGCTTTTGAACCGATAGACTTTTAATCAATATGTTTAGATCATACTTCGTTCTTTCAATTGTCTTTGTGTCAAGTATCTGCTGAAGCTCTTTGAAAAGGAGATCTTTTCTGATTGATTGATCAAAGCCATTGAGGCTATAGCTGATAATTTTTTCTTTCTGACTATCAACATCGTTTAAAAGCTCGGAAACATTTTTCTTAATTGAAATGAGGTTTTCATTTGAAGTTATGTTATCAAGGACTGATATAATATCCATTGTTAACTCTTAACCTCTTTTTCAAATTTCTTTTTTACAAGATCTGAAATAGTTCTACCTATGCTTAATGAAGCTGTTGCTGCAGGGGAAGGCGCATTCAGAACATGAACCATTCTTTTAGCTTCAACAATTCTGAAATCATCCACAAGTTTTCCGTCCGGTTCCAAAGCTTGTGCGCGCACACCTGCACCACCGGGTTCAATATCAGCTTCCTGAATTTCAGGAATTAATTTTTGTAATGCACTTACAAAAGCTTTCTTGCTAAATGAACGATAAAATTCACCAAAGCCCATTCTGTAATATTTTGAAGCCATCTTCCAGAATCCAGAATAAAAAAACATTTGTGATACATCAGCAGCAGAAAAATCTTTTTTAGTGTAACCCTCTCTCTTGAATGCAAGAACAGCGTTCGGTCCTGCTTCAACTCCGCCCTTCATCATTCGTGTAAAATGAACTCCAAGAAATGGAAAACGAGGATCGGGGACGGGGTAAATCAAATTTTTAACTAAATGTTCTTTTTCTTTTTTCAGTTTATAATATTCTCCTCTGAATGGAATAATCTGCAAACCGGGATTGACTCCGCATAGTTGTGCAATTCTGTCGCAATATAATCCTCCGCAGTTGACAAGAAACTTTGTTTTAAATTCTCCTTTGGTCGTAACGGCAATAAGTTCACCTTTAGAATTTTTTAGCGATAGGAATTTACACTTTGTTTCAAGATATCCTCCACCATCTAAAAATAATTTGGCATAAGCATCTGTAACTATCGAGTAATCAACAATACCTGTTTGAGGAACAAATATTCCAGCTATTCCGGTTGAGTGTGGCTCATAATTTCTGATTTCTTCAGCACTAAGTTTTTTAATCCCGTTTAGACCATTAACGACACCTCGATTATATAATTCATCCAAAGCGTTCAATTCGGATTCGTTGGCGGCAACTACAATTTTCCCGCACATCTCGTAAGGAATATTATTCTCTGCACAAAAGTTATAAAGCATTTCTCTTCCCTCAGCACAGTTCTTCGCTTTAAGCGAGCCAGGTTTATAATAAAGACCCGAATGTATAACCCCGCTGTTATTTCCTGTTTGATGGAATGCAAGTTTTTTTTCGGTCTCAATCAACAAAATGTTCAATTTTGAGGTTTTTTGAAGAGAAAGTGCTGTGGCTGTCCCGATTATTCCTCCCCCGATCACTAATATATCGAAACTTTTTTCAGTCATTATTTGTTTATGTCTTAGTGAAACGATTTATATTGAACTTTAAGGTTATATGTTGTATCATAGAATAGTTAAGTTGAGTCTGTGGTCTCCACATCTTCTAATTGAAACTATAAGATCTTGACAGCATCAAATTTATGAGTTTAAAATTAGATAAATAATCATTTAAACCATTGAGGTTTTTTTATGAATAGTAAACAAAAATATGTCATTATCGTAGCATTAGTTCTTTTAGCAGCAGCTTTAATTTGGTGGTTTGCTAGTGGAGGCGAAATTTTATCCAAGGATGGAATTTGGGTAGAGAAAGAAATGACAGAGCTTGATAAGGCTTTAGGTTTAGAACCGCAAAAAGAATATCAGGAAAAATTCATTCTTGGTCTTCTTCCACATACTGCAGTGTTTTCTGGTGCAGTAGTATTTATATCAACCGTTTTATTTTTCATCTTTAGAACAAAAAAAACAAAGGAAACAAAATGAAAACAATAATAAAAACCTTCTTCATACTGTTCGTTGCCGTTTCGGCATCTTTTGCTCAGGGCTTTAAAGTTAAAGCTACAGGGGAGAAGACGTTTAATTTTGAGGACAAGTACGGAAGAAATCAGGCCTCATTTTTCAGCACAACTCCTCTTGAAGACATAACCGGATTATCTAATGATGTTAAAGGAAACGTTACATTTAACGTGGCCGACATTAAATCATTAAAGGGTTCCGTATCTATTTCAGCTTCTTCATTAAAAACTGGTATTGAATTAAGAGATGAGCATCTTAAAAGTGAAAACTGGTTGGATGCAGCTAATAATCCTGTAATTACTTTCGTAATTAAGAAAGTTGGCGAAGTTAAAGTGGTAGCAGATAATAAATTGGAAGCCAAAGTAACCGGAGATTTTACTGCACATGGTGTTACAAAGGAAGTTGTTGCAGACGTAACGATGACATATCTCGATGCGAGTGAACAAACCAAACAAAGAGCGCCCGGTGACCTTCTAGGTATTCAAACAAAATTTAATATTGTTCTTTCAGATTTTGGTGTCGAAAACATGATTGTTGGTCAGAAAGTAGCAGATAAAATTGAGATAAATGCAAACATAGTTGGTTCCAGCGGAATGTAGTTTTTCTCCATTATAATTCTTAAGCAAGATCCGTAATCAAATAAAAAGGTTACGGATTTTTTTATTGTTTATATTTTGTAGTAAAGTAAATAATTTTTTTGTATGAAAAAGATCATAACAATTTTCGGCAGCTCTAAGCCGATAAATAATGAAGAGCAATATCGCACTGCGTATAACCTTGGGAAGCAACTTGCATTAAACGGTTTTGATATTTGCACGGGTGGCTTCAATGGAATAATGGAAGCGGCATCAAGGGGTGCAGTTGAAGGCGGTGGTGAAGCTATAGGTGTTACTGTAAAGTTATGGGGCGGACGAGCTAATAGATACGTGACAAAAGAGTTTGTGTGTGATACTTTATTTGAAAGGATAAATAAGCTCATTGAACTGGGCGATGCATTTGTTGTCCTGCAGGGCGGAACAGGAACTTTGCTTGAACTTGCTGCCGCTTGGGAATATTCCAATAAAGGATTGATGGATTCTAAACCGGTATTATGCCATTCATCTATTTGGAAGACGATTGTATCTGAAATGAATGAGCAAATGAAGCTTGAAGGAAGAAATGCAGATGCGGTTAAATCGTTCGATACAATTGAGGAGATTGTAGAATGTCTTAGAGGGAGTTATAGCAGCCATCCCTCTTAAATTATTAAACTGAACAAGAATTAATAAACCTAGGTTTTGCTAGGAATAGAGAACTTAATTCGTTTTGGTTTTACCAGTCTTTCAAAATCACCAAAACTCATTTTTATCAACTCTGTATGATTGCATGCGTTGAATGCAATTTCTTCATCTTCAGCCAGACTTTCGGCAACAAAGACATCCATTCCGTAGATGTTGCCAAACGGCGGCATTGCACCAACTTCACAATCAGGAAATTTATCTATGAACTCCTGCTCATAAGCTAGTCGAACTTCCTTCACACCTAAAGTATCCTTTAAATGTTCGAAGCTGACTTTGTATGAAGCCGGTAAAACTGCCATTGCCATTTTCCCATCAATTTTTATGATGACTGTTTTGGCAAGATCTTTCCCGGGAATGTGAGCAATAGCTGCAATCTCCTGCGCAGTATATGCTGATGAATGCTGGATGGCTATATACTTAATTTTATTCTCGTCCAGAAATGATTTTAGTTTTTTTGATGGCATTGATTACTCCTATTTAAAGTTTAAATATTATACTTCTTTCTTAATTCACAGGTGCTCTGTATATCGAATAAAAAATGTGGACGACATTTAAACAACAGAAAAAGTTCTGCTCAGGAAATTTCGTCAGCTAATTCCAAAAATCTTTTATAAGGAATTGCAGATAAACTCTCCGCCTGGAAAGCACCATTCGATAAACTGATCATTGATACTTTCGCGGCAGTCTCTTCATCCGGTGCCTCATAGATATCGAGAAAATCGTAATGACCCAGCAGAGCATAATGTGCGATGAATTTTACTTCGGGACATTTATGCTTAACCTGGTCCAGCCAATGCCTTCCGAGTTTTGCTCGATCTTTCATCTGCTTTGATGATTCGGGTGAGAGTTTTGTGAGCATAACGTATGTTTTCATTGCTTAATCCTTTCCGATTAGTTTTTGATATCGATTTAAATTAAGCATACCACCTAGACTTTTCAGTTTAAGTTGTAATCTTTAGTTAAATGTAATAAGTGAAAAGATAAATATCAAAGGTGAGTTGAATATTTCTATTGGTAAGCAGCAAACGTTTTATTAGAAGTCGGTCACAGAAACTCACAAAAAATATTTAATTGCAACAAATCCTCCGATTAGCAGAACTGTAAATGGTATTGCAAGCCAGTTAAAATATTTATCAATAAATGCTTTTATCTGAGGACCGTATTTCCAGATGAGTGCAACAACCAGAAAGAAACGTCCACCTCTGAAGTACCCAGTTGCAAAGATTTCCTAATAATTTCATTATTTCATCTAAACGAAGAGCAAACTATGTTAAATCGGTTGTTTTGTAAAAATATTTCTAGCTTAATTGTTAAATTTGATAGACGCAATAATCTTGTATATAAAAACTTAATTTCATTAAGTTTGAACGGCTACTTTTAGTAATTTATTACCCAATAAACCGGAGGTAAATATGAAAAAGGTTACTTTGTTCTGCACTCTTTTCGTTCTATCCCTTTCATCCGACTTATCATTTTCTCAAATTTATGTTAAGCTTGGTGCTGGTTATAATGTAGATTTTAATTCAGTTGCCATTGGTACTAATATTATAATCTCTAACTCTGGAGTTTATAACTACGAAGCAGTTGTCGGGACCTTCGGTAAGGGAGTAAGTATTTCGGGAGCCTTAGGCTATAATTTTTCTTCTTACCTAGCTGGTGAATTGGATCTGATTTATAAATTGCCAGTAGAGTTTGAACAAACTTTGCAAGCTGTTTCAAGCTATTCTGCGAAGAGTACCATTACCGGTTCATTTTTTGGCTTTGCACCTAGTTTTGTTATTAATGTTCCGCTGGATAATGTAAAGCCTTTTATGAAATTAGGCTTACTGGTAGCACTGCCAGCAACAGAATATGAAATCACTGATAGCGAGGGCAATAAAGCTAAAGGTGTTTATAAAGGTGGTGTTGATTTTGGTTTAACTGGTGCTGCGGGAATTCTTGTTCCTATTAGTGAGCTAATCAGTATTAACGCAGAAATTGATTTTGTTAGTTTTAATTGGAAGCCAAAAGAATTGGAAGTAACTGACACAGATGGAAATACAGAAGTAATCAAATTTGAAAATGAATGGACTTCAACTGATGAGAATAGAGATGGACCAGTATTCATTCCATTTAGTAATTTGGGTTTTAGTGCTGGTATTCAAATAGGTTTCTAATTTTTTTGAGTCACAGATAATAATAAGGCTATCCCTAAAGGATGGCCATTTTATTAAATTTTTTTTTGGTAGCATTTTTCGCCCGCCAATTGCATTATTATAAATTCCTCTCTAATAAATACTATCAGATAATTTCTCAAACTTAAAGGCACTTTTAGTCTTGCGTAGAACATCCGCGATCAGCAAAGCTTCCGATGGTATCGGAAAGAATGAAGATCCAGTGACATTAAGAAAAAAAAGTGCTGTTGTTCCGTATGGAGTATGTGACCAGTGAAGTACCCAGTAGTAAAGATTTCTTAATAATTTTATTAATTCCTTTGAATATTAAATAAAGTTAGCCAAATCAAACCTTTCATAAATATATTTTTGGCTTAATTGTTGAATTCATAGGGAAACTTTAATTTGTGCTGAAAAACTAAATTTCTTTTGGTTTAGATGGCTACTATAATTATTACACTAACATTAGACGTGACCAGACTCACAATTGAGATAATAAAATTGAGATAAATTTCATTTACTTATTTGAAAATATATAAGTTTTCACGTTTCCAAGGGAGTTCTTATTATTTCAAGCTAAGTATTTTGTTTTTATCAGAAAATGTTTAATTTTCTTAAGAGTCTGTTTTATTTTTTTTAACTAATTATTTATAAACAATTTAGGAGTGTTCTAATGAAAAAGTTCTTTTACCTTCTGGTTTTAACCCTTGTTGTAGGAAGTGTTTCACTTTCTGCGCAAAATTTTGCTAAGAAAGGTGTATGGGAGTTTGGTGGTAGCATTGGCTTCTCCAGCGTTACCTATGTTTATGATGGTGAAAATGCAGCTGATGCTGCAACCAGCTTCATGTTTGATCCGTATATTGGTTATTTTGTGATAGACTGCCTTGAGTTGGGTCTAGTCCCATCTTTTGAAACTTATAGTCTTGGTAATTATTCCAGCAACTCTTTCGGTATTTATTTTGCACCTGCCTGGAATTTTGACCTGCAGAGCAATGTTTTCCCGTTTATCGAAGGCAGAATCGGTTATAATACTAATACTGTAAAAATGGATGATGAAGAAGATCCTTATGAACAAACTGTTAGTGGTTTAGCATATGGAGCCAGAGGCGGTGTGAAAGTTCAATTGGGTAATAGTGCTCTTGTAAATGCCAGTATTGGTTACATGATGGCTACAATGGAGCCAGATGGTTGGGAAGGTGATAGAATCGGGTCCAATGGTTTTGATTTAATGGTTGGCTTCACTGTATTCCTAGGTAATTAATTTAATTTAAGATAGTAGCTAATTTGATCCCGCTGTAACAGGCGGGATTTTTTATTTATTTCTTTTTTAGTCTCATATTTGGTTAAGGGGTGAGTATTTGTGATCCAGCTAATATGCTTACAATTTTGTTGATCAATTTAAGAGGTTAAATTTGCGGAATTGATAGTAATTACTGTAGATTTGGCCAGCTTTTTAAAATAATTTAATGTCTAACAATAAAGGATCAAAAATGAAAAAAATTCTTTCAGTTCTTTTGGTGGTTTTTCTGGTTGCAGGATTTATTAATGCACAGGGAAAAATGGCACTTGGATTTAATGCTGGTATAGCGCTTCCTATGGGCGATTTTGCTGATGGCTACGATATGGGTTTTGGCGGTAATGCACTTTTTGCCTATCGCGTAAGCCCGAATGCTGATGTAACTCTTTCTGCTGGTTATTTAACCTGGAGTGGCAAGGATGCCATCGATGGATCCACTTTTAGCAGTATCCCAGTAATGGTAGGTGCAAGATACTTGTTCGGACAGGGAAAATTCAATCCCTATATAGCTGCAGAACTTGGAATGCATTTTGCAAATTTTAATTATGAATTCTTGGGCGTTGACTATTCATCATCCGATAGTTATTTTGGCTGGGGTGCCGGCGCAGGTTTCTTATATCAAATTGGAAATAATATGAACCTTGATTTAAATGCAAGATATAATAGTATTGCTTCTGAAGGCGGTTCTTCCGATTATGTTAGTGTTATGGTTGGACTTTTATTCGGACTTAAATAGTCAATAAATTTTTTTTCTTAGCAAAAGCAGTGCCTCGGTGCTGCTTTTTTTATTTTAAATCCGAGAATAATTCAGACCTAACCCAAATTCTTTTTCACTATTTTAACGCTTAAAAATTCTAAGGATAGTATATGCAATTCGAACGCAGTGCTGGTATTCTTCTTCATCCGACATCTCTTCCTGGTAAATTCGGTATTGGTGATCTTGGCAATGAGGCTTACAAGTTTGTTGATTTCTTAAAAGAAGCCGGACAAACTTTGTGGCAAACTTTTCCGCTCGGACCCACTGGTTATGGTGATTCTCCTTATCAATGTTTTTCTGCATTTGCCGGCAATCCATTGTTAATCAGTCCGGAAAAATTAAAAGAAGATGGATTTTTATCAGAAGATGATTTAAATAATCCCCCACAGTCTGATCCGAAAAAAATAGACTACGGACAGGCGATTGATTATAAAAAATCAATCCTTAAAAAAGCTTATATCAACTATAAAAATAATTCAAAGGGACTCGACAAAGATTTTAATATGTTTTGCAAAGCTCATAAAGAATGGCTGGATGATTTTACTTTGTTTATGGCTTGTAAAGACCATCACGGCGGTGCAGTTTGGAGCAGCTGGGAGAAGGGGCTAGTGCAAAGGGATAAAAAAGTTTTAGCTGAATGGGAGAAGAAACTAAGTGATGAAATGCAATATCAAAAGTTTGTTCAGTTTAGTTTCTTCAGACAATGGAAATCAGTGAAAGAATATGCAAATGAAAAAGGAATAAAGATTATTGGTGACATGCCCATCTTTATTGCTTATGACAGCTCCGATCTTTGGGCAAACAAAGAGCTTTTCACAGTTGATGCAGAAGGAAAGCTAACTTTTGTTGCCGGTGTTCCGCCGGATTATTTCAGCAAAACCGGTCAGCTTTGGGGAAATCCTCTCTATAAATGGGATGAAATGGAGAAGGATGATTTTCTCTGGTGGAGAAAAAGATTTTCAAGTTTATTTGAACTTGTTGATATTGTTAGAATAGATCACTTCCGTGGGTTTGAAGCTTACTGGAAAATTCCCGGTGGCGAAAAAACTGCTCAGAAAGGAAAATGGACAAAAGCACCCGGTGAAAAACTATTCAGCACTTTAAATAAATACTTAGGTGAGCTTCCGATTCTTGCTGAAGATCTTGGCGTGATAACTCCGCCGGTTGAAGCATTACGGGATCAGTTTGGATTTCCGGGAATGAAAGTTCTGCAGTTTGCATTCGGAACTAAGATGGAAACAAAATTTTTACCGCATAACTTTATTCCAAATTGTGTTGTTTACACAGGCACTCACGATAACGATACAACAAGAGCCTATTTCGAAAAAGAAAAATTAAATAAAGGCAAGAATGATATTTACGAACACGCTCAGGTCTATCTTAATTACAATGGAGATGATATTCTTTCCGAACTGATTCGAGTTGCTTATGCATCGGTAGCGAACATTGTTATTATTCCGTTGCAAGATATTCTGAAACTTAGCACTGAAGCTCGAATGAATTTCCCGAGCACAACCGGAGGTAACTGGGCATGGAGATTTACCTGGGATCAAATAGATGAAAATTTAGCTAAACATTATTTCGGTTTGGCTCAACTCTATGAACGCCCGCCTAAACCCAAAGAAATTAACGAAATTGAAGTTGAGGAATAATAATTACACTAATTCGGGGCTTTGAGCTTTGAAACTTATTATTATTTTTTGTATCAAATAGTTGCGAAATTAATTATTTAGATCACCCAAAAATCAGGAGACCTAATTTGAAACAGATATCATCCCTCTTTGTATTATTTATTTTACTATTCACTTCTTGTAACAACGGTCAGTCGTCTTCCGATAAGCTGAATTGGAATGGCAATCTTGAGAAAGCAGTTGAACAGGCAAAGAAGGAGAACAAAACCGTGCTGGTTAACTTTACGGGCAGCGACTGGTGTATCTGGTGTAAGAGGCTTAGCGCAGAAGTATTTCAGCAAAAGGAATTTGAAGAATATGCAAAAGAAAGTTTAGTTCTTGTTATGCTTGATTTCCCAAAAGACATTGAGCAAACTCAGGAAACAAAAGAATACAATAATAAGCTTGCACAGAAATATGGCATTCAGGGATTTCCAACCATTTTGTTAATTGACAGTCAAGGCAAACTTGTAGCTCAGACGGGTTATCAACCAGGTGGTGCTGTTAAATACGTTGAACATATAAAATCTTATCTATAAAAATTTGAAAGGCGATCGAAAGGTCGCCTTTTTCTTTTCCCACTCAAGTAAAAAACAGAATTTTAAACTTCTATAAGTATGCATGAAGATAGGATTTCATGCATTCCTTACCACTTTCCATGCGTATCTGCAAAGCCCTTAGTTTGGGTAATTCCTTCAAAATCAATGAGTTAATAAATGAGGTAACATTGGCATAATTGTTTGAGGTTAAAGTCCAGATAATGAGAGGAACTGGGAAAATAAATAATCATCCACTAATCATTTTTAAGGAGTTCTGAAATGAAAAAACAAAGCAACCTTTCACGCTACATTCTGGCATTCTTTGCACTAATGATATTAGCATTATTTGTTCGCTGCCAGGATGAAATGGTAGTAGACCCAAGTGATAATGAGCCAACTACGGATAAAGCTGCTTTAGAAAAAATTGTTGATGAGGATTCTTCGCTTACTTCTTTCGATTACAATTATGATGAAGAAGGCGTAATGGATTTCCTCGGAAAAGTTAATACTGCCATCTATCCATTCAGAGTCGGACAGAAAATGAGGCTGGTAAACAGAACCCTGAGCATTGATTTCCAGGATACTATTGCTTATGGAACTCTTACCAAAACATTTGAAGGATTATTACTCATTGCTGCATCATACGACTCCAATGCAACTGAGCCGGATACTGTTATTAAGAAATCATTTACTGCCATTGTAACACGCAATCTGATCTTCAAGAAAATTGACAATACGCCGTACCCAAGAAGAAATTGGATTCTCGCAGCAATTTCACTTCCCGAAGGTGGAACACAAAGTCCAAACATTGACATAACAAAAACAACAATATTTTTACCAAACGGTGACACGTTATCAATAGATTCTCCAAATAATTATTATCTCAGAAGAGGCTGGGGATGGTGGCACAAAATACCATTTCTTGAAAAAGGAGATTCTGTTACAGTCAGAGTTGAACTTTACAGTGCATTTGAAGAAGAAGATTTTGTTTCTCTTACCTGGGGAGCCAACAGATGGATTAAGCACAGAGTTAAGAAATTATTCGACCTGGTTTCCTCAACTCCAAATGGCAATGGCTGGGATAAGGTTTATGAGCAGACATTCGTTACACATCAGTGGCCAGGATTTTATCACGCAATTATTAATGCATTACCGAAGCGGGTAATATTAGACGATGCTACACCAGTTGAATCAGAATCCTGGGGCATACCATATTTTGTTCATCAATAATTTGATTAAGAGGAATTGAGCTTCCCTGCACACGTCCTCTCCACATCCCCCTCCTTTTTAACGCGGGAGGGGGAGATTTATTTAAGGGGGAAGATATTTTTATTGATTATAGAATTGATAATGAAGATTTACAAACATAATTTTTAACTGCAATGAAAAAACTTTTAACATATTTGATTATTTCAGCAAGTGTGTTCATCCTTGTTAGCTGTGATAAACCGGCACCAACTCAGCTTGTTGACGATACAAACAATGAACTCGAAGTTGAACTTCTAAATAAAAATCTTGATGATCAGTATTACACCAGTGGTTCCGATACATCCGGAATCACCCAGGATTTAACAGGTATTACAAATCTTATTTCGGTGAGTGGAATAAAAATCACAACTAAAAATAGAACAATTGATTTATCGCTTGCCCAAGCAATATTTTTTGATAAGAGCAAACCTATAAGATATTCAGACGGAAGACTTCTTGCATATCAAACAATCACCCCGGGCACAATAAAGTTTAATGGATTGGAAGCTAGGAAGGATGCTTACGAAATAAATTACAGAGATAAAGGTGAACTAAAAGTTGCTGTGCTTGGAGAGAAATATCTGCTCTATAATCGGATTTGGGGTTATCCCGATCCATTTTACTTTAATTATGACTCCAACGTGAGTTTTGAATTTATTCCTTCCATTGGTGGGAACAGCATTTCATTTAACATTCCTACACCTTCAGAAATAAACGGAAATGTGATTCTTGAAGGAAGTAAAAGAGAAAGAAATTTAAGAGCAGTACTGCAATGGAATGCAAAGAATGAACGGAAGATTTCAGTTATTATTGGAGTAATCCGTCACGGCATGCTTTCATCGATTCCGGTTTACAGATTCAGAACCAGAGATGATGGGGAGGCAAAGATTCCAGGTAGGTTATTGAACGAACTACCGCTCGATAATTTTGAGAAGATAGTTGTAACATTTGTCCGGAGCTATGAAGGGTATCATGATAACGGAACTAACAATCTTCTGGTATCATCACAAAGTATCCACAGTATAGTTATAGATATTCCTTGAGAAAAATATTTTTAATTTTTTTATCAGTGATGGCTTGGAACTTAAAAATATTACCGCAGAGTTCTTTCGGTTTAGCCGGATATTGGGGACTGCAGGAATCTGTTACGATCCCGTTTTATAACTACGAAAGTAATTCATCAAACTACTTTGGAATTAAGGATTGGGGAATATCTCTTCAGTATGGGGCTGAGTTTTCGGGCAGTGTCAACTCCAGTTTATATCTTCTTGCAATGGCCAAAAAGCTTGGTAATCATTCTCTATCAGCCAGATTTACACCCGGCTATCAAAAAGAATTTATATTTGCAACCGGTGAATCAATCATTATTAATGATACAACAACACAATCACTCGAAGCAAATTATAATTACAAAGAACTTTTTGGACTTGGTTATTCATACAGATTTGACGAACAGTTTAATGCAGGTTTAGCCGTACGTTTTTTCAGCCAGGATTTTAACCAGCAGATTGTTAAGCCGATTTTTGGAGATACACTCTACCTCGTTCGCGAGACCATAGGTGAAAAAGTTAACCTGTGGAATGTTGATCTGGGATTTGATTATATCCTGAACAAAAATTTTCAATTCAGAGCAGCATCAATCAACCTCTTCAATGTTAAAGACGAATTTACTTACGAGGAATTTCAGGGATTTGAAATGGATCAGAAGAGAGGTGCTCTTCTGATGGCAAGCTATATGCCCGCAGATTTTTTTAATTTTCATCTGTTGTATGAGACTTCAAACTCTTTCCAGGTAAGTGCTACTGGTTACACGAAAGGATTCACTTATAGCTTAACTGCATTTCACGATTACTACCAGGAACCATACATTGCTGGTGTTGTGCCTGCTGTTGGATACAGAACCGATCTTTTTGAAGTTCTTCTCAGTGGTGTTAAATATTTTTCTGAGAGAAATACCAATGCAAGCTTTACAAAATTTTATGAAGAAGGAATTAA
>Ga0209798_10000760_pt1 | contig 19724 bp, 18 predicted proteins | sample DOMMetBare3Fresh_FD_187475 | JGI IMG/M metagenome (GOLD analysis project Ga0209798, IMG submission 187475) | Wetland sediment microbial communities from St. Louis River estuary, USA, under dissolved organic matter induced mercury methylation -... | ecosystem: Environmental > Aquatic >...
GTGTAATAAATACGATAATTTTATACTATGCTTTATTACTAAACAAAAAGTATGGAAAAAGAATTCTACAAATTCATCTATCAGCAACAAAAAGAAACCGAAACCGTACCGCCAAACGAACAAATAGCAACATGGGTTCTTGATCTTATCTGTCTTTTATTTCCAGAAAAATCTGATTGCAATATCTCTTCACCTGAAGAAGTCGAAGCAAAATTCTCAAAACTCAAAAAAGAACTTATTGAATTATTGAATGCTACCAGTGGATGCCATGGCAACGGTAATACAGAAAAAGCAGATAGTTTCTTTATCGGCATTCCTGAACTATACAGAATTTTAAATACCGATATTGAAGCATTGCTTGCTGGTGATCCCGCAGCAAGAACAAGATTCGAGATCATCAGAGCTTATCCGGGTTTTTATGCAATTTCTTTTTATCGCATTGCTCATGCACTCTCTGATCTCAATATTCCCTTGCTTCCAAGGATTATTACTGAATATGCACATTCTAAAACTGGAATAGATATTCATCCTGCCGCAGAAATAGGAGAATACTTTTTTATTGACCATGGCACCGGTATTGTTATCGGTGAAACAACTATCATTGGTAATCATGTAAAACTTTACCAGGGTGTAACACTTGGTGCATTAAGTGTAGATAAATCTATGGCCTCAGTGAAAAGACATCCGACAGTTGAAGATCATGTTATCATTTATTCCGGCGCAACAATTCTCGGAGGAGAAACAATTATTGGTCATAACAGCATCATCGGTGGAAATGTTTGGCTTACGAAAAGTGTCCCATCCGATTCAACTGTTTATCACCGCCCGGATATTGAAGTAGTGGAAAAAATAAAATCCTGATTCATGGCAAGCATTATTGACCTGGTAGGCAATACACCAATGGTCGAGATAAAGAAATTAAATCCTAACCCAAAGGTGAAGATGTATGCAAAGTTAGAAGGTGATAACCCCGGCGGCAGTGTAAAAGACCGGCCTGCATTAAATATGATTCGCTCTGCATTGGAGAGAGGTGATATAAAATCCGGTTCTAAATTAATTGAAGCTACAAGCGGTAATACAGGAATTGCATTAGCAATGATCGCAAGATTGTATGATCTCGAAATTGAATTGGTGATGCCATCAACCTCGACCAAAGAAAGAACTTTGACTATGGAAGCTTTCGGAGCAAAAGTTGTTTTGCTTGATAATATTGAAACTTGCCGTGACTATGCAGAAGAAAAAGCAGCAACAGGTGAGTACTTTATTTTAAACCAGTTCTCAAATCCTGATAATTATAAAGCACATTATAAAACAACAGGCCCTGAGATATGGAAAGACACGAATCAAGGCATTACTCATTTTGTAAGCTCAATGGGAACTACAGGAACCATCATGGGTTGTTCAAGATTTTTTAAAGAAAAGAATCCATCAATACAAATAGTCGGTTGCCAACCGACCGAAGAATCATCTATTCCCGGAATACGAAGATGGCCAAAAGAATATTTACCTAAAATTTTTGAACCGGAAAGAGTTGATCGTGTCATGGATGTTTCGCAAACTGAGGCAACAGCAATGGCTCGTCAACTTGCAAAGGTTGAAGGAATATTTGCCGGCATGAGCAGCGGCGGCGCAGCTTCAGCAGCCATTCGTTTGGCAAATGAGATTGACTCAGGCGTAATTGTCTTTATTACCTGCGACCGAGGTGACCGTTATCTCAGCAGCGACCTGTTTGTTTAATGTTTTTCGTACACAACACAAGTATATAAAATTTGATTTGGCAAGATGCCCAATGATTTTACCTTTGCGCCGAACACTCGTTAGTGTTAACCAATTTTTTTCTTAACTATTAAATCTTGTGTATGCTTACAGCAGCAGCGAATAAGATCACTGAACTTCTTGGTGATAAAGCAGAGTATTTATTAAATCATGAATGCAAAACAATTTCAAAAGAAAAACTTCATTTGCCCGGACCTGATTTTGTAGACAGAATTTGGATAAAAAGTGATAGAAATCCGCAAGTGCTCCGCAATCTTCAAATGATGTATAACAACGGAAGATTGGCCAACACTGGCTATCTATCTATCCTTCCGGTTGACCAGGGGATTGAACATAGCGGTGGTGCATCATTTGCAAAAAACCCTATTTACTTCGATCCGGAAAATATTATTAAGCTGGCAATTGAAGGTGGTTGTAATGCAGTTGCTACAACTTATGGTGGCCTCGGATTCTTATCAAGGAAGTATGTTCATAAAATTCCATTCATTGTAAAGATCAATCACAACGAGTTTCTCACTTACCCGAATAAGTTTGACCAGATAATGTTTGCTTCTATAAAAGCAAGTTGGAATTTGGGTGCAGCCGCAGTTGGTGCCACAATTTATTTTGGCAGTGATGAATCTGCAAGACAAATTCAGGAAGTGGCTAAAGCATTTGAAATGGCACATGAACTTGGAATGGCAACCATTCTTTGGTGCTATTTAAGAAACCCTGCATTTAAAACAAAAGAAAAAGATTTTCATGTATCGGCTGACTTAACAGGGCAAGCCAATCATCTTGGCGTAACCATCGAAGCAGATATCATTAAACAAAAATTGCCTGAGAATAATGGTGGATATCTAGCATTGAATACAAAAGAATCTGCTTATGGTAAAAACGATTCCCGCATTTATTCTGAATTAACATCTGATCATCCGATTGATCTTTGCCGTTACCAGGTTGCCAACTGTTATATGGGTCGTGCAGGATTAATTAATTCAGGTGGTGCTTCATCCGGAGCAAGCGATATGGCTGAAGCTGTAACAACTGCGGTGATAAATAAAAGAGCCGGTGGTATGGGGCTTATCAGTGGTCGTAAAGCATTTCAACGGCCAATGAAAGAAGGTGTAGAAATTTTAAATGCGATACAAGATGTTTATTTAGATAAAGAAATAACCATTGCTTAAATAAAAATTGGTTTTTCATTTCAATAACCTGCCAGCCTCTGGCAGGTTATTTGTTTTAACACACATCCCCAAAAAAATTATCTATTGTGGCAACTTTTACTTTTTTAATTCCGATTCAATAAAAAAACCAGCACTCTAAAACATTAGATATGAAAAAAAGTATCCTGATCATTCTTGTGGCATTTTTTGTTATTACAGCATGCAGCAAAAGCAGCGAAGGAGGTGGTGGCGGAAATGGAGGCGGTGGCGGTGTAAATTGTTCTGGTGTTCCAAGTGCATTTGCTGCAAATGTCAATCCGGTCATTCAATCAACTTGTGCTACAGATGCCAGCTGTCATGGTTCAGGTAGCATAAATGGCCCCGGTCCATTGCTCAACTATACGCAGATATTCAATGCAAGAGTTGCTATTAAAACTTCTGTTGGCAACGGAACGATGCCAAAAACCGGAACGCTGACAACCGCACAAAAAAATTCGATCATTTGTTGGGTTGATAGCGGCGCACCAAATAATTAATTTCTATAAAGACCATTATTCCTTTTTAAATGCCTCGTTGAATAATGAGGCATTTTTGTTTTTGTAACCAGCTTTTGTAATTCTTATCATCTGTAGTTGCGTCGCACTCTTGTGCAATTTGATATCTATTCTGCTTTTTTGTCTACCCCCAATTGAATAAACTTCTTTATTGAAATGCTTCCCCCGCCAGCGGGGGATAATAATCACTCTAATATTTGGAGAAAAATGAAACTTGATTTATACAAATTAAACGCTGCTCATTGTCCCCCGTTGGCGGGGGCCGGATGTTCAAATTGATAAAAATTTCAAATGGGGGTGGACAAAAGCTTAATAGAATTGATGCAGCACAAGAGTGCGACGCAAGGAACGACGAACAAGGAACTAAAGACTGGTCCATTTATAAAATCCTCCGATTTCCTCCTGAAAACCTCAAATTGTAGATTCCCTATATTTGTGACCACTCAAAACTTTTTGCATGGCAAAACAGGTAGAAGATTTTGATTCGAATCTGGCCGGTGAAGAAGGAAAAGAATCGACAAGGACAAGCTGGTTCAAACGAATTAGAAAAGGAATATTGACGGGTACGCATGAAAAAAAGGAAACGCCTGAGGGCCTGTGGACAAAATGCCCGGAATGTAATTTCATCTGCACATCAAATGAGCTGAAAGAAAATCTTTTTGTATGCCCGAAATGCAGTTACCACCATCGCATTGGAAGCGAAGAATATTATTCTATTCTTTTTGATGAAAACCAGTATACCGAATTGTTTGAAAATATCCGCAGCAAAGATTATTTGGAGTTCACCGATCTGAAGCCATACAAAAAAAGATTGGAAGAGATCTGGAGTAAAACGGATCTCAAGGATTCGATGCGGGTAGCTGTTGGAAAAGTTGCCGGCAATGATATTGTAATTGCCTGTATGGATTTTGAATTTATCGGCGGAAGCCTTGGCTCTGTGATGGGTGAAAAATTTTCAAGAGCAATTGACTATTGCATTAAGTATAAAATGCCTTACATGGTAATTTCAAAAAGCGGTGGCGCAAGAATGATGGAAAGTGCTTTTTCGTTGATGCAACTTGCAAAAACCAGCGGTAAGCTTTCTCAGCTAAGCGATGCAAAACTTCCTTATATCTCTTTTTTAACAGATCCAACATTCGGTGGCATCTCTGCTTCCTTCGGCATGTTGGGTGATCTGAATATTGCAGAACCCGGTGCATTGATCGGTTTTGCAGGACCAAGAGTTATTAAAGAAACAATTAAAAAAGATCTTCCTCCCGGTTTCCAACGAAGCGAATTTATTCTCGAACATGGCTTCCTTGATTTCATTGTTCCAAGAAAAGAATTGAAAGATAAAATGGCGAAAGTTTTGTGGATGTTTAAGAATTAGGTGAGCCCCGTAGGGGCGGCATGTTAGTAGCATTTCAGTTTTAAGATTTTTATTTAAGCTCCGTAGGAGCGAAATGTAATGCTATGCCAAATACGTATTCACAAATTTATCTTCAAATAGTATTCGCCGTTAAAGGAAGAGAATCTTTCATTAGAGAATCATTCAGAGAAGAGCTACAGAAATATATAACGGGAATTATTAATAATAACAAGCAGAAACTTTACGCCATTTATTGCATGCCGGACCACACTCATTTATTCATTAGCATAAACCCGGATATTAAAATTTCAGATATTGTTCGTGATATTAAAGCAAACTCCTCAACGTTCTTTAAAAAACTAAATCCTGTAAATTCAACATTCAGTTGGCAGGAAGCTATGGTGTATTTTCATATTCAAAATCGCAGGCTTCAAAAGTCGTCGCCTATATTTTAAACCAGCCTGCACATCATAAAAAAGAAAATTTCAAAAATGAGTATTTAAAGTTTCTTGAGAAATTTTCGATCGAATATGATGATCGTTACTTATTTGAATTTTATGATTGAAAAACATATCGCTCCTACGGGGCTCATAGCAATCCTTCGCTATTCCGCTACTAACATTTCGTCCCTACGGGACTTTAGATAAATAATAATACTCACCATTTGCACTTATTTTTGCCCGGATGGAAATAAAAAACCGCTCAGCATTTCATGAATATTTTTTCGACAACAAATATGTTGCAGGTATTGTATTGATGGGAACTGAAGTAAAATCATTAAGAGAAGGCAAGGCAAGTTTCAACGATAGTTATTGTATCATTCATAAAGGCGAAATGTGGCTTAAAAGTTTGCATATCGCAGAATATTCTCATGGAAGCATTAATAATCATGACCCGATAAGAGACAGAAAACTGCTTTTACAAAAAAGAGAGATAAATAAGATCGAAGCCAAGCTGAAAGAAAAAGGTTACACATTGATCCCACTCCGTATATTTTTCAATGAAAAAAACCTCATCAAAGTTGAGATCGGCCTCGGTAAAGGCAAAAAACTTCACGACAAACGGGAAACCATCAAAAAACGTGATGTAGAACGGGAAATGAAACGGTTCATCAAGTAATTTTTCGGGTAGAACTGCGTTATAAATAAACACAGTTATTGAATAATTTCCTGTTCCAATGAAAAAACCATTTCTCCTGATCTCTTTGCTTTTCTCACTGCAAATTTTTTCTCAATCGCCAACAGGTTATTGGTATGGAGCAGCGAATGTAAAATTGAAAAATACTTACAGTAATTATTTAGTTGAACTTATTCTTGAGCAGGATCATAACAATGTTAAAGGTGTGCTGAATTATTTTTTCAGAAACACTTATCGAAGCATCCCGATTCGCGGCACTTATAATGCAAACACGAGGTTGGTTTATATTTCAGATATTCCTGTTTCCTACTATGGTTCTTATTACAACCGTGATGTTGATTGCGCAATGAATTTTGCAGCAACATTAAGAGTGTCGCAAATAAATTCAGTTCTGAAAGGTTCATTCTTAAGTAAACCTGAATATAAATACACTTGTCCTGAAATTTTATTTACACTTAAATTGAATACTGATTCATTGAGACAGGATTCTGTAAAGCAAGCGATCAGAATATTAAAGGAAACATTCCAGGTATGGCGGCCAGGCGAAGCAGATACAATTGCAGCAGTGAAAATTCAACCAAGAAATGTAATCAATTATGTTGTAAGCAACCAGTTTAAGGAAAGAGAAAAAGTGTTAGCCGAAGAACTGACCGTTGATTCAGATACTTTGAAAGTAGATTTTTATGATAACGGTGAAATTGATGGCGATTCAATTTCTGTTTTTTACAATGACAAGCTGATTGCTTTTAACCGCAGACTCAGCACCCGTTCAGTTCATTTTGATATAGTACTTGATTCAACCAAAGAAGTAAATGAATTGACAATGTTTGCTGATAATCTCGGCTCTATTCCTCCTAATACAGCATTAATGATGGTAAATGATGGAAAGAAACGTTATGAAGTAAGGCTTACCAGCAATTTAGAAAAGAATGCAACTATAAGGATAAAGAAAAAGAATGCGGATAATAAAGTAAAACAATCATCACTAAAATAATTCCGGCTGGCTGCTTCCTTTTGCCTTTACCCATTCCATTTCTACACTCTTACTATAATCTAACAATCTTGTTCCAACTGTCCTCCATCCCGATAGCTCGGCCACTTTCTCTAATTTCATTTTCCCTTTTCGTATTTGAGTTCCCCTGCCCTGTTGTACAGCTAATATTGGTTCGGCATCCGTTGTCACTGCTTCTACATAATTGCCTTCACCTTCTTTAATGAAAAGGAATTTATTTTTTAAAGTCGTGGTTTCAATTTTAAACCGCTTCACCATATATTGCTTTTTATCCATATCAGCATATACGGTAGTAACAATTTTTTCCTGGTCAAATTTTTCTATCAGCAATACTTTTTCTGCATCTAATTTTTGAGTAAGCTCCTGGTCAGTTATTTCGTAGTTGCCATCATTGTAAACGACAAGTATCTTATCATCCGCATCAAACATGCCGAGGTACTGGCCTTTTTCATCAACATTCAATCTGCCGAACTGATCATCATACCAAAGTTTTTTGCCTGCAATAGTTGATCTGCCGGCTTCTTTTAGCTTTACACCATCAGCCTTTATCGGGTATTTTGTTACTGTAATACCTTTACTGCCTCGCCCCATGATCTCCAGCTCTGCAAAGTTGAATTCAAATTCCTTTTTATGGGCTTTGCATCCAGGGGTTAAAATAATTCTCACTATTTCTGCTTCAGCATTTGGATTCACACTTAAATAATGCACCTTACTCTTCTCATGTTCTTTTGCAATAAAATATTCTTTATCTCTTGTTACGCCGGTAACATTAAACCGTTTGGCAAAACTTTTACCATTCGTACCATCCATATAGATCATATTATAAGTAGTACGTTCATCATTCTTTTGAAAAACAGCTGCATGAAGAATGTCTTTTCCGATATATGTCTTCTCTCCCACTTTTACCACTTTCATAATACCACCTTTTGTAAACACAATGATATCATCAAGATTGCTGCATTCAAGAACAAACTCATCTTTACGTAAACTTGTACCAATAAAACCTTCTTCACGATTCATGTATAGCCTTGTATTGGCAATGGCTACATGTTTCGCTTCAATTACCTCGATAGTTTTGATCTCAGTCTTTCTTTCTCTACCCTTTCCGTATTTCTTTAAAAGATTTTCAAAGTAAGCAACTGCATAATCGACAAGATTAGCAAGATCATGCTTCACTTGTTTGATATCAGCCTCCAATCCTTTTATCTGATCATTCAATTCATCAATATCAAGCCTGTAAATTCTTCTTACGGGCTTTTCAGTAAGTTTAATGATATCTTCTCTTGTAATTGCTCTCCTCAATTGTTTCTTAAATGGCTTGAATGCTTCGTCAATTGCCTCAACCACTTTATCCCATGTTGCATGTTTCTTCTCCAGCTCTTTATAGATCTTTTCTTCAAAGAAAATTTTCTCAAGAGAAGTATAATGCCATTTCTCCTGCAGCTCTGACAATTTTATTTTTAACTCCTGCTCAAGTAGATCTTTTGTTTTATCGGTAGAAAGTTTAAGCAGGTCATTGACAGCAAGGAACTGTGGCTTTTGTTCAACGATCACACAGGCGTTTGGAGAAATTGAAATTTCGCAATCTGTGAATTTATATAAAGCATCAATTGTAATATCCGGAGAAATGCCCGGCGCTAAGTCAACTTGAATCTCCACATCGGCAGCCGTGTTGTCCGTTACTTTTTTGATCTTAATTTTTCCCTGGTCATTTGCTTTTACAATTGAATCCATCAATTGTGTTGTAGTAACTCCATAAGGCACACTTCTGATTGCAAGTGTTTTCTTATCCATCTCTTCAATATGAGCCCTCACTTTTACCTTACCACCACGTTTACCCTGGTTGTATTCATCCACATCTATTTGTCCGCCGGTTTGAAAATCGGGATAAAGCTCAAATCTTTTTCCACGCAAATATTTTATTGAAGCATCAATCAGTTCACAGAAATTATGAGGAAGGATCTTTGTTGCAAGACCAACAGCAATACCATCTGCTCCCTGAGCAAGCAACAATGGAAATTTCATTGGCAATGTAACCGGCTCATTCTTTCTTCCATCATAACTCAGTTGCCATTCTGTTGTTTTTGCATTGAATGCAACTTCCAATGCAAACTTGCTTAATCGACCTTCAATATAACGTGGCGCTGCTGCATCATCACCAGTTCTTACATCACCCCAGTTGCCTTGTGTTTCTATCAAAAGATCTTTCTGTCCAAGATTTACCAGCGCATCGCCAATGCTTGCATCACCATGCGGATGATACTGCATTGTTTGTCCGATAACATTTGCCACTTTATTGAAACGTCCATCATCCATTTCTTTCATCGCATGCAGAATGCGGCGTTGCACAGGTTTTAAACCGTCTTCAATTGCCGGCACTGCCCTTTCGAGAATTACATAAGAAGCATAATCAAGAAACCATGTTCTGTATTGACCAGGTAAACCCGATTCGTTATTTTGGATATTGGAAACTTTAGCTTTTGCCATTCGAAATATTAGATTTCAATTAAGAAATAAAATCAAGAATTATTAATCACTAATTATTGATTATTGAGTGTATCAAGTTCAACGTTTTCGTTTTCTGCCTGACTGCCAGGTTTTCTTACATCGAATTCCTTCCATCCTGCATTCACATCACCCATTGTTTCAATTTTACCTTCATTGATCAAATGTTTCATTCGCCACATCAGGAACACATCGCCTGTTTTTATTTTCATACGATGAAGTGTATTGCTTAAAACTCTTGTCGCTTTTTGCCAATCAGGAGTCAGGTTTTTTAAAATTTCACTGTCGTAAAATGATTCTTCCTTAGCAACAATTTTTTTACCACCTTCCAAAATCCTTACGGTTGCATTTTCATCACTGAGCTTTTTCCATTCATCAGGATCCACCTCAAACTCACTTAAGGTGATTTGTCTTGCCAGTTTTTTTGCTTTCACCGCTTCTTTTGGAAGAATATCATGCACGGACCATGGATAAAATAAATGACCTTTCTCATTTATAAAAGGAAGATTGTTCAAGTACAAGATCATTATTCTTCCCTGGTAAGATTTAAGTTGTGGCATCAACCAATAATAGCCGGTTACATCATGCTGATTTTGTCCCATCCATATCCATGCTTCTAATGTTTCATCAGCATCTAATTTTTCTTTGATCGACTTTACAGTTTCCCGGTCATCAAAAGTGCCGACAACTTTTTCATATGGCGAACCAGCTAACAATTCTCGCCACCAATTTATTCTTGCCTGCCAGCCTTCGTCTGTGTCAATATCTTTTAAGGGCCCAACACCCCATTCGTCTTTAATTTCAATCACTTCGCCCTGCAAAGTTTCATCAAGCTTCATTGCTTCTTTCAGCAACGGCACATCGCTTTGTTGAAAAACTATATGTAGCATATACACCTCCGCTTCTGTTTTTGTTTAATATTTAATTCTTGAATCGTTAATTTAAACTATGTGTATCTATGTTTCTAGTGTGCCTATGTTGTAAATATTCACCACATAGAATCATAGGCACATAGGAACACATAGAAGAGTTTATAATTTTCATTTCACTATTTTAACCGCTAAAAACAAATAATTATTTGATGCGCCAATCACTTCATAGTTCATATAAAAGCTTTCTGTAAATATTTTAAAAGCCATGAACTCATGTTTTGGCACTGCAAATTCGTCAAATAAAAGAATATCGCCATCATTGAGAAATCGATATAACTGCGATAGTGAAAATAAAGTGGCGCTGAACAAGTCAGCATCCAAATGAATCAACTTCTTTCTTTCACTTTTATACTGCTCTAAAAAAGGAACCAATGTATCCTGGAAAAGTCCTTTATAAAAAATTGCTCTCGGATCATTGATGTTTAATGATTCCAAGGCAACAGCCATAGAACCTTTTGCAAACGGGCCAAAGTTTTCAGGCAATCCTTCGAATGTGTCAAAGCCATAAAATTTTGAATCAGCATTCTTATTATGTTCCAGCCACCACTTAAAAGAATGTCCACCGCAAACACCAAACTCAAAATAATCTATAGCAGAGCTATCCAGTTTCTCGGATTTGATTATTTCTTCATATAAATTATATCGTCGGCTGTAATCCCATTTGCCCTGGTACCAATCATTGTAACCATTGACTTTTGTATTGCTTCTCCATTTGCTCAGCTTCGACATATAAACAAGATTTGAAAAGAATCCTGTAAATGGTTCTATCAAACCATGTAATCGCCATTTCATAAAAAGCGATTTTGTTTTTCTTATGATGTCTAGCTTAGTCAATGATATTGTTGATTAGGATTACAGAACGTTGAATAGTGCGACGCAACAGAAGTTTAATAGATATTCAAAAGCTGGCAACACAAACTAAAAACTACAAACTTCAAACTAATTCCTCCACTTTGTCAAGTTCAATTTTCAAATTCTCAATAATAAATTCCTGTCTTTCCGGGGTGTTCTTGCCCATATAATATTCAAGTAACTGTTGAATATGATCTCCATGCTCCAAACGCATCAAAGTTTTTCGCATATCAGGGCCAATGAATAATGCAAACTCATCCGGGCTTATCTCACCCAACCCTTTAAATCTTGTGATCTCAGGTTTGGTGCCAAGCTTTTTCACTGCCGCCTGCTTTTCTTCTTCACTATAGCAATAAATAGTTTCCTGTTTATTTCTTACACGGAAAAGCGGCGTCTCTAATACATACACTTTTTCATGCTTAACAAGATCGGGGAAAAACTGCAGGAAGAAAGTCATTAGCAGCAAACGAATATGCATACCATCCACATCAGCATCGGTAGCGATCACTACATTATTATAACGCAGGCCTTCTAGTCCTTCTTCAATATTCAATGCATGTTGCAGAAGATTGAACTCTTCATTTTCATACACCACCTTTTTTGTAAGACCAAAACAGTTCAGCGGCTTTCCACGCAAACTAAACACAGCCTGCGTTTCTACATTTCTCGACTTTGTTATCGAACCACTGGCACTATCACCTTCAGTGATGAAGACTGTTGTCTCATTCACCTTCGCCATAAACTCATCTTTACCTTTTGATGGCGGTTCATCATTCAGATGATAACGGCAGTCACGAAGCTTACGATTATGAAGATTTGCTTTCTTGGCTCTTTCATTCGCCAGTTTTTTAATTCCTGAAAGCTCCTTTCTTTCTCTTTCACTTTGCTCAATACGTTTCTTGAGTTCTTCTGCAGTGGTCGGATTCTTATGTAAAAAATTATCAAGTTCCTTTGCAAAAAAATCGCCGATAAAATTTCTCATGCTTGGGCCGCCTTCAGCCACATTCACAGAACCAAGTTTAGTTTTTGTCTGGCTTTCAAAAACGGGCTCAACTACACGAACTGAAACGGCTGCAACAATCCCCGTTCTTATATCAGCCGCATCATAATCTTTTTTATAAAAATCACGGATGGTTTTTACATAAGCCTCACGAAATGCCTGCTGGTGTGTGCCGCCTTGTGTGGTATGCTGACCATTTACAAAACTGTAAATGTCTTCGCCGTATTCATTCGTATGAGACAGTGCTACTTCAATGTCATCCCCTTTTAAATGAATGATGGGATAACGGATCTCGTCTTCATTGGTTTTGCGTTGCAACAGATCAAGCAAACCATTTTTACTTACAAAACTTTTACCATTGAAAACGATCTTCAGTCCCGCATTCAAAAAACAATAATTCCAAATTTGATTTTCTAAGAACTCAGGGTGAAACTTGAAATTTTTGAACATTGAATCATCAGGAATAAATGTAACCATCGTTCCATTTTCCTCCGTCGTCTTTGTTTCTTTGTACTCCTTAATTAAAAATCCTTTTTCAAACTCAGCAGTCTTTTCTTTACCCTCACGAATGGCCTTTACTTTAAAATATGCACTGAGTGCATTCACTGCTTTTGTACCCACGCCATTCAAACCAACAGATTTCTGAAACACCTTGCTATCGAATTTTGCCCCGGTATTTACTTTACTTACCACATCCACTACTTTGCCAAGCGGAATACCTCGGCCAAAATCCCTGACGGTAACTTGTTTTCCTTCTATAGTAATCTCAATTGTTTTTCCGTGGCCCATTGCGTATTCATCAACGCAATTATCGATCACTTCCTTTACCAACACATAAATACCATCATCCGGCGATGAACCATCACCGAGTTTACCTATATACATACCCGGCCGCAGTCGGATATGTTCTTTCCAGTCGAGGGATTTGATGCTCTCTTCGTTGTAATCGAAAAGATTGGTTGTGTCTTTTACTTTTTCCTTTGCCATTTACACGGTACGATTTAGTTTTTCTTTTGGTTATCAGCTTTTGTAATACTATTTAGCTTCCCTTGCGTCGCACTCTTGTACGTTCGATTCGCTATTCAGCTATTGACCTCACCTTCCACCTTCCTCTCCTTAAGGAGAAGAAGCGATACTGAAAATCTTTAATCAACTATTTACTTCCATTTCAACTTAAGCTCTTTACTCTTCATTTAGAAAAGTAAAATAAGTCGGCCTTGTGAGCTGATGGCCTTCTCCTTAAGGAGAAGGTCGGGATGAGGTCGGGCAAATATACCAAAACCGGATTTGCTCCTTAATTTTAGATTTATTAACCACTGTTGATAAAATAAATTTTCTGAGTCTTGAAATACCCAATTGAAGATTACAAAACCACTCACCCAAAAACCCGAAGCCAATGGCGAAAATGGCTTGAGAAAAATCATTCCACATCTGCGGGCATCTGGCTGATCTATTATAAAAAAGATAGTGGCAAAAGGAAATTTGATTATACTGATGCTGTTGAAGAGGCATTATGTTTCGGGTGGATAGATAGTTTGCCAAGAAAAATTGATGATGAAAGATCAAGCTTGAAGTTTACTCCGCGAAAACCAAAAAGCGTCTGGAGCAAACTAAATAAACAACGCATCGAAAAACTTATTGAACAAAAATTAATGACACCGGCCGGTCTGGCCAAAATTGAACTTGCAAAAAAGAATGGGAGCTGGAACACTTTAAACAGTTCCGATTTTCATACAGATAATAATTCAATGCCCGACGATCTGAGAAAAGCTCTGTCAAAAAACAAAGAAGCTTTAAAAAAATTTACAGCATTTCCTCCCGGATACCGGAAACAATTTCTTTTTTGGATTGACAGTGCAAAAAGACCGGAAACAAGGATGGCAAGAATAAGACAAACTGTGCTAATGGCTGCAGCGAATAAGAAACCCGGCGTGCAAGGGTTTAAACTGTGAACAAGTATTTTCGCCATTTATAAAAAAAAATTTACACATTAAAAAAACTGTAGTAACTTTTCTGTACTAAACAATAAAGGCATGAAGAAATTTATCGTTGCCCTCATTCTGGCCTCCGGTGTAACTGCAATTGCATTCGCAGCGCTGGATTCATCTTCTATTAGAAACAAGAAAATGAAAACAGAGAAAAAATCTGAAACGAAAAAGAAAAAAGAATGCAAACGTACTTGCATGTATAGTATCTGACACCGGCAAAAAAGCCTTCTGTTTCGCAGGAGGCTTTTTTATTACTGATATTACTGACCAAAGTCTCTCTTGTTAATGACATCACTCAGGGGAAATAGAGTTTCTATCGTCTAATTTTATCATAGAAACTTTTATTATGAAACAGATGCTTTTGGTTTTGAGTGCAGCACTGTTATTCTCCTGCCAAACCAGTAAAATAACACATTCCTGGGTAGATAAGGATGTATCTCCCAAAAAATTCAATAAGATACTTGTTCTCGGAGTATTGAAGGATAATGACCGGGAATTACAATCAAAAATGGAAAAACACCTGGCCGGAGATCTGAATGATCTTGGTTATAGTGCATTTGCAGCCAGTGATGTTTTTACACCAGGCACATTTGTAAAAGGCGATACCGCAAAGGCAATAGAAGCCATCGATAGCAAAGGCTTTGATGCTGTGTTCACCATTGTACTTCTTAATAAAGAAAAAGAAAAGTACTATATACCGGGCAGATTTATTTATACGCCTTATGCAACCTATCATGATCGTTTTGATCGATATTATTATACAATTTATGACCGCATTCAAACCGAAGGTTATTATGCAACCGATACCAGGTATTTCTGGGAAAGTAATTTCTATGACCGTAATTCAGGGAAGATGATCTATTCTTCCCAGACCGAATCTTTCGACCCCGGTTCCAAAGAAAGCCTGGCCCATTATTATGGGGTACTGCTGGTCAATAACCTTGTAAAAAGTCAGATTTTGATCAAACCTATTGAAGCGGCGTTTTAAAACCGAAACGAAATAAGGCCTGTTTTTCAGGCCTTTACTTTTCCGGCCCTTTTTGGCCCTTTCCCCGGCCAATTAATTTTTTGCCAAATAAAAAAAATTGATCCCGGCTACTTGGCTGTGTCAAAACAAAACCACTAAATTTGACTACTGACCCTGTTGAAAATACTAACCCATCAGTTCAGTTTACCCGTTAAATTCTAACTACTACTACCCATTCCAGCTTGTTTATTGGAAAAGGAAAAATTATTTTATTTAAAAAGCGGAGGAGTTATGTATACATATGATTTGCTGGAAGCAGGTTGCCATTACCTGGTGAAAGAAAAAGAAGACTCAATGATCACATTGATCAAAGTTGCAATGGAATCAGATCATTGTTTATTTATTATGAAATTTGAAGATCCAACCGACACAGAATGGAAATTGAAAAAAGATCCGCTGTTCGATATTATAGAATGTTTGAGTGATAACGCTGTAAAGGAATGGGAACTTTATTACAAAAGCAGCCAGGATGCTTATACCGAAGAGGATGATGATGATTAAATCATTGCTTACCTGACATCCATTCATATAATTTTTAGTTAGTGGTAATTGAAAAGAACTATTTTAGTCCATTACAATTACCACTTTTTTTATGAAAAAAAACCTTTCCCGGCTGTTTACAGTCATTACTATTTTTAGTATATCAATTTCATTACAGGCACAGGATGATCTGCCAACAGATTACCTGACCAAAGAATTCCATGCGGGCCGGCGTGATGCATTGCGGAAACTGATGCCGGATAATTCTGTTTTTATTGTAATGGCATTCCCAACACGAACATTCAGCAACGATGTTGAATACTTATATCACCAGAATCCTGACATGTATTATTTCAGCGGGTACAAAGAACCTCATTCGTTGCTGATAATTTTTAAAGAAGAACAAAAAGGAGCTGATGGCACATCTTATAAAGAAATAATTTATGTACAGAAAAAAGATGCAAGGGCCGAACAATGGACAGGAAGAAGATTAGGCATAGAAGGAGCCAAAGAAAAACTTGGTTTTGCTATCGCATTTAACGGCGATGATTTTAAAAATACACAAATTGATTTTACAAAATTTGATAAAATAATTTTTGACCGGTTTCCTGATGATGTAGGAAATGACAACCGTAGTAAGTCTGATCTTGCTGATCTTATTGAGCTGTTTAAAACAAAAGCAAATATTCCTGCTGAAATTCCAAGAGACAGCAAGTATGACACTCGTCTTTATCGTGAACTTACCGGCAAGCTTCGTGAAATAAAAACTCCTGAAGAAATGGATCTTCTTCGTAAAGCAGTCGAAATTTCTTGTCGCGGACAAAATGAAGTGATGAAAGCTGTACATCCCAACATGAGTGAATTGGAGATACAGGGCCTTCATGAATACATACATAAAAAATACGGCGCTGAACAAGTTGGTTATGGCTCTATTGTTGGTGCAGGCGCCAATGGTTGCATCTTGCATTACATGGAAAACACAAAAACAAAAATTGGAAATGACCTGCTGCTGATGGATGTTGGCGCAGAGTATCACGGTTATACTGCAGATGTGACAAGAACAGTTCCTGCCAATGGAAAATTCTCTGAAGAACAAAAGATCATTTACAATCTTGTGTATGATGCGCAGGAAGCAGCATTTAAAACATTAAAAGAAGGATCTAAATGGAGTGATGCCGAAACAGCTGCAAGAGGTGTTATTGTTAAAGGATTGATGAAGCACGGAATTGCAAAAAATGAAGACGAAGCAAATTCTTATTACCCGCATGGGTTAGGTCATCATATCGGGTTGGATGTTCATGACCGAAGCAATTATACACCCGGTTGGACGCTGAAGAAGAACATGGTGATGACGATAGAGCCGGGAATTTATATACCGCCAAACAGCAAATGCGATAAAAAATGGTGGAGCATTTCAGTAAGAATTGAAGATGATGCGCTGATCACTGAGAAAGGATACGAACTGCTTTCAGTATTTGCACCACGCAAAGTGGAGGACATTGAAAAAATGATCTCAGAAAAAAGTGCATTGGACAATTTTAATGTCCCTAAACTAAAATCTGCTGAGAAAAAAGCTTTCTGATTGCGGAGAAACGATGCAATCTCTATAATTAAACTTAACCACACCAGATAAATACGGTTACTGTGATCTGTTGTGGTTAAATATTTTAATTCACCGGGTAATATCTACGTTAATACTTTATTATCTTGTTTTAAATAATATCCATGACAAAGAATAGAAAACTGTTTCTGTTTTTACTTTTACTACTTCCGCAGTTTTTTTCAATTAAAGTTTTTTCCCAAAGAAAAATTTTACCCAAAGTTGAAATACTTAATACAGGTGTGAACACAAGTATCCGCGGTCTGTCAGTGGTAAATAATAATGTAGTATGGGTAAGTGGAAGTAATGGAATGGTTGGGAAAAGTTCTAATGCAGGGAAGAATTGGAAATGGATGACCGTAAAAGGATTTGAAAGAAATGACTTCAGGGATATTGAAGCTTTTGATGCCAACACAGCTATTATTATGGCAATTGCCGATCCTTCCTATATTTTAAAAACAACTGATGGCGGCGAAACATGGAAAGTGGTTTATGAAAATAAAACCAGGGGAATGTTTTTAGATGCAATGGAATTTCGTGACCCGTTAAATGGTATGGTTATCGGCGACCCGGTTGATGGAAGATTTTTTATGGCAAGAACCAATAACGGCGGTAATTCCTGGAAAGAGTTACCTGCAGACGAAAGATTTGTTGCAGACAGCGGTGAGGCATTCTTTGCGGCAAGCGGCACCAATCTCCGGTGTTTATATAACCAGTCGTTGGTATTGGCAAGTGGTGGTAAAAATTCAAGATTGTTTTATGATAAGACAATTCTAGATGTGCCAATGACGAAAGGGAAGGAAAGTGCGGGAACGTTTTCAGTAGCAGTGTTCGATAACTTTAAAAAAGGCAAAGCAAATAAGATCATTATCGTTGGTGGAGATTATACTGCTGATTCATTAATTGAAAACAATTGTTTTGTTTCAATTAATGGAGGGAAAACATGGGATCGGCCAAAAACTCCCCCTCATGGTTATAGAAGTTGTGTTGAATTTTTAAATAAAGAAACAATAGTGACCTGCGGAATAAATGGAATTGATTATTCTTATGACGGTGGAAAAAATTTTTATTCTATAAGCAAGGAAGGTTTCAATGTATGCAGGTATGCAAGAATAGGAAACACAGTTTACCTTGCCGGTGAAAAAGGAAAGATCGGAAAACTTGTTTGGCCGGAGTAAATTATTCCTTAAGGTTATCAATTATTTCCTGCACAGTTGGCCTTTTTTTATAATCAGAATCGAAGTAGCGATAAATAACAGATCCTTCTTTGCTTATTATATATACAGCAGGTATTGGTAAGTAAACTTTATCTTTTTGACCGTTTGCAGCAGCTAAATCAATATCCGCATTCTTATACCTTGAAACAGTTCTGTCATCTACTTCAAAAGCCACTGCATAGGCTTTCATTATTTTCATTTCTTTATCATACAACAAAGGATAGCTTGCTTTTGTTTTTTCAATTGTTTTAGAAATGAATTCAGGTTTTTCTGGAGTGACAGCAATTAACCTTGCACCCTTTTCTTTTATCAATTGCAATGAATCTTCCAATCTTTTTAATTGCCTGTTACAATACGGACACCATTGACCGCGATAAAAAATTAAAACGACAAGACTATCTTTCAAAACATCTTTCAATCTTATTTCATTTCCATACTGATCATTCGCTTTAAAATCCGGAGCTTTTGAATTAATAAATAACCCTTCTGGTTTTTCTTGTGCAAGCAAAATTGTATTCAGAAATGAGAATGAAAGAAGAAAAAAGAGTTTGAGCATATTAAATTTTAATAAACAAATTTAAACCGATGTTACAACCATTATATACAAATCAAAATGTATTAACAGAAAATTTTCTTACACAATTCAGTTGATTTGAATCAGTTTTTTTTATCTGATTGATTAGCCAGAACCCTCTTCTGGTAAGCAATTTGGGGAAATGACTTATCTAAAACTGAATGAAAAAAAATTTCAAAATCGTGTTCATAAAAAAATAAAAATCGCTTGTTAGTATATTTACGATGCTGATTTACATAGACTTATTCTGGAAAAACTTTAGTAAAACATTTGGAAATTACCTGCAATAAACTACCTTAGCCTATACTTTGCCTCTTCTTTCTATCCAATTCCTCTCAATTACCACCGAATCACACTCTTTCTGAAAACCTTTTTTATCTATCTACCCTAACGAAAGAACATTATAATTAATGTCCGCTGGAAGACATGTAGCTTCTGATTAGTACGACCAATTAACATTTTAAAACAACACTAATTGTTTATGAAAACAACAAAGGAACAGTCGTTCAGTAATAATTTACTGAGACTTTTCGTCATGATCTGTACTACCCTTGTTAGTACCTTATCTTTTGGGCAA
>Ga0209798_10000761_pt1 | contig 19723 bp, 14 predicted proteins | sample DOMMetBare3Fresh_FD_187475 | JGI IMG/M metagenome (GOLD analysis project Ga0209798, IMG submission 187475) | Wetland sediment microbial communities from St. Louis River estuary, USA, under dissolved organic matter induced mercury methylation -... | ecosystem: Environmental > Aquatic >...
CGGAAGCCTGGCGATCGGCGGAGCCTTGGGGACCGTTGCTATCTTGACGAAACAAGAATTTTTGTTGCCGTTTATCGGTGGTGTTTTTATTCTCGAGGCGGTGTCCGTGATGTTGCAAGTATCGGTCTTTAAACTCACGAAACGTGACGGGAACCCGGGCCGAAGACTCTTTAAGATGACTCCGCTTCATCATCATTTTGAGATGACCGGATGGAAAGAACCGAAGATAGTTTTCCGGTTTGTGATCGTGGCGATCTTGTTTGCCCTTTTGAGTTTATCGACGCTTAAGCTTAGATAAGTGGCACTTGAGACAGTGTTTAGGTTTGTACTATGGAGTTAGGTGGAAAAAAGGCTTTGGTACTGGGCGCCGGGAAATCGGGCGTCGAGGCGGCTCAATTCCTCGCGAAGCGCGGAGCCGTGGTCGCTCTGCACGATCAGAAAGAAATTGAGAGCTGGAGCGACTCTGCGAGGCTTCTGAAACCCACCCACAACGTCGGCCTTATGTCGGGCCAATTGCCGTCTTGGCTCCTTGATCAGATCGATCTGGTTGTGATCTCGCCCGGCGTACCGACAAACACAATTCCGGCCAGATATGTTGACCGAAAGGATGGCGAGGTGATCGGTGAAGTCGAACTTGCGTATCGATACCTCAAAGGCCGCATTGTTGGTATCACAGGATCGAACGGTAAGACAACGACGACCGCACTAATTGGCGAACTGCTAAAAAACGCCGGGATCAAGACACAGGTCGGCGGCAATATCGGGACGCCTCTGCTGAGCCTGACCGAAACTGCTGCCGACGATGGATGGACCGTTGTCGAGCTCTCGAGTTTTCAGCTTGAGACGATCAAGGATTTTCGGCCAAACGTCGCGATCTGTCTCAACGTTACGCCGAATCACCTCGACCGTTACGACTCGTTTCAGGATTACGCGTTGGCGAAACATCGGATCTTTATGAACCAGATGGCGGACGATGTAGCGATCCTTAACGCCGACGACCCGATTACGGCAAGCTGGAAACCGGGGCTAAAAGCCAATGTTGTAATGTTTAGCGTCGTTCGAGAGATTGAAGAAGGCCTGTTTCTGCGGGGAAATGAACTCATATGCCGTGCGAATGGAAAAGAGAAAGTGTTGACCACACGCGAGGATATATTTCTCCGCGGCCTGCACAATGTCGAAAATGTCTTGGCGGCATTCGGCGCGGGATTAGCGTGCGGAGCGTCGCCCGAATCGATGCGGGAAACCGTCAGGTTATTTAAGGGCGTCGAGCATCGTATCGAATTTGTCACCGAGATCGGTGGCGTGAAATTTTATAACGATTCAAAGGCAACGTCCGTGGATGCGACCTCAAAAGCGCTTGAGGCTCTGAAAAGCGACAAAGGCAAGACCATCCTCATCCTTGGCGGCCGCGGCAAAAATGCTCCGTATGAGCCTTTGATCGATCTGATCGAATCGTCTGTAAGGTCGCTGATACTGATTGGCGAGGACGCCGACAACATCGAATCGCAGTTGTCGGGCCACGCGGAGATTATCCGGGCCGAATCACTTGATGATGCGGTCGGAAAAGGGTTTGGAACAGCAAAGAGCGGCGATTCCGTTTTGCTGGCTCCGGCTTGCGCGAGTTTTGACATGTTCAAAAGCTATGAGGAGCGGGGTGATGTGTTCAAGGCGGCTGTACGCCGTTTATTGCAAACTCCCGCGTTGGCCGGCGGTTCAAACGCAGCGAATTAGGATTATCGCGGACTTACGCCAAAACGGCGCCGTACGCTGATGCGTGTGTGATTAACAAGATGCAGGAAGATCGCATAGATTGGTTTATGTTCGGTATCGCCGCGACGCTCGCGCTCTTTGGAGCGATGATGGTCTATAGCGCATCGGCGATGTTTGCCTTGCGAGAGACCGAGAGTAACAGCCAATATACGTATTTTTATAAGCAGATCAGCTTTACGATCTTGGGCCTGGTCGCGATGTATTTTGTCAGCAAGGTCGATTACCACGTGTTCCAAAACCCCAAGGTCGTGTATTCGATCCTGGGGATCACAATAGTTCTGCTGCTTGCGGTCTTTGGATTTCCCGCGATAAACGGTGCTCGTCGGTGGATTCGGTATTCAGGCTTTTCGTTTCAGCCATCGGAACTCACGAAGATCGGCTTGCCAATATTTCTGGCATTTTACCTTACCAAAAAAGAGGAAATGATCGGTTCGATCCGTGAGACCGTGCTGCCCTGCCTTCTGGGTCTGGGTGTCTTAGGCGGACTTGTCTTTATCGAAAGGGATCTCGGGACGACGATCGTCCTATTCGCGATCTTTTCGACAGTATATTTTGCGGCTGGAGCAAGACTCATACACATCGGCACGGTTGCGGCCGGAATGTTTTTTATCGGGGTAGGAGCAATTTTGTTCGCACCCTGGCGCGTTGAGCGCGTGATGGCATTTCTTGACCCTTATAAGTACGCAGATGACGAGGGCTACCAGGTCGTGCAGTCGCTTTATGCAATAGGCTCGGGCGGGGTACTGGGCGAGGGCTTTGCAAAGGGGCACCAGAAGTTGTTTTATTTGCCGTATCCATACTCCGATTTCATATTTTCGGTCGTAGGCGAGGAACTTGGATTGGTTGGCACCCTGGCCGTCGTCGTCGCTTTCGGGTTACTGCTTTGGCGAGGCGCGCGTGCCGCCGTGTTCGCTCCGGACCGGTTTGGAACATTGCTCGGTATAGGCATCATTACAGGGATCATCGTGCAGGCCTTATTTAATATTAGTGTGGTCACGTCGATCTTGCCGGCAAAAGGTATCCCGTTACCGTTTATTTCATACGGCGGCTCGTCGGTCGTCGTTACGCTGATCGGAATGGGGATTCTGCTCAATATCTCCAAGTTTGCGAGCAGCAGCGAGTCTTCCAGCGAAAGGCTCGAAAGTCGACGCACAAGGCCAAAGCGATAGGAAAGTGTCCTTTGACATTGAAAATAAAAATGAAGGTTTTGATCGCAGCCGGCGGGACCGGCGGACATATATATCCGGGAATTGCTGTCGCAAAAGAAATAATGCGACGGGACGCTTCCTCTGAGGTGTTATTTGTCGGCACAGCGCGCGGACTCGAGAAAAGGCTCGTTCGGGATAATGGCTTTCAGCTGGCCTTGATAAATAGTGCGGGACTAAAAAACGTGGGCTTTGTAGGTAAGGTAAAGGGAATGGCGGTATTGCCACGCAGCTTTTGGGAAGCGAGAAAGATCTTGCGGGAATTCACCCCGGACGTCGTCGTCGGAGCGGGCGGTTATGTCTCGGGTCCGGTTTTGCTTACGGCACATTTTATGGGTTTTCCAACTCTCGTAATGGACTCTAACGCACTGCCCGGATTTACTAATCGCCAATTGGCAAGGTTTGTTGATAAAGCGGCTATTACTTTCGAAGAGGCTAAACGTTTCTTCGGCACAAAGGGTGTCTTGACCGGAAATCCGGTTCGCCAGGAGTTTTTTGACATCGCAACTCGAGAGCCGGGTGAGCAGATAAATTTGCTTATTTTTGGCGGCTCGCAAGGTGCAAGGGCGATAAATGATGCGATGGTTGCGGCGCTGCCGTTGTTAAACGGAGAGGTTGCGAATTTGCAAATAACTCATCAGACTGGCGACGCGAATTATGATTTGGTTCGCAGCAGATACGCCGAAAATGGATGGGAATACGCTGATATCAGGCCTTATATCTCGAATATGGTTGAGGCGTTTGACGCCGCGGACGTGATAATCAGTCGAGCCGGGGCGACAACTTGTTCCGAGGTTGCAGCAGCCGGGAAAGCGGCCATAATGATACCTTTTCCCGGAGCGGCGGACGATCACCAAAGGAGAAATGCCGAGGCGCTAGTAAAAAAAGGTGCGGCCCGAATGATTTTGCAAGCCGACCTTACCGGCGAAAGGCTTGCAAGGGAATTGACGACATTAATTAAGGAACCGAAAGCGATCGCGGAAATGGGCTCAGCGGCACGAAGAATGGCCCGGCCGGACGCTGCTGAGGCGACGGTAGATATTATTGAGCAACTGTCCGGAAAGGTTGCCGCGACTGCGAAAAGCTGACTTTTGGGTATCAAGTACTGGGGATTGAACAATATGTTTCGTCACGTAAAAAGAATTCACTTTATCGGCATCGGTGGCATCGGAATGAGCGGCATAGCCGAGGTCCTTTGCAACCTGGGTTTTGTAGTGTCGGGGTCCGACGCTAAGAAGTCAAAGAACACCGATCGGCTCGAAACACTTTTTAACGTCCGAATAGCCGAGGGCCACGCCGCCGAGAATGTCCAGGATGCTGAGGTTGTGGTTTATTCGTCGGCGGTAAAGGACGACAATCCCGAGGTCTTAGTTGCGAAGGAAAACGGCATACCTGTAATTCCACGCGCTGAGATGCTGGCAGAACTGATGACGCTGAAACCCTACGCCGTGGCGGTTTCGGGCACACACGGCAAAACCTCAACGACCTCAATGATCGCGACCATACTTGGCTACGCAGGATTTGATCCAACCACGGTTGTCGGCGGTGTCGTCGATACGCTAGGTTCCAACGCAAAACTGGGTGCCTCCGACTGGTTTGTGACCGAGGCCGATGAGAGCGACCGCTCGTTCCTAATGCTTTACCCGACTATTGCCGTTGTGACAAACATCGATAAAGAGCATATGGAATCATACAAGGGTATGGACGACGTCGTGCAATGCTTTACCGATTTTGTAAATAAGGTCCCGTTTTATGGCGCGGCGATCATATGTCTCGATGATCCGAACGTCCAACTGATAATTCCGAATATCAAACGCCGTCGTGTAACTTATGGGCTGACTGCTCAGGCTGACATTTCGGCCCTTGATATTCGTTACAACGATACATTCGGTTCGGTATTTACCGTTTCAAAGGGCGATACCGTTCTTGGCGAAATTGAGCTTCCAGCACCCGGTAAACACAATGTGTATAACGCTTTGGCGGCGACGGCCGTCGCTCTCGAGCTTGACGTGCCGTTTCAGAAGATCGCCGAGGCATTTGTCGGTTTCAAGAATGCGAACCGCCGCTTTCAGTTCAAGGGCGAGTCCGGCGGCATCACGGTTGTAGATGATTACGGCCATCATCCGACCGAGATCGTGGCGACACTTTCGGCGGCGAAGAACAGTTCGGGCGGCAAAAGGACTGTGGTCGTGTTTCAGCCGCATCGGTATTCGCGAACCAAAGAGCTGATGGACGATTTTGTCGTTTCGTTCAACAATGCCGATGTCGTTTTTATATTGGATATTTATGCTGCTAGCGAGCAGCCGATAGAGGGGATCACGGCCGAGGTACTTACCGACAACATAAAGAAATACGGTCACAAGAATGTCACATATATCGGTGACATTGAGACCGCTACCGAAAAAGTTTGCTCCGTGCTGCAGCCCGGCGACCTCGTGATCACACTCGGAGCGGGGACAGTGACGAGACTCTCGGACGAGATCCTGGAAAATATTAAAACCCTTGAGGCTAAGGCCTAAGTTTATGGCGAGAAAAAGGAAAAAAAGTACAAACCAGAGAACGTCGGTACTGAAAGTAAAGGGACGCAAGAATCCGTCGAGAAGGCGAGGCAAGGTCGTAATGCATTCGTTTAACCATTTTGTGCTGCCGGTGACGATTATGTTGTTTTTGCTCGGATTCGTGATGTTTATGGGTCTTTCGGGGTACCGAACCGCGACCGCGTCTGGTTTCTTTGGGCTGCGCAAAATTGAAATTCTCGGCACGGAACGAAGCTCGCAAGAAGATATTCGACGACTTGTTGCGTCGATGGTCGAGAAGCCTGGCGTTTGGAATGCCGATCTGGGTGAATTGCGGACAAAGATCGAAAAATTCCCGTTCGTTAAATCCGCGTCGGTCTCGCAGAAGATGCCCGGCGGCATCCGTGTAGCTGTGATCGAGCGGATTCCGGCGGCGATAGTTCAACTTACCAACGGCAATTATCTTGTGGACACCGAGGGCGCGATCCTGGCCGCCGCAACTGCGAATGATAAGGCTTTTCCGTTCGTGCTGCAGGGTTGGGACGAGACAAAAACTGAGAAGGCAGCACCGGAAAACCTCGCGAGGCTAAGGTTGTACAAGCAAATGCTCGACGAATGGAAGCAGTTCGATCTCGCGGCGCGGGTGAAGGAGGTAAATCTCGCGAATCCCCGCGAGCCGGTTGCTTTCATTGAAGATTCGGGGCGTGAGATTGCAATTACGGTTGCAAAAGACAGTCTCGGCAAGAGCCTAAAGACCGCGATTGAGGCGGTTAGCGGTAAAGGCGCGCGAGTGAAATCGGTCGATGCTGACGGCATTTACCCGGTGATTCAATATCTCGAGTTTTAGATAGTTAGTTATGAGCAACGAAATACAAGCCGTCGGGTTAGATATCGGCACGAGCCGCGTAAGGTGTGTGATCGGCGAGCCGTCGGCCGACGGGAAAATGAATATCGTCGGGATCGGTGAGGTCGAATCCAAGGGCCTGCGTCGAGGCGTTGTCACGTCAACCGAATACGTTGCAGATTCAATAGTAAAGGCTGTTGACGAGGCCGAGCGAGTGAGCGGCCTGGACGTCGAATCGGCTACGGTAAACCTGTCGGGTGAGCACCTTCGAGGCGAAAATAAAAACGGCGTCGTTGCTGTCGCGGGGCCAGAGAAAGAGATTACCGCCGAGGACATTGAGCGGGCCGTGGATTCCGCCAGTGCCATGCCGCTGACTCCCGGATGGGAGATCGTTGGTCGCCTGCCGCAGGAATTTATTGTCGACGGACAAGACGGAATTACCGAGCCGATCGGTATGAACGGTGCTCGGCTAGAGGCTCTCGTTCACGTCGTTACGAGTCCGAGCGCAGCCCGGCAGAATTTGTTAAAGGCGGTTGCCCGAGCCGGAATCAATGTCGAACAGCTCGTTCTCGAACCGCTCGCGGCTGCCGAAAGCGTTCTGACGGACGACGATAAAGAGTACGGCTGCGCGATCGTCAATATGGGCGCGGAGCTGACGAGCCTGATGATCTTTGGTCGCGGCGCGGTTCAACATACGGCCGTTTTTCCATTTGGGAGCATGCTGTTTACCAAAGACATCGCTACCGGCTTGCGGGTTTCGATCCCCGAAGCGCAGAAGATAAAGCATAGCTGGGGATGTGTCGCGGCGTTTTTGCTTGACGACGACGAACGGCAAGAGGTCATCGAGATCGTGCCATTTGGCCGCAGCGAAACCCGCGAGCTCTCGAAAGAGATACTTTGCGACATAATGCAGCCACGTGCCGTTGAGCTGATGCAGCACGTCGCTCGCGAGACAAATGCAATTAAGGCGCAGATATCAGGCGGTGTCTTCCTGACCGGCGGCGGAGCAATGATCCGCGGGCTTGCGGAGGTCGCGGAACAGGTTTTTGACGCGCCGACGCGGGCCGGATCTATCGAATCATCATATTTCGGCGGTCTTGTCGACGAAGTGCAAGGGCCGCAATGGTCGACGGCTTGCGGGCTCGCTCTTTGTTCGATGCGGAGCCAGATAAGAGGTGACGGCACGGGCGGGAAATCGTCGGCAAGGAAGGTCGCGGACTGGCTAGGCAGCTTTCGCGATAAATTTAAATAAACTGAGATCGTCAGTTGGATTTTCAACCCAAATAGTTGTATGCTTTTTGCCCGACAGCACAATATCTTGTATTAAATTGGCAAGTCCTTTAAATCGTTTATCTGTAATAATTCGCAATTTGTGTTATGAAAAACTATATCTCAATGGAAGACTCTAAAATGGAAAAGAACGCCATCAGAATGTTTATCGACGAGCCACCGATCACAGGCGCCCGCATCAAGGTCATCGGTGTCGGCGGCGGCGGCAGTAACGCGGTAAATCGAATGATCGATGCCGGGATCAAAGGCGTCGAGTTTATCGTCGCGAACACGGACCTTCAGGCTCTTAATGCCTCAAAAGCGCCGATGAAGATCCAACTCGGCAGCAAGTCGACGCGCGGGCTCGGCGCCGGCTCGAACCCGGAGATCGGCCGCCAATCGGCTCTGGAGGATACTGAAAAACTGCTCGACATACTTGATGGGTCCGATATGGTGTTTGTCACAGCCGGACTTGGCGGTGGAACGGGCACCGGCGCTGCACCAGTGGTCGCGTCGCTTGCGATCGAGCTGGGCGCGTTGACAGTTGCGGTCGTCACTAAACCCTTTACCGTCGAGGGGAAAAAACGTATGTCGCAGGCCGAACAGGGGATTGCCGATCTCCGCGGCTGTGTCGATACGCTTATTACCATCCCGAATTCCAAACTTCGAGAGGTCGAGGAAAAAATTACGATCATGGAAGCGTTTCGCCGCGCCGACGATGTTTTGCTACAGGCCGTCCGCGGTATTACCGATCTCATTATTACGCCGGGAATAATCAACCTCGATTTTGCTGATGTTACGACAGTAATGCGCGGTATGGGCGTCGCTCTGATGGGAATCGGCGAGGGCTCAGGCGAAGACGCGGCGTCTAAAGCGATGCGTGCGGCACTCGACTACAAACTGCTCGAAGAAAATTCCATAAAGGGTGCGAAGGCCGCTCTTATCAATGTCACCGGCGGACCAAATATGGTTCTGGGCGAGGTCGAGGATGCGATCGGAATGATCGAGACCGAGGCCGATGACAACGCCGACATTATTTGGGGAAGCGTGATCAAAGAGGATATGGCCGACGAGATCCGCATTACGGTCATCGCAACGGGCTTTGAAAGCCAGGCGGTGCCAAAATTGGTAAAACCGAAGGCGGCCGAAGCTCATGCCGGATCCTCGGCATCGGTGCCGTTTCCGGTAAATGATCTTGCGGCCGTTGAAAATATCGACGTTCCGACATTTATGCGCCGACAGGCGGATTAATTTTCCCGGCTATTGCATTTGAGGTTGAGGGCGTGCGAACCTCTACTTGAAGATGTCTCTCGAGGTTTCAAATCGTCCAATTGTCGGTATCACGATGGGTGACGCCGCTGGTATCGGGCCTGAAATTGTTCTGCGGGCGTTGTCCGATGAGAGCGTTATCGCCGCGTGCAGGCCAATTGTGATCGGCGACAGAGCCGTTTTGGACAGGGTCGCGAGTGATCTCGGCCTTGGCGTTAATGTAGTTCCGTTTGATACAGAGTCGTCGACTAATGGCGTCGAAGTTTTAGATCTAAAAAACCTGCCTTTCGAATTTGCAATTGGCGTCGACGCTGCCGTTACGGGCACGGCGTCAGCCGAATATATTGAGGCCGCGGTTAAGCTGTGGCGTGACGACAAGGTCGATGCGATCTGCACCGCTCCGATCAGCAAAAAGGCTCTTGCCATGGGCGGTCACGATTACCCGGGCCATACCGAATTTCTGGCCGCGTTGACGGAGACCAGCGAATTTGCGATGAGCTTTTTCGCTGACAAACTAAGGGTCGTGCTTCTTTCGACTCACCTTCCGCTTGTCGCAGCCATCGATCGGATCAAAAAAGATCGATTGATCGACCTTATCAGGTTTTCCAATGGGGAATTTCGACGGCTTTTAGGTCGGGATGTTTCGATCGCCGTTGCCGGATTGAATCCGCATGCGTCTGAGGGCGGCATGTTTGGCAGTGAGGAGCACGACGAAATCGAGCCGGCCATCGAATATTGCCGGTCCGAACTTGGGATCGACGTTAGCGGGCCATATTCGCCCGATACCGTTTTCTTAAGGGGTTTCAAAGGTGAATTCGACGTTTGTGTTGCGCTCTATCACGATCAGGCGACGATCGCGGTTAAGTCGCTTTCATTTGGTTCGGGCGTAAATGTAACGCTCGGCCTGCCGTTCATTCGTACGTCGGTTGATCACGGCACAGCATACGATAAAGCGGGTAAGGGCACGGCCGACGCCTCGAGTATGGTGGCTGCCATTAGATTGGCCGGTCAACTTGCAGCTGGTTGGCGAAAGAAGGTCGACATTTGTTAAAATTTCCTTTCGCTCTCGTTGACCAAAATTGTATAGGAGAAATAGTAAGCAGTGACAAGACCAAAGCTATTGTTAGCAGATGCCTCTGTAACGACTCGCAAGATCGTCGAGCTTTCGTTCGCCGCTGACGAAATCGACGTGCTGACTACGACGGACGCAGAATCCGCGATGCAGAAATTTACCGAGAGTCTTCCGGACATTGTGCTTGTTGATGTCGGTTTGTCAGGTATGAGTGGGTACCAGATTTGCGGGATCATTAAAGACGACGAGGCGACACGGCACATTCCGGTGCTGCTGCTTGTCGGATCGTTCGAACCATTCGATAACTACGAAGCCGAGCGGGTCGGGGCGGATGGCTTTTTGACGACGCCGTTTAATTCGAGTCGCGATCTTGTGACGTGTGTGACAACACTCTTAGCTCGCAATTTTGTCACCGAGCCGGCTGAGGTCGAAATACCCGCTGAGCCCGAGGTCGCGGATGTAGAGGACATCGATAGTCTCTACAACCGCAGCATAACGGAAACCGTTGAGGTTGATGACATCGATTCTCTCAGCCAGATTGAGTCTTTTCAGGAATATAGTTCGCTCGAAGAGGTCGATTCTCTCGCAGAGATCGAGTCTCTCCCTGACGTCGGTTCCGTTGAGACGATCGAGTCTCTCGAAGATGTAGATTCTCTTAATAATCTTCTCGGCGATTCGGGTATGGATGACGAAATGATCGAGGCGAGTCGTCCGGCCGATACCGCCAGCAAAAAGATCGCTGAGTTTGTGCCCCAAGTTGCCAAATCTTCTGTCGTTGCGGAACTCGAACCGGCGCCCGAGTTGTTGATCGAGGAACCTGTGACGGCCAAATCGATAGAGGTCGACTCCGGTCCGGCACCTATTACGGATGTATTGGATCTGAAACTGAAAAGAGTTTTGGACGAGCCGGAAACCGTTGAGCCAATTTCGGTGGAGAAAGAACCGGTGCTCGACGCCGTTGTAGGTCCTGAGGAACCATCGCCCGATCTTATCGCTCTCATCGCTCAACGCGTGGTCGAACGCCTCTCCGACAAGGTGATTCGCGAGGTTGCTCAGACTGCCGTTCCTGCGATAGCCGAGAAGCTTATACGTGAGGCTCTCGAAGACGGCAAGAAAGACTGATCGAAGATTATTTGATACACGGCGGTTAGTTTTCGTCCAAAGACGCGAAAGCTAGCCGTTTTTGTTTTAGAATAGAATTTTTATAGCAGGCAATACCATGGAACTCGCAAAGGCCTACGACCCGAAAGAGGCGGAAGAAAGTCATTACAAACGCTGGGAAGAGAGCGGCTTTTTTGCGCCCGAGATCAACAAGGACGCTGATGCGACGAAATATTCGATCGTCATCCCGCCGCCGAATGTGACGGGCAGCCTGCACATGGGACACGCGCTTCAGCACACGTTGATGGACGTTTTGACTCGTTGGAAACGAATGCAGGGTTACCGCACGCTTTGGCTGCCGGGCACGGATCACGCTGGTATTTCGGTTCAACGAAAGGTCGTCGAGCAGCTTAAAAAGGACGAGCACAAATCGCCGCTCGACATCGGCCGCGAAGAGTTTGTGAGACGTGCCTGGAAGTGGAAAGAAGAATATGGCAATACGATAATCGAGCAGATGCGTCGGGAAGGTGCGTCGGTCGATTGGTCGCGGCACCGCTTTACGATGGACGAAAGCCTGTCGCTTGCGGTGCGAAATGTTTTTTGCACGCTTTACGACGAAGGCAACATTTATCGCGGTCTGAGGATCGTTAACTGGTGCCCGAAGGACAAAACCGTTCTCTCCGACCTCGAAGTAAAGGATGAGATCAAGAAAGACGGCAAGCTTTATTATCTGAAGTATCCGGTAAAAGGCACCCCTCCTTACGAAGGAGGGGTGGCAGCCGCTTCGGCTGACGGGGTGGTTCACTATCTCACAGTCGCGACCACGCGGCCCGAGACGATGCTGGGTGACACGGCGGTTGCAGTAAATCCGTCCGATGACCGCTACAAAGACCTGATCGGTAAGACGATAGCTTTGCCGCTGACCAACCGCGAGATACCCATCATTGCCGATGAGTATGTGGACGCCGAATTCGGTACAGGCGCAGTCAAAGTCACGCCCGCCCACGACCCAAACGATTATCAGATCGGCGAGCGTCATAGTTTGCCTCAGCTTCTGGTAATGAACATGGATGCGACGATGAACGCCGATGCCGGGCCGGATTTTGAGGGCCTCGATCGATTTGTCGCACGCGAAAAGGTAGTCGAACGGTTTGATGAGCTTGGCTTGCTCGAAAAAGTCTATGATTACGAAATCACCTTGCCCGTCTGCGAGCGCTGCAAAACGATCGTAGAACCGATATTGTCGGAGCAGTGGTTCGTCAAGATGGACGAGATGCGTGACCTTGCGCTGGAGATGGCTCGTAATGAGGGCGTGCCGCATTTTTCGCCCGAGGTTCCGCACCAAAAGGTCTACACAACGTGGCTCGAAAATCTAAAGGATTGGACGATCTCGCGCCAACTCTGGTGGGGCCATCAGATACCGGCGTGGTACGACTCGGACGGCAATGTTTTCGTCGCGCCGACCGAAGCCGAAGCTCTTGCAAAAGCCGGCGGCAGGGAGTTGGCGCAGGACAGCGACGTGCTCGACACGTGGTTTTCGTCGGGCCTCTGGGCTTTCTCGACGTTCGGTTGGAACGGCGACGTTACTGAGACGGACGATCTTGCGACTTTTCTACCTACAGATGTGCTTGTCACCGGACGCGACATTATCTTTTTGTGGGTTTCGCGGATGATGATGCTCACGAAAAAATTTACGGGTAAGAAAGCATTCGAGGATTGCGTCATTACCGGCACAGTTCTTGGCAAAGACGGCAAGCCGATGTCCAAATCGCGTAACAACGGCGTCGATCCGATCGAGATGTTTGATAAGTTCGGGGTCGACGCGACGCGGATTTATCTCGCGAGCATCGCAACCGGCGCCGATATTAAATGGAACGACGTCGGCGTCGAAACTTACCGCAATTTTGCGAACAAGATATGGAACGCGACGCGGTTTTGCTTGATGAATGCGGAGGGAGCGGCTGTGGATGTTAACCAGTTACGAAATACCCATTCTATTGCAGACCGATGGATAGTCTCCCGACTAACGAAGACAGCCATTGGCGTAAATGCGTCGTTAGGGAACTATCATTTTTATGAAGCTGTTCGACTTTTGTATCAGTTTTTTTGGAATGATTTTTGTGATTGGTACATAGAGCTTGTAAAAGACGAAATTGCCGTTCAGCAGGGTCAACACCGTTCTCAAAGTGATGTTGTTCAGTTTCATGTCGAGGCAATTAACCTATCTGCGAATACACGAGTTCTTACGATTTTAGAACAAGCACTGCGAATGTTGCACCCATTTATGCCGTATTTGACTGAAGAGTTATGGCAGAAATTACCTGGTACATCACCAGAATTGCACAACTCGGCATACTCCCATGCTAAGAAATCAATAATGTTAGCGGATTTTCCGACGGGTGATTTTAATCTTATTGATGAACAAGCCGAAACTGAAATGTGGTTAGTTATAAATCTAATAAAAGTTGTTCGCGATATTAGAGCAAGGCTAAAGATTAGTGCAAATATAAAATTTAAATTATTTGTTTCTGCCAAGCCGGATGCACAAGAAATTTACAGAGCAAATGAGAATCAAATTCTTAAACTTGCGCGAGCAGAAACTTTAAAACTTGATACGTCATTCGAGATGCCAACAGCTTGCGCTAAAGGGGTTCTGCTTGATGAGGGGCAAGTGGCAATCCCACTTGAAGGAATTTTGGACTTTGATAAAGAACGCGAACGCCTCCAAACACAGATCGCCAAGCTTACCGAAGAAAAGTCCCGCCTCGACGCCCAGCTCGCCAACAATAATTTCGTCGACCGTGCCCCGGCTGAAAAGGTCGACGCACTCCGCGAACGTGCAAGCGAATTGGGAGTTCAGATCGCGACGATGAATACAAATTTGGAAGCGCTAAGCGATTGAAATAGGAAAGGCAGCTTGGCACCAAGTTCTTAACCGTGTTATAGAAAACAATCAAATAAATCGGTTGTTCGGCATCGGCATGGATCATCCTGAATTAGATGAACTGAAGAATACCCTGAAGCGCTTAGAAGGCGTTGTTAACAAGCTACGATCTTGGACGGGTGAACGGACTTGGGATGAGTCCCGTAAGCTCATTGACCAAATCCCACTCAAAATCCATTCGTTAGAGTACCGCGCCGACCAGACAAAGCGTCTGTTTATTAGTGAAAAAACTATTGTAGAGAAAAAGCGAACGCTGACGTTTGCGGAATTGGTCCGTTCGTCGGAAGCAGCGGTACCGATTTTCGTTGATTTTCTCACGAGAATTTGCAATCGGGAAGTTAAGTCGAAGCGAGAGGAGCTAAGGGTGAAGCTCATTGCAGATGCGAGTTACGATGGAAAGGACATCTACAGCAAAGAAGTTAAGTCGGAGATCAACCGACAAACGGGGGCCATACCTAAAACGACTCATGTAGAAATGCTGAGAAGATTTTTTTCGGATGAGCAGAGTCGAGGATCACTGATTTCGGATATGGATTTTGATCTGAAACTCAAAAGCGAGCTCGGAAACGCAACCAGGTATGGTTCATGGATTTATGGGCAAGACCTGGAAGAGGCTGTCACGGAAATTGTTCGCAAGCTGATACGCTCACACAACCTGCCGCTCACTTTCGCGGAACTGGGGATTGAGGAACATTCGTCCGCCCAATCTCCAACGGAACACGTCACTATAACTAAACCGGTTCTCAATACCGTCGTGTCAGATGAGATAGTGCTCCGACTTGAAGCAGAGATTCGCGAAATTGGTGCGAAGATTGAGCATCTGCAGAGCAATCTAGAAGTAGGGAACTCGACGATTACACTGCCATTCGAGATCTTCCCAACGGGTGAATGGGATGCCGCTAATCTGATCAGACGATTTCGACAGAGTGGTGTCTTCTTGCGTGAGAATCATATCCAACGATTGGAAACAATCATGGATGTATTTAAGCCGGAAAGAGTTGCGGTGGGAAAGTTGGATAGCCGAGCCTATAAGGGCTACTTTGTTTTTATTTTTGACAGACACGACAAAGTCATCGCTGAAAATCCACTTTATGGAAACGCGACGTATGTCATCAAAGGTAATTGGGAAGAAATATTAGAAATCCTACGACTATCGAAAAGCGAAGTCCGGCGCCATCGAAACTCCCAATTTGTCATTCATCGTGATAAATATCAATGGCTTCATGACCTGAAACAAAAGTTTGGGTACTGGCATTAGCATCACACGCAACAATCTTACGGATGTGCGTATTTCGTGTATCATCTAGTATATGAATTGGCTTGAGAATGGCGAGGTTCTAGCGAGTATCGGCGAGTTTCTGGCCGAGGACATCGGGCGCGGTGATATTACGACGACGGCGACGGTGCCTGCGGACACGCGGGGCGTGGGTAGATTCCTCGCGAAGGAATATCTCGTCCTGTGCGGGCTGGATGTCGCCGAGGCGGTGTTTTTTCATCTTGATACTGAAAGCAGCGAGATCGAGACAACCTACAGCGAGGGCGATGAGATTGAGGAAGGCACAGTTTTCGCCACGCTCAAGGGTTACGCGGACGTTCTGCTCGTTGGCGAACGTACCGCGCTCAATCTTATACAACGCCTTAGCGGTATCGCGACCCTGACGCGGCAATACGTCAAAGCGGTCGAAGGGACAAATGCCGTCATCGTCGATACGCGAAAGACGACGCCCGGTTTGCGGATGCTCGAGAAATACGCGGTAACCGTAGGTGGCGGCAAAAATCATCGAATGGGCCTCGACGACGGCGTTTTGATCAAGGACAATCACATCGCGCTCGCCGGCGGTATTACCGAGGCCGTCCACGCCGCCAAACACCGTGTTGGGCACCTGCACAAGATCGAGGTCGAGATATCAAATTGGGCCCAGCTTCGCGAAGCAATGCTCGCCGGCGCCGAGATCGTAATGCTCGACAACCAAACGCCTGAGGAAGCCGCCAAACTGGTCGCAATGGCCCGCGACATAAATCCGGCCGTGATGATCGAGGCTTCGGGTGGTATGGATCTCGACCGAGTTCGCTCGTACGCCGAGGCCGGCGTTGACCTCATCTCGGTCGGACGGATCACACATTCGGCGAGGGCTGTGGATATTTCGTTTAAGATCCAGATTGCATAAGAAAAATTAGCCGCGGATAAACGCAGATGAAGCAGATTTGAAAGCTCATTCCCAACTGATTTATCTGCGCAAATCTATGGCTAATTATTTCTAAAGTTCAACCACCCTCTATCGCAGGCGGTTCTGACTTGGACGTCATAGCAAGCAAATCTTTATCGGGTCTCAGTATTGGCAAGAAATGAATTGACGCCGTTGAGAGAATGAGTGCGATCGTACAAACAACGCCGCCTTCGATACCGTAGGTCTGGCCTGTGAGCCAGATCGGGCCGGAGTCGATCTCACGAAACAGCGGAGCGGTCGTGATGTCAGTCATCCCGCTAACCTCAATGCCGAAAAACGAACCCTGCATCCAGTTCCACATCAGGTGCATCCCCCACACAAACCACAGATCGCGCGTTTTTAGATAGGCAACGCTGAACCAAAGGCCGGCGAGCACCGTGTTGGCGGTCGAAATAACGCCTGCATTTGGATTTCCAAGATGTACGGCGCCAAAAAAGACCGATGTTAAAAGAATCGCCAGCCATGCGAGCCCCGAACGTGAAAAAGTCTGTAGGATGTAACCTCGAAAAAGGGCCTCCTCGAACGCAGCGGCGGCGGCAAAGACAACAAACGAGATGCCGAGCGACGAAAGCAAGCCATCGTAGCCGGCCGTCGTGTCGAGTTCGAAACGCAATCCGCCGAAAATGTAGGCGATCATTACCGCAAATCCGAGCGTCACAGCTCCGATAACCGATCCTATAACCAAATGCCTGAACCAACCGCGTGTGAACGCCGCGCCGAGGGCTCGAAACGGTAATTTCTCAAATAGCTTTCCACAACCCCAACCCAGCAATATCGCAGGAACGAGCGACAGTATTCCGTTGATTGCTAAAAACGCGCCGGATTGAGGCGCCGGAGCAATTTGCATAAACAATAAGGCGATCTGAACTATCGAGCCAAGTGTAACGGCGACGATCACGTAAGCAAACAGGAAGATCCCCGCGCGCCATCCGCTGCGCAATCGGCCGTTATCGTCAAAAAGTAGGTATTTCATTTCGCGTGTTTGAATGATTCTATCGGAACAGGACGTGTGGGACAAAGGCCGTCAACTGCTGTTGGCAATTGTGCTAAACTTTCAATCGTGGTGCAGGATGTCCCAAAAATCAAGAGGCGCAAGACGCCGTGGGTGATCGGAACCCTGATGGTCGCGTCTCTCGCGATGCTCATCATTTTGCAGTCTACCAATCTGTGGAAGAATCTTGCGATCGAATCGGCAAGCGATCTGCTGCTACTATACGCGCTGTCGTCGCTGAATTTTATCGCGTTCGTGATCTTTGGCTTTATATTTCTGCGGAGCATTATCAAACTGGTGCGCGAGCGGCGGACATTCGAGCTGGGCGCCAAGATCAAAACGCGTCTGCTGATCTATTTCTTTGCGGTCAGCCTGCTGCCGATCATCGCTATGGCGGTGTTTTCGTACCTTTTTATGAACCGGGCGCTCGAGCGTTGGTTTACGCAAATTCCGGAAAACGTAATTAAGGAAGCCCGTGAGGTTCAGCGGCAATCACTGGTTGACCGGTCGGCAAAACTTGAGGATTCGGCAAAGATGCTGGCCGAGCTGCTCTCTGCGGGTGAACCGACGAATGCAGAATTAACCAAGATCGCAGAGGCCGGGAATTTGGTGCACGTCGGCATACTTTCAAAAGATGCCCGTTTGCTTGCGTCGTCCGACCGCCAGGTCACTGATGAGCAAAGGGCAGAGCTCGAAACTATTTTACTCTCTGTGAGTTCGGGATATACGTCTGACCCGACACTCCGCGATGGCAAGGGTCTCGATGTCGCCGTTGCGGAGATGTCCCGCGCGCGACGGTTGATAATTGTGCCATACACGTTTGGCGAAAGGAACGTGAGCCAGATAGTCGAGAATTCACTATCGGAATTTGACCGCTTAAAACAGAAGCAGGTGACCGTGCGACAAGTCGGGCTGTTGACACTCGGGGTGCTGACATTTCTGCTTATGTTTGCTTCATCGTGGATAGCTTTTTACGTCGCTCGCGGCCTGACTACGCCGATCAAAGCACTGGCCGAGGGTGCCGATGAGATCGCTCGCGGCAACCTTGGACATCGCGTGGACGTGCTTGCCGAGGACGAACTTGGGCTGCTTGTTTCAACCTTTAATGAGATGTCGGCCACGCTTGAGTCCAATTCCGTCGAATTGAGCGAGCGGCGCAAATACATTGAGACGGTACTCGAAAGCCTGCCGACTGGTGTTGTCTCGTTCGATGCAGAAGGCCGTGTGAGCACCATCAATCGTGCGGCGAAAAACATTCTGCGGGTTGAGGCCGATGAGGTGGCGGGACTAAAACTCGCCGATCTCGTCCGGGTTGAAAATCGTCCGCTTGTGGAACGGCTTCTCGGACGAGCTAAGCGCACCGGGCACGCATCGGATCAAACGGTGTTGAAGGGCGAAGCATCAAACGGAGAATTGAAGCCCGGCGACGAACTTACGGTGGCTCTCACGGCTACGAAACTACCGGCGGACGGCGGCCTTGTTTTGGTGATCGAGGATCTCTCAGAACTGATCTCGGCCCAACGCGCATCGGCTTGGCAGGAGGTAGCGCGACGTATGGCACATGAGATCAAAAATCCGCTTACACCTATCCAATTGTCGGCCGAGCGGATCGCAAAGCGTTTCAACACGAGCGGGCATTTAGAGAGCGTCGGCGGAAAACGGATAACTGACAAAGGGCCGATCGGCGATGTCGTACACGAGAGCACGGCGACGATACTTCGCGAAGTTACCTCTCTAAAGACTATGGTCGATGAGTTTTCGCGGTTTGCAAGGCTTCCGGATACCAAGCTCGCGGGCGGAGATATTAATGATGTGATCACGCAGGCGGTCGCAGCATTTGACGGCCGCTTCGCAAGTATTAACATTTCCACCGATCTCGCCGACGGATTACCAGAGCTGTTCCTCGATGCTGAACAGCTTAAGCGCGTTTTTGTAAACCTGATCGACAATTCGGTCGAAGCATTTGACGCGGACCAACCCGATACACGTGTGACGATCGCGACTCGTCATGACCCGGCCCGCGATCTGGTCGTTGCCGAAGTTACGGACAATGGCAAAGGTATCGAGCCGAGTGACATTCAGAAGCTGTTCCAACCGTATTTTTCTACAAAAGGCCGGGGCACAGGACTAGGACTGGCGATCGTAAATCGTATAATCTCAGAGCATCGCGGACGGATCAAAGTCGTTGCGAATCAGCCAAAAGGTGCAAAATTTATCATTGAATTGCCGGTAAGCGGATAAATGCAAAAGTCTATTCTGATTGTTGATGACGAACAGGGAATTCGCGACACCCTAAAAGGCGTGCTCGAGGACGAAGGTTTTGTTGTTGAGACCGCGGCGTCGGGTGAGGCCTGCCTCGAACTCGCAGGTTCGCAGAATTTTGGCTGTATCCTGCTCGACATTTGGCTCGGTGACGGCATTGACGGCCTTGAGACGCTCTCACAGTTGAAAGCGTACGGCAACGACTCGGCGGTCGTGATGATCTCCGGGCACGGTAATATCGAGACGGCGGTT
>Ga0209798_10000763_pt1 | contig 19691 bp, 18 predicted proteins | sample DOMMetBare3Fresh_FD_187475 | JGI IMG/M metagenome (GOLD analysis project Ga0209798, IMG submission 187475) | Wetland sediment microbial communities from St. Louis River estuary, USA, under dissolved organic matter induced mercury methylation -... | ecosystem: Environmental > Aquatic >...
AACAACGCCATCGTCGTGACCCGCCAGAGTGCGGGCGGGTGGTCGGCCGTCGTGACCAACGCGACGCTCAAGGGCGCGATCCAGACCTGCGGCATCTACGTCGGGTCGGGCGTGGCGCCGAACGCGGCGGTCACCGCCGAGGGTGCGCCGGCCTGCTACTGAGCTGGAGCTGCATCCTGGGGAGAGGGGGGCGGTGGTCCGCATGGTCGCCGCCCCTTTGTCCTGAACTCCAGTTGAAGCGGCAACCTTTCGACCGCGGTAAATCCTCCACCTTGGCTACCGACGACTGCGAGCACGCGCCGTGAGAACTGCCAATCGAGGCTTTACCCTCGTCGAGCTGCTGATCGTCGTCGTGATCATCGGCATCCTGGCGTCCATCGTGGTGCCGAAGTTCGGCAACGGGAAGGAGCGCGCCATGATCACCGCCATGCGCTCCGACCTTCACAACCTGGTCACGGCGCAAGAGGCCTACTTCAGTAACGGGATGGCCTACTACAACGGCCCGCTCCCCAACGCGGCGTTCCAGTACAACGTATCGGATAGGGTCACGGTCACGCTGCAGAACGTGACCCCGTCGGGATGGGGCGCCACCGCCACGCACGCGGGCAGCTCGCGCACCTGCGCCGTCTACGTGGGCAGCGGCGGCCCGATCGCACCGGCGACCGAGGAAGGCCAGCCCGCGTGCACGCCTTGAGCCGCCCCCGGGCGGGGTAGCTCCAGCCGTGGGCCGGCGATCGCTCCGAACCGAGCTGCTCGTCAGTCTCGGCTTTGTCACATCCGCGGCGGTGATCCTGGTCGGGCTCACCACCGTGCTCCTGGACGGCGGCGACATCCGCCAGACGCTCTGGCCGCTGGTGACCCTGTGGCTGGGCAGCACCGCGGTCTTCGTCCTCTTCGGCGCGTATCTGGTCCACCGGTCGGTGGTGCGGCCCCTGGGGGTGCTGGTCCAGGAGGCGGACGTGCTCTCCGCCGGGCAGCTCACGCATCCGCCGCCGGTCTACGAGACGGCCGAGCTCGAGCGCCTGAGCGCCAGGTACCGCGTCATGGCCGAAGACCTGCTGGATGCGCAGAGCCACATCGTCCGGGCGGAGAAACTGGCGGGCCTGGGCCAGCTCGCCGCGGGCGTGGCCCACGAAGTGCGGAATCCCCTCGGCGCCATCGCCACCTACGTGGAGGTGCTCCAGCGTCGCGGCGCCGATCCGGCAGTGACCAACGAGATCCGCCGGGCGATCGACCGCATCGAGCGCATCGTGCAGGGTCTGGTGGACTACGGCCGCCCGACCAACGGCCGGCCAGTGGCGGAGGGGGGGGAGGCCGACCTGAACGGCGCCGTTCGGACCGTGGCAGCCTTCCTCGAGGCCCAGGGAATGTTCCGTGGCGTCGGGCTCACCGTGCAGCTCGACCCGGCCGCCCCGCTCGTCCGCGGTGATGGGCACGCGCTCGAGCAGGTGGTGGTGAACCTGGTCGCCAACGCCTGCCAGGCGTCGCCCGGCGGACGGGTGACGGTCGGGACGATGGTCACGACGCTGGAGGCGCGGCGGGTCGACGAGGCCCGGGCCGCCGACGAAGCTCCGGGCCGGCGACCGGCGCGGCGGTGGACCAGCCGGCCTCGGCGCCACGATCTCCCGGCCGGAACGCCCGGCGCAATGCTGTACGTGGCCGATGACGGGCCCGGGATCGCCGAGGCCGAGCGAGAGCGGATCTTCGACCCGTTCTACACCACCAAGGAGCCGGGGCAGGGCACGGGGCTGGGTCTGGCGATCGTCGCCCGCACCGTGCAGGAGAGCGGTGGGGTCGTGTGGGTGGATCGTGCGAGGGAAGGTGGGGCGGTGTTCAAAGTCTTCTTACCACTGGCGGGTGGGTCCGATGCGTCTGCTGATCGTTGACGACGATGCCGGGCTGCGGCAATCGCTCGCGCTCCTGCTGCAGGAGTCGGGATACGAGGTCGCCGCCGAGGGCGACCCGGAACAGGCGCTCCGGCGCGCCGGGGCAGAGTCGTTCGATGCGATCCTCTGCGACGTCCGGATGCCGGGCATGGACGGCCTCACGTTCCTGCGGCGCTACCGCGCCGACGGGGGCTCGGCCCTGCTCATCATGATGAGCGCCTACGGCACCGAGGACACCGCGCTCGCGGCCATCCGCGAGGGGGCCTACGACTACCTGCACAAGCCGTTCAAGCCCGACGAAGTGACGATGACCATCCGGAAGGCCGAGGAGCGTGAGCGCCTGCGGCGCGAGGTCGAGTCGCTCCGGTCGAGCCTGGGTGCGGGCGTGGTGCAGGATCTGGTCGTCTGCGAGAGCAAATGCATGCGGGACCTGGTGGAGCTGGCGAGCCGGGTCGCCCGTCACAGCACCACCGTGCTCATCACCGGCGAGAGCGGAACAGGCAAGGAGGTGCTGGCGCGCGCCATCCACCGGATGAGCCCGCGGAGCGAGCGGAGCTTCACCGCCATCAACTGCGCCGCCATTCCCGAGCACCTGCTCGAGTCGGAGCTGTTCGGCCACATGCGCGGGGCGTTCACCGGGGCCACCGCCGACCGCGCCGGCCTGTTCGAGCTGGCCCACGAGGGCACGCTCCTGCTCGACGAGATCGGCGACCTCCCGCTCGACCTTCAGGCCAAGCTGCTCCGGGTGCTCGAGGAGGGGGAGATCCGGCGCGTCGGCGGCCGCGAGTCGAAGCGGGTGGACGTGCGCGTCCTCGCGGCCACCGCCAAGCCGCTCGAGCAGGCGGTCGAGCGCGGCGAGTTCCGCTCCGATCTGTTCTACCGCCTGAACGTGGTGCAGCTCCACATCCCGCCGCTCCGCGAGCGTCCCGAAGACGTCCCGGCGCTGCTCACCCACTTCGCACGGATGGCCGCGCAGCGGCTGGGGCATCCGGTGAGCGTCACGCCGGCGGCGCTGGCGGCGCTGGCGAGCTACGCCTGGCCAGGGAACGTGCGGGAGCTGCGGAACGCCGTGGAACGGGCCGCGGTGCTCGGTGGGGAGGGTCCCCTCGACCCACAGAGCTTCGCCATCGGCAACGGGAATCGGAACGGCGGCGATTCCACCTCCCACGGCCAGCATGCGGGGATGAGCGGCGCGAACGGCAGCGACGGCGCGAACGGCGCGCTCGACCTCAAGACCCAGGTCGAGGCGGTCGAGCGCCGGGCCATCCAGAAGGCGCTCGAGGCCTCCGGCGGCAACCGCCGCCAGGCCGCCAGCCTGCTGGGCATCAGTCTGCGCACGCTGTTCTACAAGATGCGGCGGCTGCCGGCCAGCTGAGCTTCGCAACGCGCAAGGAGTCGCGCTGGCTGCAACGGCTTGCGCGACTCGGCTGGGCCGGATTCGGCTAAGTCGTTGTCCCGCCTCCGCTCCCGTCGTGGTACGCCTCCTGCCATTCCTCATCCCCGAATCGGTGGCTCATTCCACCGCCCACGTCTCTACAGGGGGAACCGCTCGTGGCTCGTCGGCACGGATTCACGCTCATCGAAACGTTGATCGTCCTGGTGGTCATCGGCGTGGTCGGGCTGATGGCCCTGCCCAGACTCAACGGGGCCTTCGCGCAGAGCAACGTGCTGAGCGCCAAGGCCAAGGTCATGGCGCTCTACTCCACCGCCCGCGCCACCGCGGTCAGCAGCAACCAGACCGCGGTGCTCCGGATCAGCGGCAACCAGGTGTACGTCTATGCCTATCCGCGCCGGAAGGCACCGATCGGCGCCAATACCAGGGACACCATCATCCGGCCGACCGACCTCTCCACCGCCTACGGCGTCACGCTGAGCGGCGGGACGGACTCGGTCCGGGTCTCTCCCACCGGCCTCGGCCGCGATTCGGCGGTCATCGTGCTGACCAAGTACAGCTCGGTGGACACCCTCCTCATCAGCCGCTACGGCCGGGTGATCAAATGAGCGCGCGCTCGGAGCGGGGCTTCACCATCATCGAGATCATGCTGGCGGTGGTCGTGCTCTCGGTCGGCGTCATGGCGCTCGTGGGCAGCTCGGCGCTCGCCACCCGGATGATCGGCCGCGGCAACAAGTCCACCGAGGTGGTCCAGGTGGCCACGGCGCGGGCGGAGCTGCTGCGCTCGTACGCGGCCGCCACCTCGCCCGGGTGCACCAACGCCAACGTCAGGAGTGACAGCAACACCACCGCCAGCGGCATCGGCGAGAAGTGGGTGCTGCTCGGCACCGCCGGCGATCCCACCCGCGACGTGCGGATGATGTTCACGTACCGCGTGCCCAAGGGCAGCCGGACCGACACCATGATGATCACCCTCTACTGCAAGTGACCATGACCACACGGCGCGGATTCACGCTCGTCGAGCTGTTGATCGGGCTGGTGCTGATGCTCGCGGTGGGGGCCGTCACGTATCAGCTGCTGGTCAATACGCAGCGGGTGACCCGGTCCCAGAACCAGCACCTGGGGATGCAGGACAACGTGCGCTCGGGCGCGCTGGTCATCGGCAACGAGCTGCGCGAGGTCGGCTACGACCAGGTCTCCGCGGCGGCCATCCTCAGGTTCCCGGGCAGCGCGCTGGTCGCGGGTGCCAACCCGGACCTGATCGCCATCGGGCCCGATTCCATCACCTACCGCGCCATGCGGGCCATCGGGTACACCTGCCAGCTCACGGCGGCGACGCCCGAGATCGTGGTGCGGAACACCACGACGCTGCCCTTCACCACGCTGCGCTCGCTCACCACGGCGGACAGCCTCATGCTCTACGTGGAGAACGACCCCAGCATCTCGGGCGACGACATGTGGCTCACCGTGGGGATCGCGGCAGTGCCCACGGCGCAAAACTGCCCGGACGGCACCGCGGGGTTGAAGATCCGCATCGGGATTCCCGGCGCGCTCGGCATCACGGCCGCGACCACTTTCGGCAACATGCTCGTCGGCGGCCCAGTGCGCGCCTTCGAGCTGGTGCAGATACGGTCGTACACCTCGGGCGGAAAGCTCTGGCTGGGCATGCGCTCCCGTCCGCTCACCAACGGGACCACCATCGAGCCCGTGCTGGGCCCGCTCTCCAACGGCAATGGCACCGCGGCGGGCCTGGCCTTCACCTACCGCGACGCGGCCAACGCCGTGACCGCCGTGCCGAACAACGTGCGCAGCATCCAGGTCAGCCTCAAGTCGGTGAGTGACGAAGTGGTGCGCACCACCGGCAAGTACGCTAACGTCGACAGCCTGACGCTCACCACCCGCGTCGCGCTGCGGAACGCGCTCCGGCCGTAACCATGCCCACCACCCAGGAGAGTCGTATGCGCACCCCCAGGCTCACCGACGAGCGAGGCATGGCGCTGGCCGTGGCCATCTTCGCGCTCGTCGTCATCGGCGCGCTCGTGGCTGGCGCGTTCTACGCCGGCACCCTCGAGCAGCGCACCGGCCGGAACACGCTCTACGGCGCAGAGGCGGCGCAGGCGGCCGAGGCGGGCCCGATGACCGTGCTCAGCAACTGGGACCAGTACTCCCTGAACAACATGGCCGTCGGGGGCAGCACGGCGCTCGGCACCGGCTACCTGACCGGGCGGACGGACGTGAAGTACTCCAACACCGTCACGCGGCTCAACAACGAGCTCTTCCTGCTCACGAGCCTGGGGAGCCGGACGGACGCCGCGGGCAGCGAGCTCGCGCAGCGCACCGTGGCCACCCTGGCGCGCCTCAGTTTCGTGTCGGTCAAGGTGAAGGCGGCGGTGACGGTCACCAAGCCGATCACCTTCAACGGCAACGCGTTCGCGATCAGCGGCAACGATTCGATCCCCCAGGGCTGGAGCAAGGATACGCTCGGGAACAACGACCCCAATTGCACCCTGGGTGCCAACCAGGCCGGCATCCGGAGTGCCACCGGTACCGGCGCGAACAACGGCGACCTGACGAAGATCGCAGGCAACCCTCCGGTGGTGGCCGACGATCCCAACGTCAACGCAGACTTCTTCAACGTCTTCGGTGACGTCACGTTCGACGAGCTGAAGAAGAACGCGGATATCGTCGTCACCGCGATTACCCCCCAGCAACCCACGCCGACGCTCATGGCGGCGGCTCCCTTCAAATGCAACATCGGCGACCCGAACAACTGGGGCGAGCCACTGCGTACCGCGGGGTACATCAAGGCGTGCTCCACCTACTTCCCCGTCGTCTACGCGAGCGGCAGCCAACTCAAGCTGTCCGGCGGGGCGCGCGGTCAGGGCCTGCTGCTCGTCGAGGGCGACCTCGAAATCGTCGGCGGGTTCGAGTTCTCCGGGCTGATCGTGGCCAAGGGCGGCATCAAGATCTCCGGTACCGGCAACAAGATCACCGGCTCCCTGCTGGCGCAGGACGTCGCGATCGACGACAAGAACACGATCAGCGGCAATACGACGCTCCAGTTCTCGAGCTGCGCGGTCAACAAAGCCGTTCAGGGCTCGGCGTTCGCGGAGCCGCTCGCCTACCGGAGCTGGGTGCAGGTGTACTGAGAGGCTCGTCCGAGCAGGTCGGACGGAGCGGGAGTCACCCTGAACGGAGTGAAGGGGCCATGAGCGGACGCATGGCCCCTTCGCTGCGCTCAGGGTGAACCGCGCCTGGCCCGCCTCGCCAAGGCTCTGCAACCGCTTGCAGCCGCCGATCCAGCGGCTGCACTGCTGCATCCCGAGAAAGGGCTTGCGAAAGAGAAGGAACCCCCGTCGTGAGCCCCTGCGCGACCCCGCCGAGGGCCGCAGTAAAACGGTTCTCCTCAACGACTTCCCCAAGTGCAATTTGTGTGGCACATCGGTTGCCCTCTGACCACCGGACCACCCTCATGTCCCGGCGCCGGCAGCGGTGCGGAGCAGCGCGGCAGGCCTGAGCCACCCCTCAACCAGCGGATCATATGGGACTCTTCGGGCGCAACACGACGACGGTCGGGCTGGACATCGGCAGCGGCCTGATCAAGCTCGTCGTCATTTCCCATGCCTCGGGCGGCCCGGTGCTCACCAAGGTCGCGTTCACCTCCGTGGTGAACGACGCCATCGTCGAAGGCGAAGTCATGGACCCCGGCCTCGTGGCCGAGGCCATCAAGGGCCTCATGGCCTCCGCCGGGATCAAGGCCAAGAAGGTCGTGACCGCCGTCGGCGGCCGCGACGTGATCATCAAGAAGATCTCGATGGACCGGATGAAGGAAGCCGAAGCCCGCGAGGTCATCCGCTGGGAGGCCGAACAGCACGTGCCGTTCGACATGGACAACGTCGAGCTCGACTTCCAGATCCTCGATCCCGAGGCGGAAGGGCTGCAGATGAACGTGCTTCTCGTAGCCGCCAAGCGCGAGCTGGTCGAGCACAAGCTGGCGCTTCTCTCGGACGTCGGGCTCGAGGCCAGCGTCGTGGACGTGGACGCCTTCGCCCTGCACAACGCCTTCGAGATCAACTACCCCGAGGCCATGCACGGTGTGGTCGGCCTGGTGAACATCGGCCACGAGACCACCAACATCAACATCCTGGACGACGGCGTCCCGGTGCTCACCCGGGACATCCCGGTCGGTACCCGGCGCTTCAAGGAAGATCTGCAGCGTGAGCGTGGTCTCTCTGCCGGCGAGGCGGACGCCGTGCTCAAGGGCGCCGAGGCCAACGACGCGCTCGACCCGCTGCTGGAGTCTCGCGGCGAGGAACTGGCCGTCGGCATCGAGCGGGCGTCGGCGTTCCTGCAGTCGGCCAGCCGCTCGGCGGGCGGAATCTCCCGGATCTTCACCACCGGCGGCGGTGCCCGCATCCCGCGGCTCAACAAGGTGCTGTCGGACCGGCTGCGCATCCCGGTCCAGCTGGCCAACCCGATCGAAAAGCTACAAGTGGCGGACGGCGTCTTCGACGTGCATCCCGTCGACGAAGTGGCCCCGCTGCTGATGCTACCGATCGGCCTCGCGCTGCGCAGCGCCGCGTAACCCCGACCCAGGGAACCGACGACCGATGATCACCGTCAATCTCCGCCCGGACCTCAAGCGCAAGCGTGCGCGGCCGCCACTCCAGGGCATGCTCGAGCGGGTCCGCGGCTTGGGCAGCAAGATCAAGGACCCGCTGCTTCTGGTCGCCGTGGTGAGCTGGGTCGGCGTCCTCGGCTGGCTGGGCTTCGTCTTCCTCGGCACCACCCACGATCTGAACGCGCTCGAGCCGCAGTTGGAGCAGAGCCGCGCCGAGAACAAGCGGTTCAAGGCATTCCTGGTGGAAAAGCGCCGGCAGGAAACCATCCGCGACTCGCTGGTCGCCCAGATCGTCGTCATCCGGGGCGTGGACGGCGACCGGTACGTGTGGCCGCACCTCCTCGACGAGGTCACCCGCGCGCTCCCGGCCTACACCTGGCTGGTCGACATCGGCCCCGCCAGCCCCACCGCCAGGGCCGCGGCGCCGTCGAAGCCGGCGCCGGCGCAGGCAACCAAAGGCGCGCAGAAGGCCGACACCACCGATACCGCGTCGGCGCCCGCCGTGCAGTTCGAGGTGAACGGCCGCACTGTCGATATCCAGGCTTACACCAAGTTCCTCCGCCAGCTCGAGGCGTCTCCGTGGATCACCGACGTGATGCCCGTCTCGGCGCAAACGATCGTCGAGAAGGAGCGCCCGGTCACCGCGTTCACCATCCGTGGCTCGTACCGCCAGGCGGATTCGGCGTACATCCGGACGGTTCCCCTCAGCCAGTCGGTGAGGTAGTCACGCCATGGCTCTCTCTTCCCAGAAGTCCACGCCCGTGCTCGTGGCCCTGCTCGCCGGGCTGGTCGGCTACATCGCCTACACCGGCACGGGCATCAGCTTGATCGGGCTGAACGGTCTGGCGGCGCGGCAGGACAAGGTCGCCGCCGTCCGTGACACGATCGCCCGGCTCGACGCCGCCACCGACAGCGCCAAGAAGGAGCTGGCCCGCGGCACCGTCGAGGACCTGCGCAAGCGGCTCGACACCTATCGCGGAAGCCTCGCGCTGCTCCGCCGCCTGGTGCCCGAGCGGAACGAGGTCGCCAACCTGCTCGACGACATCAGCAGCCGCGGCAAGATCCGCGGCGTGACCCTGTCGCAGGTGGTGCCGCTCCCGGTGGAGCAGGGACCCGCGCCATTCGAGACCTACAAGTACAACATGTCGGTTATCGGGCACTACGATCAGATCGGCATGTTCCTGGCCGACGTGGCCAGCCTGCAGCGCATCATCGTGCCGTACGACATCCAGATCGCCGCGGCTAATACCAACGCCGCCAAGGCCATGAACGACACGAGCGGCTCGCTGCTCGAAGCCAAGTTCCAGGTCCGCACGTACGTCAAGTCTTCCAGCGCGGAGGGAGAGACCAGTGGCACGTAACACTCTGCTGGGGATCGCCCTCGTCGCCCTGCTGTCGGCCGGCTGCAGCGGCGGTGAGGTGGTGGAGGCCAAGGAGGCCGCCGCCGCCCAGGCGCAGCTCGCCAAGATGCGCGCCCGCACCGACAGTCTGCGGCAGGCGCGCGATGCTCGTGTGGCGGCGGCCGCGGCCGACAGCGCGGCCTCGGACTCCGTGGCCGGTCCGGCCGACACCGCCTCGTCGCGCGCGTCCCTCGCCGCGACTGCGCCCGCGACCGCGGGCGCGACCGCGCCGGCCAGGGACAGCGCCCCGACCGTGTCGGCCCCCTCCAGCTCCACCGCCACCCAGGCCGACGCCGAAGCCGCCGTCAGCGACTCCGTGGCCAAGGCCCGCGAGATCGAGGTCGTGCGCGAGACGTTCGCCTACGCGGGCGGCACGCGCGATCCGTTCGCATCGCTCATCAACGCCGACAAGAGCGGCCCCGAGATCGCTGATCTCGATCTCGTGGGCGTCTACATGGATCTTCGCACGCCGTCCAACAACGTCGTCGTGCTGCGGGAGAAGGGTACCGCCGCCAAGCGTCACAAGATGCGCGTCGGCGATCAGCTGGGACGGGCGCGGCTCACGCAGATCCGCCCCCGGGATGCGGTGTTCATGATTCAGGACTTCGGGTTCGAGCGCCAGGAAACTCTCTCGCTGCGCAAGCAGGAGGTCGAGACGCCATGACGGGTACGTATCGCTGGATGCTGGTCGCCACCGCGGTCCTCGGGATCGCGACTCCGGTGCGGGCCGAAGGGCCCGGGAGCGGAGAGGTGACTGCCGTGAGCCTGGCGCCGGCCGCCGGTAAGACCGAGATCGTCATCGCCGTTCGCGGCGCGGTGGACGTGCGCGACTTCCTCCTCAGCTCGCCCGACCGCCTCGTGCTCGATGTGGTCGGAGCCAAGCTCGGCGGGACCACGGCGAGCCTCTACGACGGCCTGAAGCGCGGCGGCGTCCTCAACCTGCGCTACTCCCAGTTCCGCCCCGACATCGTACGCGTCGTAGTGGATCTCGAGGGACCCCAGGCCTACCAGGTGGACCGCTCCACCGACGCCATCCGGGTGAGCTTCGGGTCGGGCGCGCCGTTCCAGGCCTGGTCGTCCAACGAAACCGCGGCGGCCCTGGTGGCAGACGAGGTCGCGGACGCGGCCGCGGCCGACGTCCCACCGGCCGCCGCTCGGCCCGTGGCGCGGAGGCCCGAGGTGGGCATCCGCGGCGCGGCCATGCTGACCCGCGCCGACGAGCCGCGCATCACCGTCACCTGGGACCGCGCGAGCATCGCCGACGTGGTCGCCGGCTTCGCCGCCTTCAGCGGCCGCACCATCATCCTCGGCAAGGACGTGAAGGGCGAGGTCAACGCCGAGATCAAGAACCAGCCCTGGCCGCAGGCATTCCAGGCGATCCTGGCCACGCAGGGCCTCTCGGCCCAGGAGATGCCCGGCGGCATCATCCGCGTGGACGCGCCCTCGGCCTTGGCGGCGCTCGACTCGCTTGAGCCGCTCGAGACCAGCGTCGTCAGCGTGAACTACGCCCAGGCCGGCTCGCTGGCCAAGACGGTCGAGAGCATCCTGACCAAGAACCGCGGCCGGGTCGTCGCCGACACCGGCTCGAACAGCCTCATCCTGACCGACACCCGGAGCCGGATCTCCAGCGTCACCGACTTCGTGCGCGGCCTCGACGTGCGCACCCCGCAGCTCTCGATTCAGGCGAAGATCATCTTCGTCGACCGGACCGACATCGAGCAGCTCGGCCTCCGCTACGACCTAGGGGGCCGGAACCAGTTCTTCAACAAGCTGGTCCAGCGCACCGATCCCTCGACGGGCGACCCCTACAAGCCCGAGGTGAACATCATCGACCTAGGCGGCGGCTCCCTGTCGGCGATCGGCAACGCCGAAGCGACGATCACCGGGTCCGCGCTCGACCTCGTGTTCTCCACGGCCATCGGCGGCTTCAGCCTGACCAGCTTCCTCAGCGCCCTGGAGCGGAACGAGCTGGCCGACATCCAGGCCGAGCCGGTCATCTCGACGCTCGACAACCGCCAGGCCGACATCCTCGTCGGTGAGGAAACCCCGGTCCGCGTCATCGACGCCTCGTCGGCGGGCTCGGGCACGGCCAAGGCCAACGTCCAGTTCAAGGAGACCGGTATCCGCCTGACGGTCACCCCGCACGTGACCAACAATCGGCAGGTGCTGATGCAGCTCCACACCGAGCGCTCGGCGATCCAGCCGCTCGCCGCGGCGGACCTCGGCTTCATCTTCCAGAAGCAGAAGGCCGACAACCAGCTCCTCGTCGAGGACGGCGAGACGGCGGTCATCGGCGGCCTGACGGTGACCCAGGTGACCAAGACCCGCACCGGGATCCCGCTGCTGAGCAGCCTCCCAATCGTGGGCAAGCTGTTCAGCGTCAGCAACGATACGGAAAACCGCCGTGACCTCATTATCTTGGTCACACCCCGGATCACCGACGACGGCGCATCGGATCAGTAGCCGCCCAGCGCGGAACCTCCGAGCACCCCGACGGGAGCGAGCCCGGCGCAGGCCGGGCTCGTTCGCTTCTACCACCCCCGGGGGCGAGGTGAGACGCGTGCACCTGAGATTTTCGACCGCCGGGGAATCGCACGGCAAGGCGCTCGTGGCCCTGGTCGAGGGGTTGCCGGCAGGGCTGCCGGTGAGCGCCGAAGCGGTGGACCGCGAGCTGGTGCGGCGGATGCAGGGCTACGGCCGCGGGGCGCGCATGAAGATCGAGCGCGACCACGTCGAGTGGCTCGCCGGCGTGCGCGCCGGCGAGACGCTCGGCTCGCCCGTGGCCATGCTCATCCCCAACCGCGACTGGGGCAACTGGGAGGATGTGATGGCGCACGAGGCCGCCGAGCCGGGCGAGCTGCGCCGCCGCCGCGTCACCCGCCCCCGGCCAGGCCACGCCGACTTGGTCGGCGTGCTCAAGTACGATCGGGTTGATGCCCGCGACATTCTCGAGCGCGCCAGCGCCCGCGAGACCACCGCCCGGGTCGCGGCCGGCGCGCTGGCCCGCCGGCTGCTCGAGGAGTTCGGCGTCGAGATCGGTAGCCACGTCGTTTCCCTTGGCGGCGTCATGGTCTCGCCCCCCGCGGAGCTTCCCGCCCCCCTGAATGACGCCGCCGACCGCTCCGAGATCCGGGTGCTCGACCCGGCGGCCGAGCCCGAGATCATCCGCCGGATCGACGCCGCCAAGAAGGCCGGCGACACGCTCGGCGGTGAGGTCGAGGTCGTGGCGCGGGGAGTCGTGGTGGGCCTGGGGAGCCACGTCAGCTGGGATCGCAAGCTCGACGGCCGGCTGGCCGGGATGCTGATGTCGATTCCCGCGGTGAAGGCGGTAGAGATCGGGCTCGGAGTCGAGGCGGCGCGCCGGCCCGGCTCCGAGGTGCACGACCCGATCGAGCCTTCGGCGCGGGCAGGACAGGCGCCCCCAGCCGCCGGCGACTCGCGCGCGGGCTTCCGGCGCCGCACCAACAACGCGGGCGGCCTCGAGGGCGGAATCACCACCGGAGAACCCCTGGTGATCCGGGTGGCAATGAAGCCGATCAGCACGCTCATGTCGCCGCTTGCCACCGTCGATCTCGCGAGCGGCCAGGTGGCCAGCGCCCAGAGCGAGCGGTCCGACGTCACCGCCGTGCCGGCGATGGGCGTCATCGCCGAAGCGCTCACGGCGATCGTCCTGGCCGACGCCATGCTGGAGAAGTTCGGCGGCGATTCGCTCGGGGAGATGCGTCGCAACTTCGAGGGGTACATCGGGTCGCTCGGCGCTCGCTGGGTGGCGCTTAGGGACGCGGTCGAGGGGTAGGGTGAAACGCCACGTCCTGCTGGTCGGCCTTCCCGGCGTGGGAAAGAGCACCGTCGGTCAGCTCGTGGCCGATGGGCTGCCGGCGCCACTGCTGGACATCGACAGCATTCTCGTCCGGCAGATGGGGATGCCGATCGCCCAGATCTTCGGCATGGTGGGCGAGCCCCGGTTCCGCGCCATGGAGCGGGACGCCGTGGACACCGCCCAGGCGCGCGAGCCCGCGGTCATCGTCCCCGGGGCGGGTTGGGCAGCCGAGCCCGGGCAGATGCAGGCGGCCAAGCGCACCTGCCTCACTATCTATCTCAAGTCCACCGCCAGCACCGCCGCCCGCCGGAGCCAGCAAGGTGAGGTTCGGCCGCTCCTGGTGGGCGTCGACCCGATCGAGCGGACCCGGAACCTGCTGGCCGCCCGGGAACCGTTCTACAAGCTCGCTGATTTTGAGGTCGCGGCCGATATGAAGGCAGCCCCGGCCGTGGCCCAGGAGGTCATCCGGCTGGCGCGGGCCCACGGGGGATGGTAGCCCGCGAGTCACCCTGAGCGGAGCGAAGGGGCCATGGGCCGACGCATGGTCCCTTCACTTCGTTCAGGGTGAGACATTTGTAACATTCTATATGACAAAGACTTACAGTTCTCCGCCTTGCGCCGCCCTCTTGGCGCGGGTTTCTTGCAGCCACCGAGTTTGACTGTTCGATGACCCGAGCAGGCATCATGGACCCATGGCGACCAGACCCAAGCGCGCGGTAAAGACACCCCCGAAGCCCGGCAAGCCCGCCGTGGCTCCCGCCGCGCCCAAGACGGGCGCCAGGGGGGCAAAGGCGAGCGGCAAGTCTGGCAAGCCCCGGAGCCGGGGCCAGGGGACCGCGCTCGTCATCGTCGAGTCACCCACCAAGGCCAAGACGATCGGCAAGTATCTCGGCGCCGGGTATGACGTACGCGCCACCGTCGGCCACCTCCGCGACCTTCCCACCCGGGAGTTGGGTGTAGACGTCGAGCGCGGCTTCGAGCCGAAGTACGTCACCATCAAGGGCAAGACCAAGACCCTCTCCGAGCTCAAGAAGGCTGCCAAGAACGCCTCTACCATCTATCTCGCTACCGACCCCGACCGCGAGGGCGAGGCGATCGCGTGGCACGTGGCCGACCAGCTCGACGCGAAGGTGCCCACGCACCGGGTGCTGTTCCACGAGATCACCAAGGACGCCATCCACGAGGCGATGAGGCAGCCCGGCGAGATCGACGACCGCAAGGTGAACGCGCAGCAGGCACGCCGGATCCTCGATCGCCTCGTGGGCTACAAGGCGAGCCCCATCCTCTGGCGCAGCGTCAAGACCGGCCTCTCCGCGGGCCGGGTGCAGACGGTCGCGCTCAGGCTCATCGTCGAGCGGGAGCGGGAGATCCGCGCCTTCACGCCGCAGGAGTACTGGAGCATCGAGGCGCTCTGCGCCAAGGACGGGCAGACGTTCGAGGCGGCGCTCGCCAAGGTGGGTGGGCACAAGCCGCAGCTCCACTCGGCCGAGGAGGCGCAGGCGGTCGTGGACGCGGTGCGCCGGCTCCCGTTCGTCGTCACCAAGGTCGAGAAGCGGCACCGCCGGAAGAACCCCGCCGCGCCGTTCACCACCAGCACCATTCAGCAGGAAGCGGCCAAGAAGCTCGGCTTCAGCTCGCGTCGCACCATGCGCGCGGCGCAGGACCTCTACGAGGGCATGGACGTCGGCGAGGACGGCCCGGTCGGCCTCATTACCTACATGCGAACCGACTCCGTGCGCGTGTCGGACACGGCGATCGCGTCGGTGCGGCAGTTCATCGGGAAGAACTACGCCAAGCCGTACCTGCCCGAGTCGCCCAACGGCTACAGCTCGCGGAAGAACGCCCGGGTCCAGGACGCTCACGAGGCAATTCGCCCGACCGACGTCGGCCGCCGCCCGGAGCAGGTGCAGAAGTACCTCGAGCCGGACCAGTTCCGGCTCTACCAGCTCATCTGGCAGCGGTTCGTGGCCTCGCAGATGACGCCGGCGGTGTACGACATGACGATCGTGGACTTCGATCTCGGCCAGTACCTGTTCCGGGCCACCGGCTCGGTGCTCGTGTTTGACGGATACCACGTGCTCTATACGGAGGGGCGCGAAAAGGAGGAGGGGAAGACGATGGACGACCTCCCGCCGATCCCGCCGCTCGCCCAGGGCGACCGGGTCGAGGTCCGGGAGCTCACGCCGTCGCAGCACTTCACCGAGCCGCCACCCCGGTTCTCCGAGGCGAGCCTGGTCAAGGAGCTCGAGCGGCTCGGCATCGGCCGGCCGTCCACCTACAGCGCCATTATCTCGACCCTGAGCGCCCGCGAGTACGTCAAGGTCGAGCAGCGGCGCTTTTTCCCGACCGAGCTCGGCGAGACCGTCGAGAAGATCATGGTCGGCAAGTTCCCCGAGATCTTCAACGTCGAGTTCACCTCCGAGATGGAGTCGGAGCTCGACCGGATCGAGGAGGGGGAGCTGGTCTGGCAGCGCGTGCTGAAGGACTTCTACAGCCCGTTCAGCAGGGCACTCGAGGCGGTGGACGTCAACGCGCTCGTGGCCGACGCGCACGGGCTCAAGCCCGAGGACCTGGCCAAGGAGCGGTGCCCCAAGTGCGGCTCGGCGATCGAGCTCAGGACCGGACGCTTCGGGCCGTACCTCGCCTGCGTCAAGTACAAGGACACCTGCGACTACGTGAAGTCACTCCGAAAGCCTCGCGCGCCGGACCGGCCGACCGACGAGAAGTGCCACTTGTGCGGCTCGCCGATGGTCATCAAGACCGGCCGCTTCGGCGAGTTCCTCGCCTGCACCACCTACCCGGCGTGCAAGGGCACCCGCGCCATTCCGCTCGGCATCAAGTGCCCCAAATGCATCGAGGGTGACCTCGCCGAGCGGCGCACCAAGCGCGCCAAGTCATTCTGGGGCTGCGTGCGCTACCCGGCCTGCGACTTCTCCACCTGGAACAAGCCGGTGCCCGACACCTGCCCCGCGTGCGGCTGGGTCGGCATGGAGAAGAAGGTGAGCAAGGCGGAAGGGGAGACCCGCACCTGCCTCAAGTGCGGCCACAAGCTGGTTCTCGCCGAGCCCGAGGAGGTGGCGCTGGCGTGAACGCCACCGTCGTCGGCGGAGGTCTCGCCGGCTCGGAGGCGGCCTGGGCCCTCGCGGAGCGCGGTGTCCGGGTGACGCTGAACGAGATGCGACCGGCGGTGAGGACGCCCGCCCATCACACCGACCGGCTGGCCGAGCTCGTCTGCAGCAACTCCTTCAAATCGGTGGAGCTGACGAACGCCCACGGGCTGCTCAAGGCGGAGCTGCGCGCGCTGGGTAGCCTCCTGCTGCCGTGCGCCGACCTCGCGCGGGTGCCCGGCGGCGCGGCGCTCGCCGTGGACCGGGACCTGTTCTCGCGGGCGGTGCAGGAGCGCGTCACGGCGCATCCAAACATCAAGGTCGTGCGGAGCGAAGTTCCGGAGCTCCCGTCCCCCGGCGTCGTGGCGACGGGGCCGCTCACCTCGCCCCGCCTCACCGAGGCGATCGTGGCCCGTCTCGGCTCCGCGGCGCTCGCATTCTACGACGCCATCGCCCCGGTGGTCTCGTCGGACTCGCTCGACCACGAGCGGCTCTACGCGCTCTCGCGCTACGGGAAGGGCCAAGGTGACGACTACCTGAACGCCCCGATGGACGCGGCGGCGTACGAGCGCTTCCTCGACACGCTGCTCGAGGCCGATCAGCATCAGGGGCACGACTTCGACGCGGTGCCGTACTTCGAGGGCTGTCTGCCGGTCGAGGAGATGGCGCGGCGCGGGCGGGAAACGCTCCGGTTTGGTCCCATGAAGCCAGTGGGGCTGCCGGACCCGCGCACCGGCCGGGAGCCGCACGCGGTCGTCCAGCTCCGGCGCGAGGACCGGGCCGGGCAGATGTGGAACCTGGTGGGTTTCCAGACCCGGCTCCGGATCCCGGAGCAGCGGCGGGTGTTCAGCCTGATCCCCGGGCTGGAGCGGGCGGAGTACCTCCGTTTCGGGAGCATCCACCGCAACTCGTATCTCAACAGCCCTGCCACCCTCGGCCCAGGCCTCACGGCGCGCGATGACCACCGCCTCTTCTTCGCGGGTCAGCTCACCGGCGTCGAGGGGTACACGGAGTCGCTCGGCACCGGCCTCCTGGCGGGCATCAATCTGGCACGGCGGCTCGAGGGGAAGCCCGTGGCCGTCCCTCCGCCCACTACGATGCTCGGCGGCCTGTACCGCTACCTCCGCGAGGCCGACCCGAGGCACTTCCAGCCGATGAACGCCAACTTCGGGCTGCTGGAGCCGCTGCCGGGGAAGGTGAAGAAGGATCGGAAGAAGGCGCTCCTCGTCGAGCGGGCGCAGGCGGAGTTCTCGTCCTGGGCGGCCGCCCTTTGATCGCGCGCAAGGCCTGGCGAGTCATCCTGAGCGAAGCGAAGGAGCCATGCCCCGACGCATGGCCCCCTCACTCCGCTCAGAATGATTCCTGAAGGGATCCGGTACTCCACATGCACCGCCACGTCCTCGAGTTCCTCACCCACCTCGACAAGGAGCGCGGCCAGTCACCGCACACCGTCAAGGCGTATGGGCGCGATCTCGACGCGTTCACCGAGTTCTGCGACCGGCACTACGCCGGTGCCTGGACCTGGGAGACGGTGGATCGGCTCGGGCTGCGCGGCTTTCTCGGCGAGCTGCAGCGGCGGGGGCTCTCGAAGCGTTCGGCGGCGCGGGCGCTCTCGGCCGTGCGAAGCCTGTACCGGTATCTGCAGGAGAATCACGGGGTCCCGAACAACATCGCGCGCGCGGCGCGGGTGCCCAAGCTCGACAAACGCCTCCCGAGCTACCTGGACCGGGAGCGGACCCAGGAGCTCTTCGACTGGGCCGAGGCGCGCGCAGCGGCAGATGACTTCGCCGCCACTCGGGACCTGGCCATCCTGGAGCTGTTCTACTCGACCGGGATTCGCCTCTCCGAGCTCAGCGGGATGAATCTGGAGGATCTCGATCTGCTCTCCGACCAGGCCAAGGTGCGCGGGAAGGGCCGTAAGGAGCGGATCGTGCCGGTGGGAACCCGGGCGGTACATGCCCTCAGACGCTATCTTAACGTCCGGGAGGGGGTGGTGGGGCGGCCGGGGAGCGACCGGCGGGCCGTGTTCGTCGGCCGGCGGGGCCGGCGCCTCGCGCCTCGTGCCGTGCAGCGCGTGATGCACGTGATGTTCGACGCCGTGGGCGGCGATAACCTCCGGGTCCACTCGCTGCGCCACACTTTCGCCACCCACATGCTCGACGCCGGCGCCGACCTCCGCGCCGTGCAGGAGATTCTGGGCCACGCCTCGCTGAGCACCACCCAGGTCTACACGCACACCAGCGTGGAGCGGCTCAAGAAGGTGTATAACCAGGCGCATCCGCGGGCTTAGGCAAGCGGTAGTCATCCTGAGCGCAGCGAAGGAGCCATGACCCGACGCATGCCCGTATTCCACGGCACCACGATCCTCGCGGTTCGCAAGGACGGCCGCGTTGCCCTCGGCGGCGACGGGCAGGTCAGCATTGGCGAGACCGTGATGAAATCGCGATCCACCAAAGTGCGCGCGCTCAGGGGGGGGAAGGTGCTGGCGGGGTTTGCCGGCTCGGTGGCCGACGCCCTCACGCTGTACGAGAAGTTCGAGGAGAAGCTTGAGCGCTATCCCGCCAACCTGCCGCGCGCCTCTGTCGAGCTGGCCAAGGACTGGCGGAGCGACCGGATCCTTCGCCGCCTCGAGGCACTCCTCGTCGTGGCCGACCTCGAGCACAGCTTTCTCCTGAGCGGCTCGGGCGAGTTGATCGAGCCCGACGACGGGATCGTGGCCGTCGGCTCGGGCGGCAACTTCGCGCTTGCGGCCGCGAGAGCCCTCCTCCCGATGGAAGGCCTCGGCGCTCGCGACATCGCGCAGCGCGCGCTCGAAATCGCCGCCGACATCTGCGTCTTCACCAACCGGCACATCACGATTCTAGAGCTGTCCGGCGAGAAGTGACATGACCGATTCCGCCACCGCCGCTGCCGCCGCCGCCGTCGCCGGCGAGCCTGCCGCCCCGCTCCCTTGGCTGGAGGAGATGCCGCCCCGCCAGATCGTGGCGGAGCTCAACCGCTACATCGTCGGCCAGGAAGCCGCCAAGAAGGCGGTCGCCATCGCGGTCCGCAACCGCTGGCGCCGCGCCCAGACGCCCGACGACATCCGGGACGAGATCACCCCGTACAACATCATCATGATCGGCCCCACCGGCGTCGGCAAGACGGAGGTGGCCCGCCGGTTGGCGCGGCTCAGCGGCGCGCCGTTCATCAAGGTCGAGGCCTCCAAGTTCACCGAGGTCGGCTATGTGGGTCGCGACGCCGAGTCCATGGTGCGCGACCTGGTGGACGCCGCCATCAACATGGTCCGGACGGAGCGGGAGGACGAGGTCTACCCCCAGGCGGAGCAGCGGGCGGATGAGCGCCTGCTCGATCTGCTCCTGCCACCCGCTCCCTCGGCAGCGACAGAGAAGGCGGAGAAGGCCGAGAGGAGCCCGGTGTTCGTCGTGGGGTCGAGCGGGCAGGCCAAGGCAGAACGCGCGCCG
>Ga0209798_10000765_pt1 | contig 19690 bp, 21 predicted proteins | sample DOMMetBare3Fresh_FD_187475 | JGI IMG/M metagenome (GOLD analysis project Ga0209798, IMG submission 187475) | Wetland sediment microbial communities from St. Louis River estuary, USA, under dissolved organic matter induced mercury methylation -... | ecosystem: Environmental > Aquatic >...
TCAAGTTTCTTTCTTTGATCGTCTTATAGAGCTGGTATGCCTCATTCATACGCCCCCCTTGGCTGTTCATGTGAATGATCTGAACAGCCGGGGCCGCGTCGAGAAATTTTATAATCGCTTCGGTAGTGCCGAACGGCATTCCGCCTGCTAGTTCCAGTTCAGTACCATCGCGAAGGAGACGAATCTGATGAGGCGGTGTATTGTCTATTCCTACAAATAACTTGGCGCCCTCAGATATGAGAGGGATTCCCTGTGTAGTGAAGTCACCCGCCGCGCGTAATAGTCCCAAAACCATCATCAATTTCGCGAAGCCAGCCCAGAATGCTTTTCCACCCCTCTGGCTATGCTTATCGGCTGACCTCCATATTCCAACTAGCTGCCATAGTGTTAACGTAACGACGAAGCCATAAAAAACCAAAATGGCTGTGCCAGAAGCCCTTGGCCCGAGTTCACGCAAACCGTTACTCGATCCAATCGCCGTGGTTATGGCAACCACAATAACCGTGAGCAATGAACCGATGACCCAGTATGAAAACCCTAACGAGTAATCGCCACGCCAATGCTTCACGAGGAAGTTTGGTTCACGGGCTCGCGGTTGCCCGGGTTCTTGGATCGAATCGGTTACTTTGGAGTCTTCGGTAACGTGCGGCAATTCGGATGGCATCGGCGCGACTTGTGGCAGCGCGGTGCCGCAGTCGTAGCAATAGTGAGCGTCGGCTGAGTTGTCAGTACCGCATTTTGTGCAAAACACGCTTCCTCTCCTTTGCGAGCCTAACGTAAAATTGAGGGGCTCGCCGCGCTTTTCGGCGAGTCCCGCTCGAATGCCGGGTTAGGCTTATGCACATGCGTCATAAACTTCCAAAAACTCACTGGGCTTTACTATTATCGCTGCGCAAAAGGCTTGGAGATCGTCTTTCTTTTTCAGAATGCGTTCATCAGTAGTTATGAAATATCCACAGTACTTAGAAGCTTCAAAAACGTGTTCCGCATCTTTCGCCATCTTTTTAGGCTTCCCATTGCCTGTAAGAACCTTAAGTATTTCTGTTTTTTGTGCGATTTCTTTTTGGGTCAAGCTAGTTTCGATTGAATAGATCATTGTGCCAGCTTCTTTTTTAACCCAAGAGGGAGTATTCGGGTGCTCAATCTCTTTGATGGTTGAATGCGCAATATTGAGAACAATGGCGCTTTCTTCATAAAGCGAAAATATTCTTAAAGATGCGTCATTTTCTGGAGAATACTTTGGATCAAACGCACACGAATCCATAAAGTTTGTCCTGCGTCTCGGATCAGGGGGGCTATATCCCAGCGGAATTCGTTTTGTCATGATCGGTCTATAAGCCTAACATTAAGTAGACACCTTTTAGGTGTCTATAAAAATTCAATAAACGGTGCATAACACCAACAAAAACTAGCCACAGCTTTAAAAATAAGGCTTCAAACTTTTCATAGGGGGTTAATTTGCAAATCACAAACCCACCTGTATTGATCTGTACCAAATTAAAAGGAGGGATTAGAAATCCGCTTTGCCAAAACCAGCTTAGTACAGAATATCTAATAAGCAATGTTTCTTCAAATAAGCATCTCACCCCTATTCCCAATTTGGTTGCCTGGGTGGCATAACAAATCCTGTAGCCTAGGTGCGAAGGTTCATTTTTCCATCTTTTCATCACGTCATTTATTCCTCGTGGGCACTGATTGCATTTACTCACCGGGCTTTCCGTTTAACAGGCGAACATAATAACCGCATAAAAACCTGGTATTTCGCTATAATGCCCCACTAATTTCCAAAAACTCCTGATACGGGTAAGCAATAATGACAATAACAACTAGAACTCTATCAAAATTGCAATACTATGTTGAAACCATAGTAGGTCAGATAAAAGATAGCGAAAAATATCAACAATTAATGGCCTTACCCCCGATCAAACGTTGGGCAACCGTGGCGGGCCTTTTTTTACTATCGCAACTGGTCGTTTTTGGTAGTTTATATCTTATTTTTGGCAAGATTGTTGTTATCGGTTTTTTTGCCAGTATTCTGGCAGGATTGGCTACCGGGTTAGGGGCCTTACCTGCTCTTTTTTTCAAGGACATCTCGCGTAATTTATTCAATAGCCTATTGGGTGCTGCTGCCGGTGTTATGTTGGCGGCGACGGCATTTTCCCTGCTGGTGCCAGGCATGGTATACGGCAATGCAATCTGGCCGGGCAAAGGCATCTATGTTGTTTCTTTGGGCATGTTGATTGGAGCAGCGTTTCTGCATTACGCAGACCGTCAGTTGCCGCATGTTCATTTTGATTCAATTTCAGATGTTCAACTGTCTTCTCTAAAAAAAGTCTGGTTGTTCATCATTGCCATCACCATCCACAATTTTCCTGAAGGCATGTCTGTGGGCGTCAGTTTTGGATCGGGAGAGATGAAAAACGGTGTGGTTTTGGCGATTGCTATCGCTCTGCAAAACATTCCTGAAGGTTTAGCCGTTGCCCTGCCATTGGTTGGTTTAGGCTACAATAAATGGAGAGCGGTAGGTATTGCCACATTAACAGGCCTGGTTGAGCCGGTTGGCGGCTTGCTGGGCATTACCATGGTGACAGTCTTTCAACCCATTTTGCCGATTGCCATGGGCTTTGCCGCAGGTGCGATGCTCTTTGTTATCAGCGAAGAAATTATCCCGGAAACGCATTCGGAGGGACGTTCGCGCTATGCAACCTTTGCTTTGATGGTCGGTTTCATTATTATGATGATTTTGGACAACATGCTGGGTTAATAAGGCTTTTATCAACGTCTGGGTGATTAAGGTGCCCAGACGTTACCAGGGACAAGAATGGATAATCTTCAAAACAATTTGCAACACTTTTTTAACTCTCTGAGCACGGTAAATTTTTCCGAAGTTTTTCATGGCTCACTAGAGCGCTTTTTATCGTTACTTGCCACAGGCAATATTACCGAGCTATCAGCCACAGCCGCGACCAGTTTTGCCCTGATTGCTGCGGCGGAGATTGGTGATAAAAGCCAACTGGTTTGCATGACTTTAGCTTCCAGGCACAGAGCCATGCCGGTTTTATTGGGCGCTATTGCTGCCTTTGCCTTTTTAAATACCCTGGCCGTTGTTTTTGGCGTTGCTATTGCCAGTTGGTTGCCGGAATATATTGTTACATCAACTGTCGCCTTCTTGTTCGCCGCTTTTGGGATCCATTCCTTAGGCATACAAGAGGATGATGACGATGAGGAAGTTAAGGAAAAAAGTGGTCACGGTATATTCTTTACCACCTTTTTATTGATTACGGTGGCTGAATTCGGCGACAAAACCCAATTAGCCGTCGTTGCCTTAAGCAGTACCGTAGCACCTGTTGCTGTATGGCTGGGTTCGACAACTGCGCTTGCATCAACATCGGCCCTGGGCATTCTGGCGGGGCGCACTATTTTACAAAAGGTTCCTTTAGTATTGCTGCATAAAATTAGCGGAACCATCTTTCTGGTGTTGTCGGCTTTTGCTATTTATCGGGCTTATACCAGCTATTCAGGCCAACCGCCTTTGTTTTGATTTATGCCGTCTTGCGAATTGACCTGTATCGTGAGTAAAGTATAGAATCTGACGCTGATTTGAGTGCTTTTGAATAATGTTTGATAGCACTTGATGTAAACGGGTTATTCGGTCGTTTGATTAACTCAATACGTCAGATTTCATAGAACCACCTCAATGTGAAATCTGACTAAACAAATAAGTGAGGTGAAATTTTTGGAGCTATATTATGGATAAACTAACAGCACTCTCTTTAAGCATTGGCGGTCTCGCCGGAGTTGCAACCTTTTTGGCGGTAGGGCCTGCCAGCGGTCTCTTTTTTATATGGGCCGCAACCATTGCTTGGGCAGCCTATTTTTTCCTGGGCGCCACCAAGGAAGCCTTGATAAACACTATCGTATGTGGAATATTCGGCGTATTCATGGCCTGGTTCACCGCTATTCTACTCACTAATGTTCCGCCTACAGCAGCTCTTGGTTTTCCAGCTATGGCGGCTATTACTGTCGCTATTTCAGTCGTGGTAATGTGTCTTGCGGCAAATATTCCACAACTTGCGACAATACCTGCCAGCGTATTGGGTTATTCGTCAACGTTTGCCTACTTGTTGCAAACGCCTGACAAATTGAACCAGGATGTTCTGCTGAGTATTTCTCTGGGCAACCCTTTGCTGGTGATATCTATTTCCATCGTAGTCGGCACGTTTTTTGGTCAGTGGTCAGCACAGTTGAGTGCAAAGCTAACCAAGTAAACCGATTTAAATTAGGTGGTGGGTAACACTATTTTTGCCCACCCATACCCTATATTAGCGGACGCAGATGCCTGCCACATTGATTTATTTACAAGTTTAGACTGAGCTGTACGATATTTAGCCCAGCCTAAGGTTTGCAAACATTGCATTGGCAAAGACTTTGCCTGTAATGCACATTCAACTAATTAATTTTCAGGAAACGTTATGCATATTCTTGGCGTAGATATAGGTGGTTCAGGTATTAAAGGAGCCATTGTTGACACAGTAAAGGGCGAGCTTGTCACCGAACGTCACCGAATTGAGACGCCACAACCTGCAACGCCAGAAGCTATTGCAGCAGCCCTGGCACAACTTGTCATTCATTTTAATTGGAGTGGCCTTGTAGGTTGTGGTTTCCCGGCCGCTATTCAGCATGGTATCGCTCGAACCGCAGCTAATATATCGCCCTCTTTTATCGGCATCAACATCGATAAGTTTTTTTCAGAAGTCACAAAATGCACCTGTTATAACCTGAATGATGCTGATGCGGCAGGGTTGGCAGAAATGCGCTTTGGCGAGGGCGCAGGACAATCCGGCGTGGTTTTGCTGGTAACCATTGGTACCGGACTGGGAACCGTGTTTTTCACTGATGGAAAATTGCTGCCCAATACCGAATTAGGCCACTTGTATTTGAAAAACGGTAAAAAAGCAGAACAATATGCATCGGATGCAGTTCGAAAACATGAAGACATGAGCTGGAAACGCTGGGGCAAGCGTTTTAATAAATACCTTACCATGATGGAAGAATTGTTTTGGCCTGATCTGATCATTCTTGGCGGAGGCGCCAGTAAAAAGTTTGACAATTTTAAAGGACAAATCACGTTGGAAACACCGGTGAAAACAGCCGCTTTTTTGAATCAGGCGGGCATAGTCGGCGCAGCATTGTATGCTCAATCGAAAAAATAACCTTACTGAATTTTAACAAGCTTATTTCAGGCTTTATGGTTCGGTAATACTGATGATATTGCGCATTATGGGCCATAACGTTTTCATAGGTGCCACCATTAACTGAAACATAACTGTTTTATGGTTTTTATTGCATCCTGCTAACACGCTTACCAAAAGCTTTAACCTGCTCCCAGTCGGTAAATTCGACGATTGTGTTAGGGTCGGTAGGTCCATGAGTTATCCACATAATTCCTCGTATAATTTGGCGGTCAATAGTGCTATATCTTTGATAATCTATTTTGCCTGCAAAAACAGCTACTTCCCTTGGATGCCATGAGATCTGCTTTAGAAATTTCTTTAAATAGGGGTTGGTATCCGGCTGGTTCTTATCCGGTTTTCGCGCTACCAAATTAACAGAAAAAAAAGCATTAGCTTTTCTCTCCAGAATTTTCTGATTCATTTTTATGAATTGATAAATTTTTGGACTGTGTTTTCCATATCGGATACTTGCCCCGATAACGATCTTATCAAACAGCATCAGGTTGACATGTTCGGCATCATTTACTGAAGCCAACTCAACCTGCTGGTCTTGTTGTTCAATGACCTTTTGCAGTAAATGGCATATTTCTAGGGTGTGACCGTCAATGCTTGAATAGATAATAAGGATTTTAGCCATGTTTAGACTTCAGGATTTTCATAGTTTTTAGATTGAAGGGCAAAAACGATTTGACTAAAACAGTCGGTGCCAGAGAAAAGTAAATCATGATGAATAAGGCTTCCAACTTAACAATTCTAAAATAAGATTATCACCTGTTGGATCACCCTTTAAATAGAAGTTACACGCAACAGAGGCAAAGACATCACAGAGGCTATACATGATGTAAAAGCTCTTCAGTCAAATTGACTGCCCTGTGGTATGACTACAATGCCATCCTGTGACACTGTGAAACGCTGTCGATCTTTGATCATGTCAAAACCGACATCCTCGTGATCGGGGACATGGACGTTTTTTTCGACGATACAGTTTTGAATGCGTGCACCCTTTCCTATATGCGCCCTTTCAAACAGGATTGATCGACGCACTGAAGCCCCATCGTCGATACGAACCCGGGGAAACAAGATGGAATCATAAACGGAACCGCCTGAAATAATCACGCCGTTTGCGATGATAGAATTGCTGCAAACGCCTTCATTGCCTGATTCCCCATGGGCTATTTTTGCCGGCGGACTCTGGGCTGAATACGCCCGAATGGGCCAATTCTCCTGATAGAGATCGATGGGTGGAACTGGTTGCAATAAAGCCATATTGCTCAGGTAGTAACTGTCAAGGGTGCCGACGTCACGCCAATACTTGTCCTGGGACACGCGACCTTCCATCATGCCGAAGCGATAAGCGGCAACATCATGGCTATGGATCAGTCGTGGAATAATATCTTTCCCGAAATCGTGGCTGGAATCATCACGTTCGTGATCGTTTTTTAGAATGTCGACCAGAGCGTCTGTAGAAAATAGATAGATGCCCATAGACACCAACGCACGGCTTTCATCTCCGGGCATTGCTTCGGGATTATCAGGTTTTTCTTCAAATCGGCGAATTCTTGACTGGGCATCGACCGACATTACACCAAACGAACTTGCCTCTTCGATTCCGACATCCATACAGGCCACTGTTACGTCGCATTTTGAGTTGCGGTGGTATCGCAACATTTGTGCATAATCCATCCTGTAGATATGGTCGCCGGCAAGAATCAGCGTAAAAGGCGCATCATTACGTTCCAACAAATACAGGTTTTGATAGATCGCATCTGCCGTGCCGGAATACCAGCTTTGTCCGGTTCGCATTTGCGGCGGTACGGGCGTGATGTATTCGCCCATTTCCGGGTTAAAAAGAGACCAGCCATCTCGGAGATGCCTTTGCAATGATTGCGACTTATATTGAGTAAGCACAAACACCTGACGGATTCCCGAGTGCAGGCAGTTACTGAGGGTGAAATCAATGATGCGGTATTTGCCACCAAAGGGCACTGCCGGCTTTGCCCGGTGTTCGGTAAGTGGGCTAAGTCGCAGGCCGGAGCCACCTGCAAGTATTATTGCGAGAGTATGATACATAGGAGTTTCAATACAAATTTTTAATCTTTAACGATTCAACATTACACCTTATCCCTGTTAATGGGCAAGGCTTTTCATGGTTGGCAAAATATTTCAATAGAACTAAATTCAAAGTATAGTATGATTTTTGACAAAGGCGGTTGCGCGAACTCTTTGTTAAAGGCTAGACGATAAAACGCCTTCAGGTCTTAGTTTGTCGCTGCAATCGCTATGATACCAGCCCGTGTTATTTCTGCGGGCAGTAGACCCTGATGAGTGAAGAAGGCTCGGTGGAATTGGGTGGGCTTGGTTTTTTCAACCTTGTCACCTTGCAGGCGCCTACCAATAATGGCTGCTAGGGTCGGTAAACAGTGCATAGAACAGACATTGCATTTCGATGAGTTCTCTTACATTTTGATAATTGATTGAGTACCTTCCGGACGAATAAGACCGAGTTATGTTCATTGGTGGCATCATCCATCATGACTATTAAATCCCAATGCTGCCCCGGCCCCGACATACAAAGAACCACTGATGTCCCATTATTTGCTGTCTAGGGCTGCGTTCCAGAATCTTGTGGTGTGCTCAACGCCTGGTCGCTTTAGGAGCCCACTGCATTGCTTGTAGCGAGTTCTTGACAAAGCAAAAGCTTAGTTCGTCGCCGTCTCGGCGATAACAGCCATATCAAAGCTTCTAAGACCTCAACTTCGTGCCGATCTATTAATTTTCCAAATATCCTCTTACTTATACCAAGCAGTCGCGCTGCGTCTTCTTATGTCAAACAGCCAGTCCGGCAGTCTCTATAACCATCTTAAAATCTGACAGCCGAGTCAGCTGAAGCCACTCAGACCGTTTCATTCCGGCCTTACAAGGGCACTCTAAAACCGGACTTTTATGTGCTACAACCCCGGATATTTATTTGTTCCCAACATTATGTTGGAAATATTCTTGTTAAGCCATCAAGCCTAGTGTATAAACCATACAAATAAAAAGTTAATAAATTGATAGGCTTTCATGGTGTTACTAATTTCGAATTTCACACGTTTTTAGTCGTTCAAAGAGTAAATTTTCCATGCTCCATCCAGCTACAGAATTACGCTATATCAATGACAACATCGGTTATGGCGTCTTTGCCAAGACTTTTATTCCGAAAGGTACTTTTTTATGGGTTTTAGATGAACTCGATAAAATTCTTTCGCCCGACATGGTAAGAAACTTACCCGAATTATTACGTAACTGTGTTGAAAAATATGCCTATGTTGATTCCCGAGGCGATTATGTATTGTGCTGGGATTTCGGACGTTATACTAATCATTCCTGCCATCCAAACATGCGTAGTCTAGGGGAATGTGTTGAAGTCGCGGTACGCGATATTCGCGCAGGTGAAGAATTGACTTGCGAATACGGTGTATTAAATTTAAGCGGTAGTTTTAACTGTGCCTGTGGCAAGCCAAATTGCCGGCAAACAGTTTCCGCCAAAGACGTCGATGCTTATTGGCAGGACTGGGATGCCGAAGTGAACGCGGTCTTAGCGGTAATACCCGATATTCCTCAACCGTTACACCCATTTATTAAAGCGAATGTTACCGATAAGGCATTGCTGGAAGCAATTTTTAATCGTCAACCTGTATTTGCGCCATTACATATTCTTAGTAAAACAGAAGCATCGATCATGCCCCATGAAGACAGGTCGGGCGATACGTTGTGGAAAGTGCGTGACTTATAACCCATTGCCATGTTGCATCCACACACTCGAGTTCACTTTAAAAATGACTTAATTGGCTATGGTGTTTTTGCCACTACTTATATTCCACGCGGCACGATACTCTGGGTGCGTGACCCCCTGGACAGCATGTTTAGCCAAGCCTATTTTGAAAGTTTACCCGCACATTATCAAGCGTTAATCGATCATTACCATTTCAGAAACATGCGCGGCGATTATGTTTTGTGCTGGGATAACACGCGCATGATTAATCATTCTTGTACACCGACTTCGGCGGGAACGGAGTTTGATTTCGAAATCGCACTTCGAGATTTGTACATTGGCGACGAAATCACCAACGATTACGCACTGTTTAATCTAAAAAACCACGAAAGTTTCGATTGCCATTGCAACGAGTCAGTGTGCCGAGGATATGTTTGCCACGAGCAATTCGAGGACAGTTTACTAGCTCGACGCGAAGAACTTAAAAACGCATTACAGTATGTCTATAGTGTGCCGCAGCCGCTATCAGATTTATTGACTCCGCAACAAATAGAAAATTGTCGGTATAAATTAAACAGCAATGAGTGAAAAATTGATATTGTGGATTTCATTTATTGGTATTGAGCTATCAACATTGCTAGCTGATTACTTCATCAAATGCGCCTCCTTGCAAGATGGATTTAAAGGATGGCAAAGCTTGTTGGCAGGGGGGGTCATTTACGGCGCGTCAGCCATCGGTTGGTTTATTATGATGCGAAGTTTTAAATTATTCTCACTCAGCATTTTTCATTCGCTGGCAACCATATTATTCACAATTTTATTAAGTCTGTTTGTTTTCAAAGAAAAAATGACGTTCACAGAAGGTATTGGGGTGTTGTTAGGTTGCGTTTCGATCGCTCTGTTACTAAATTTTGAACGATCTTAATTTCTCTTTTTAAGTCCAAGGAGTTTAGTGTGGCATTTCCTACCACTGGTGTGAATTTTGGCGATTTGCCCGTTAAATATTCTTCATTTGATGAATCAGCCATTGTTTTATTACCCGTTCCCTACGATGAAACCAGTACTTGGATAAAAGGTGCTGATAAAGGACCGCAAGCCTTACTGGAGGCTTCCGCCAATATGGAAATCTACGATATTGCCACCGACAGCTGCATTTATCGTTGTGGCATCCATACTGCGCCCCCTGTTGAGGTACGCGAAACCCCAGAAGCTATGGTGAGGGCAGTTTATAAGCACACGAGCGATTTTTTACAACGAAATAAATTTGTCGTCACTTTGGGCGGCGACCATTCCGTTAGTATCGGGGCTATTCAAGCACATTTTGCCCTTTATCCAAATTTAACGGTGTTACAACTTGATGCTCACGCTGACATGCGCGATGACTTTTTAGGCTCAAAATTTAACCATGCGTGTGTGATGGCAAGGGTAAAAGAAATGGGGCCGCTAGTGCAAGTTGGCATTCGTAGCATGAGTTACGAAGAGAAAGCCATGATAGACGCTGATCGAATTTATTACGCTGCACAGATTATTGATAATTCAGCATGGATAGACCGAATGCTCGGACAATTGAGCGATAACGTCTATATCACCATCGATTTAGATGTCTTCGACCCTTCGATTATGCCGTCTACAGGCACGCCTGAACCAGGCGGTCTTGATTGGTATTCGGTATTACAGATCCTCGAGAGAGTCGTGCAAACAAAAAATCTGGTCGGTTTTGATGTCGTTGAACTGTGCCCGAATGCACTCAATAAGGCACCTGATTTTCTTGCGGCGAAATTAATTTATCAACTTCTTTCACTCAAGTTTTCTCAACAACAAAAACGCCAACTCCATGAAGAAACATGATTTTTTGTCAGAAACCATAAAACATATTGATATTACCTCATTCGATGCGACGCCTATCATTGATGCCATGCGCAATATGGCGTTTTCTTCCAGAGATGCCGCCGTTGCCGCCGACATTTTGTCACGCATGATACGTGATGATAAATGTACAAATATCTTAACGTTAGCGGGTAGTACCAGCGCTGCAGGTTGTATGCAAATCTATGTTGATATGGTCAAATACGGCATGATTGATGTCATTGTAGCAACGGGCGCGTCTATTGTGGATATGGATTTTTTTGAAGCACTCGGATTTAAACATTACAAAGGCAGCCAGTTCGCTGACGACAAACAACTGCGGGAGTTCTATATCGATCGCATTTACGACATCTATATCGATGAAGAAGAATTACAGCAATGCGATTTAACTATCAAAGTAATCGCCGATGCCCTGGAGCCGCGCGCCTATTCATCAAGGGAATTTATCCGCGAAATGGGCCGGTATTTAACAAGTCATGCTGTCAAAAGCAATTCGCTAACTCAAACTGCCTTCGAACATAATGTGCCTATATTTTGTCCCGCTTTTATAGATAGCAGCGCAGGGTTCGGTTTGGTGAAACATCAAGTAGATAACCCCAAACGCCATATTGTTCTCGATGCTATTAAAGATTTTTATGAATTGACTAAAATAAAAATCGCCGCAGAACGCACGGGACTGTTTATTATTGGCGGAGGTGTGCCGAAGAACTTTACTCAAGACACAGTCATTTGCGCCGAAATGCTGGGGCATGATGTTCCCATGCACGAATATGCAGTACAAATCACCGTTGCCGATGTGCGTGATGGCGCTTGCTCAAGTTCTACATTAAAAGAAGCCTCGTCATGGGGAAAAGTCGATACCAGTCATGAGCAGATGGTTTTTGCCGAAGCCAGTTCAGTATTGCCACTTATTATCAGCCATGCCTTTCATCAAGATGATTGGAAGGCAAGAACTCAAAAAAATTGGACGAGCTATTTGGATAAGCTGTCGTAACTCATTATTGCAGAATTAAACGGCGGATAAACTTGCATAGTGGCGCTAGCAATCGCCCATTATCGAGGCACACCAAACTTACCTTTGCTGGTGATTTTTAAGCTAGGTTTTTATGCTTTGGGGTGTTTATGCCGAATTGCCGACGGAAATAAGGGGCAGTGCGGCTAGGCAGGGACGTGTATTCCTGTGTATGCAAGTTGCGCTCCAATAGGGCTGACTCGTCCTTGGTAAGAAAACTTTAGACTTCAGGGAGTAGAAAACAGGGTTGAGCAATGGGAGTTCAAGCCAAAATAATTGGGAGAAGAAAAAAGAACATTGGTGTAGGGCTGACCAAGTTTCATTTATATTCAACTTCTTATCTTCAATTATTCCAGAAAAGCCCTAATTGCGGCAACTCCCTGAGCACCAGCCTTACGCGCCAATTCCAAACCGGCTTCAGAAAGCCCTCCCAACGCATAAACTGGCAGATTGACTTCAGAAACCAGTTTAGCGAATTGCTCCCATCCTAACGGCTCTGTTTCCGGATGTGTTTGAGTGGCTAATACGGGAGCTAATACGACAAAGTCGACACCTATCTTTTGCGCTTGCTGTAATTCCTGAAGATTATGGCATGAGGCGGCAACCCAGGGTGCATGTCCCGATGTCCCGCTTGGAAACCCAGGCCGCCCGGTTGCAGACATTAAATGCCGGCTTGTTAAATGAATGCCATCAACAACAATATCTTCAGCGCTGTTAACGGCAGAATTCATTAACATAAATGCCCCTTGTTGTTTACATAAGGGACGCGCCTGTTTAATAAACTTTTCTACTGATAAGGGAGACAATGTTTTTAACCGTAGCTGAATCAATTTAATGCCACGGACCAATATTTTTTGCAGATTTATCAATAACAGCGTTTCATCCATACTATCCGTATCATCCAAAATTGCATAATAAGGTGGCAATTGGGCGGCGGTAATAATGGGCTGATTGGCAACTGGAAATGCATAGCTTGTCAATTCGGCTGGATTGACCCATTTTAAGGGCTGACCTTCACAGCTTTTAGGGTCGCCAGAAAAATGCTCCACTAAAAAAACATGTAATTGTAAGACTAAATCAGGGTATTGATGCTTAACGGTAATCAGTGGCCTTGCCGCTATATTTGTAATGGCAATCTCTTCTTTGAGTTCTCTCGCCAAAGCCTGTTCTGCGGATTCTTCGGGTTCAATCTTGCCGCCGGGGAATTCCCACAAGCCCCCTTGAGGCAAAGATTTATCGCGCAGAGAAATGAGAATTTGGCCGTTGGTGTTTTTTACCACACCCACAGCAACTTGAAGTAGTTTCATATCAGGGTAAAAAGAATGGGGCAGGGCAACCACTAGGGATTCCCCCTACATGTTATCGTCTTCACATTGCAGGATAGGGCCACTAAGCGGGAGCTTTTTTTCGTCGTGAACCTTGAAGCTGTTTTAAGTTCGATATTCTGCATTTATTTTCACATAATCGTACGACAGGTCACAGGTTAAAACTTCCTGACAAGCATCACCGCGCCCCAGATTAACCGTGATGGTGATTTCTTCCTTGTCCATCACCTGTTGCCCGGCTTCTTCAGTGTAATCAACGGCGCGGCCACCGTTTCTTACAATGCAGACGTCGTCTAAAAAAATCTGCACGTTTTCCAGCACCATGTTTTCTACACCCGAGCGGCCAACGGCGGCGAGAATCCGGCCCCAGTTCGGATCGCTTGCAAAAAAAGCAGTTTTTACCAACGGCGAGTGAGCGATTGTTTTACCGACGCGCACCGCTTCTTCATCGTGTATGGCTTCTTTAACTAGGATACGCATTAATTTGGTTGCGCCTTCTCCATCCCGAACAATGGCTTCTGCCAGTTGTTTGCAAACGCTAATAAGGGCATCGGCAAAAACCGCATAATGTTCACTATTCGCAGTAATTTCCGTCGCAGTTGAACAGCCGCTTGCCATCAATACGCAGGCATCGTTGGTCGAAGTGTCGCCATCCACAGTAATTCGATTAAATGACTGATCAACGGCCTGCGCCAAACAGTTCTGCAACAACGGCTGATTAATTTTGGCATCCGTGGCGATAAAGCCCAGCATGGTTGCCATATTTGGCTGGATCATGCCGGCGCCTTTGGAAATGCCGTTAATGGTGATGGGTTGACCGGCAATACTAATAACTTTAGAAACGCCTTTGGGAAAGGTGTCCGTAGTCATAATCGCGCGTGCCGCTTTGTCCCAGTTATTCACCGCCAAATTTTTTATCGCTTGCGGTAAAGCTACTGTAATTTTGGCTACCGGCAAGGGTTGCCCAATTACGCCGGTGGAAAATGGCAGCACTTGATTGGCGTTACCGGCTACGATTTTTGCCAGTTCAGTACAAGTCTGCAATGCATCCTGCATACCCTGTTCGCCGGTGCCAGCGTTGGCATTGCCGGAATTAATCAGTAGCCAGCGTGGCCGGTGAACCAGATTGGCTTTTGCAACATGCACAGGCGCGGCGCAAAAAGCATTCTGGGTAAATACGGCGGCGCAGGTTGAATGCTCAGCCATTTGAAAAACTAAAATATCATCTTTGACGGTCTGCTTGATGCCTGCACAAGCTGTGCCTAGCGTTATTCCTGCCACATTAAGCATGTTCGGAAAATCGCACTGTCCTACGGCCATGAGTTAATCCTCGTTGTGTTTAAAAAATAGTGTGATGTTTTTAATTTTTTTGACTTTTACCCTCAACAGTTTGCATTGCTTCTTAACGTCGGCTAATAACTGCGGTTGTTCGCTGAGGGAAAACGGTAAAATAACTTCAACTTCGATTTGCCCATTTAAGTAATGGATTCTGAAATCTTCTATCGAGGTTTTAACATCGACCAGATATTCGTCCAATAAAACCTGCACATCTTGGCGAGTTAGCGGCTTGCTGTGCTCGAACAAGGCCTCATCATCTTCAGGATCAACATGAACCAAAACATCCATAACGTCATCAAAGCGTCTCATCAGCTCATTCCTGACCGTATCGCCAATGGTGTGACCTTCAGAAACGGTGATGCGTGGATCTACAACGATATGGGCGTCAATCAAGGCATCTTCGCCCATGTGCCGGGTCCGCAATAAGTGAATGCCTTCAACGCCGTTAATGTCCATAATGGCATGGCGAATTTCGGCAACCAGTTTAGGTGGCAATGAGGTGTCAACCAGCTCCTTGATGCTCTCAAGAACCAGGTTCAAACCGATTTTCGCGACCATCAATGCGACTACAATGGCGGCAATCGCGTCGGCCAACGGATAGCCCAGCATGACGGCGCCTATGCCAAATAAAACCACCAGAGATGAAATGGCATCACTGCGTTGATGCCAGGCATTGGCCATCAATAATTTGGAGCGTGTTTTTCTCGCGATGCGTTTGGTGTAATGATACAGCCATTCGTTAACCAGAATTGAAAAGCCGGCAATGCTTAAGCTCAATACATTTGGCACGGGCAGGTGTTCGGGATTTTCCATACGGCTCATCACCGCCCACGCGATCGCACCGCCGATAACTATCAAACTGACGCCTAGAATGACAGTTGCGATTGTTTCAAAACGGCGATGGCCATAAGGATGCTCATAATCAGCTTCGCGGCTTCCCAAACGGACCGCAATAATGACTAAAAGATCACTCAGTAAATCCGATAAAGAATGAATGCCATCGGCGATTAATGCCGCCGATTGCCCCAAAATACCAAAGCCGATTTTGATCAGTGTCTGACAAACATTAACGGCCGCGCCGACATAGCTGGCTCTGGCTTTCAGTTTAGCGATTCTTGCTGTGTCAAGGATTTCAGCCATTACTTGCCAACTTCCAGAAGAATAATGTATTCATGATCGCCGGATTTCGTTTCCAGCACCTTATGACCATTAATACGGCACCAGGCAGGAATGTCCTGCATGACGCCGGGATCGGTGCAAATAACTTCCAACTGGTCGCCCGCTTTAAGTTGTTTGACTTTATCCTGGGTGCGTATGACGGGCAACGGACAGAGTAAACGCCGTGCATTTAAAGTTTCTTTATGCATATCAAAATCAGGCAAAAGGCAAAGCACAAGGCTTAAAACGACTGCATCTTTTGTCTTTCGCCTTTAACCTTGCGCCTTTTGTCAAACATACCATTCCTTAGGGATTTCTTCTTTTGTTAATGGCTTAACCTGAATAGTTCTTTCTGAGCCATCTTTGTTCATGACATTAATATCTGCGAGTTCGGCATTACGTCCCTGACTGTAACGGGCAGTAATTTTGGCAGCCAAATACAAATCTTCTGCTGAAAGTGAGCCGTCTATCAGCACTAAAGGTCCAGGATGGCTTATACAAGTCATGCTGATAAAATCTTTTTTATAGCCTTGTAAAAAGCGTCCTTCACCTTCCTCTCTGGCAACAATGAGTTTGAAATTAGCTTGTGGTCTGATATGCCGCCCGACTTTTAATAACATGACATCATCCAATTCGTACTCTTTGCTACCGCGTGATTTCCATAAATCGACCAGTTTTGCTGAATAATATTTATCGGTCAGAAAGCAGCAGCCGCCAGCAGGTTGGGCATAGTCATCAAAACCAAATTGCTCTGCCATCAAAATTTGCGGCTTACGAGAGCGTCCGGTAATATCATGCAGTTTTTCCCTATCGACCCAGCCTTCAAGCTCCGGTAGGGTTGGGGGTAGATTTTTAGCACACAAGGGGCGCAATAATAAATCATCCGCACCGGATTGTTTCGCCACGATGGGCATTTTTGATTTACTTTGCGACATGGGTCTTTGACCAATCACTTCACCGGTAATGATAAAGTCGAAATTATTTTCCACTATCCATTGTTTGGCCTTATTAACCATGAAAATCTTACAATCCAGACATGGATTCATGTGCGCACCATAACCATGCTTAGGATTAATAAGCACATTTTTATATTCTTCCATAACATCGACAATATGCAGTTTTATTCCTAACTGTTCGGCAACCCACAAGGAATTATTGCGTTTGGGTTTGGCTTTTTCTTTTTCTCGAATGGCATGAGTATGACCTTCTACACAAAAACCTGTAAAAAAATTAATCCCTTCAACATGAACGCCTTGCTCCATTACGGTTTTCGCCGCCAGCATTGAGTCCAGACCACCGGAAATCAATGCCACTGCTTTTCTTTGTTTACTCATATCATTCTTACAGCTAAAAAATTAAGAATATTATACGCATTTATTTTCTAATCCGGCTTCAACTTCTAAGGCTGATAACCTAAACTTAAAACTTTTACATTCATTCCTTATATTGTTCCCACTATGGAATTCAAAGATTATTTAAAAATTCTCGTCCAAAACGATGGCTCTGATCTTTATTTAACAGCAGACGCACCGCCAGCCGCCAAATTTCAGGGCACACTCAAACCCCTGGAGAATATTAAGCTGACACCGAATCGATTAAAAGAAATCGCTTATAGCCTGATGGACGAAGACCAGCGGAAAGCTTTTGAACACGTTCCTGAATTGAATTTAGCCATTTCAGAACCAGGAGTTGGCCGTTTCAGGATCAATATTTTTAAGCAGCGCAACACTTTTTCACTGGTCATTCGCAATATCAAAGTAGACATTCCAAATGCCGACAAACTGGGTTTGCCACCCATATTGAGAAAATCCATTATGGAAAAGCGCGGTTTAATATTGTTTATTGGCGGAACAGGATCAGGGAAATCGACTTCGTTAGCGGCTCTCATTGATTATCGCAACACCAATGCATCAGGTCATATCATTACCATTGAAGATCCTATCGAGTATATCCACCCACACAAAAAATCTCTGGTCAATCAACGAGAAGTCGGTGTTGATACCGTGAGTTATGAAGATGCTCTCAAGAACACTCTGCGTCAGGCGCCCGATGTCATTCTAATCGGTGAAATCCGTTCCAGAGAGACCATGGAGCATGCTCTGGCTTTTGCAGAAACCGGTCATTTATGTCTTTCAACCTTACATGCCAATAACTCAAACCAGGCCCTCGACAGGATCATCAACTTCTTCCCGGAAGAACGCCGCAATCAGTTGTTACTGGATTTGTCGCTTAATCTGAAAGCCTTTGTCTCGCAAAGACTTGTACCTACCATTGACGGCAAGCGAACAGCAGCCATTGAAATTTTATTGGGTACACAGCTGGTTCGCGATTTAATCCATAAAGGCGACATACACGGCATCAAAGAAGCCATGGAAAAATCAGAAAATGTAGGCATGCAGACTTTCGATAGCCATTTGCTGAGACTGTATAAAGAAGGCACGATCTCTCTGGAAGAAGCATTGCAAAACTCAGATTCCCCAAATAATCTCAAGTTAAAAATCAATTTGAGTACCGGCTTAGGTTCCTCATCGCCCGATGCATTCGACGGGGCGTCAAAAAGCGATTTGGTTGGCGGGCTATCGCTACAAGCTATCCATAAAGACGAAGCAGCGGAAAAGGAGGGGCATTAACTCATGCTGAGGCAGCTTTATATTGTTGCTGTTTTCATCCGTCTCTTACCTGATTCCGAACTCTACTAGAAATGTTTTTTTAAGTTATAATTAGGGACTTTTTTATTGCCTAACGTGTAGACACCGTGTCGAGTATAAATAACGATTTATCAACATTTCAGGGACTTATCCTCGCCCTGCAACAATACTGGTCAGATCAGGGCTGTATTTTATTGCAACCATTGGATCAGGAAGTTGGTGCGGGGACCTTTCATCCAGCTACTTTTTTAAGGGCTATAGGTCCTGAACCCTGGAATGCGGCTTACGTTCAGCCATCTCGCCGCCCTACTGACGGCCGTTTTGGTGAAAATCCCAATCGCCTGCAGCATTACTACCAGTTTCAGGTGGTTTTAAAACCATCGCCAGACACTATTCAGGAGCTGTATCTGGGCTCGTTACGTTATTTAGGGTTGGATTTACTTGAGCATGATATACGCTTTGTCGAAGATAACTGGGAATCACCTACATTGGGTGCCTGGGGTCTGGGCTGGGAAGTCTGGTTAAACGGTATGGAAGTGACCCAGTTCACTTATTTTCAGCAAGTTGGCGGTTTGGAATGCCGGCCCGTTACCGGAGAAATTACTTACGGTCTGGAGCGCATTGCTATGTATCTACAGGACGTTAAGAGCGTTTATGACCTGGTCTGGACTAAAGGTCCATTCGGCACGGTCACTTACGGCGACGTGTTCCACCAAAACGAAGTGGAAATGTCGGCCTATAACTTCGACCATGCGAACGTTGATTTTATGTTCCAATGCTTCGACACCTACGAGCAGGAATGCCAAAAACTCATCGCCTTGGATTTGCCCTTACCTGCGTATGAAATGGTGCTAAAAGCCTCACATACCTTTAACTTACTCGATGCGCGTCATGCGATTTCCGTCACTGAACGCCAGCGTTATATTTTAAGAGTCAGGACACTATCTCGAGCCGTCGCCGAAGCTTATTATGCTCGCCGTGAATCGTTAGGTTTTCCCATGTCAAACGGGCAAGGAGCGTAACATGAGCAAACATCTACTTTTCGAATTAGGTTCGGAAGAGCTTCCCCCCAAAACCTTACTAAGATTAAGCAACGCCTTACTGGATGGTATTGTTGAAGGTCTAAACGCGGCTGAACTCAGCTTTACTGCCAGCAAAGCCTACGCGACACCAAGACGCTTAGCAGTTTTTATAGAAAATTTAACGAGTTCACAACCTGATAAAACAGTTGAAAAACGCGGTCCAGCAGTACAGGCTGCATTTTCACCGGATGGATCACCGAGTAAAGCCGCGTTAGGTTTTGCTGACAGTTGCGGAACAAGCTTCGAGCAGTTACAACGATTAAAAACCGATAA
>Ga0209798_10000767_pt1 | contig 19672 bp, 10 predicted proteins | sample DOMMetBare3Fresh_FD_187475 | JGI IMG/M metagenome (GOLD analysis project Ga0209798, IMG submission 187475) | Wetland sediment microbial communities from St. Louis River estuary, USA, under dissolved organic matter induced mercury methylation -... | ecosystem: Environmental > Aquatic >...
AATTCCAGCATCCACTCCCAGGCCACCATGGCGCCCAATGAAAGCGCCAAAATAGTGGCCGGCTGCTGCATGAGTCCCCGATTCCAGGCACAATAACGCACTTTTTCAGTTATCGCGCTGATCGTGGATGGGCTGGCCTCCCTGTATAAACAGCCTGTTCCAGGCAGGTCGAGTAGCGCCACTTGGGCATTGGGAAAAGCCGTTTGCAGCAAGGGGACGAAGCCGCCCCAATGCGCAGATTCGCGGGAAAGCCCCATGAGAAGAATCCAATTTTTCCCAAGATTAACTGCCATAATTTAAATAGAAGCTTAATTCCTAATACGTCATAACAGACCTAAATACGGAAGGGTTATTATGTTCCGTAGTTCTTTTCGGCATGTAAAGGCCGAATAACTCATGACAGGCCATCATACTCGAGCAAGGTAATCAAAATTGGTTGCCCTATCTAAATCGAATACGTTAGAATTTAAGCAACTATTCAGTGTTTTTTGCAAGAGGCTTGATTTTACTATCATTTCGACCATCGGGAGAAATCTTTTAAGCGCTGGAGCAGGAGTGGGCCTTAAGATTCCTCGCTTTGCTCGGAATGACAAAATACGCTGTATAGTTACGAATTTATTAGGCAACCACTTTATTTCATCAACTACAGCAGTCAGATGCTGGTTTTTGCAGTGGCTCATTAGTCTGCAATTTATCTTCAAGCATAGGTTATAACAACATGGGTCGTGAAGGCCATAACAGCATACCCGAAGCATTATGACGGTTACAACCGTCTCCTTCTTACGGGAATACCATTCACGTCTGATGCTATGATAGCTAAACGCGACAAAATCCAATCCACTATCCTTTATTTTGACTTGAAACCGCCTGTTTTACGCTATGGCTTGGCGGTTCTGGCAGTCGCCGCCGCCGCTACAGTGACACACTATATTTCAGTGATAGGCCAGCGCGCGGCGTTCTTGGTGTTTTTTTTCGCGATTATCCAGACCATTTTCTGGCTCGGTCGGAATCCGGGATTACTGGCGATGGCTTTATCGCTTGTGGTGGTTAATACCCTTGTCTTGTCTCCAGCTTGGCTTTCCGAGCCCTATGACACATTAACCCTGAACGCGGTCTTTTTAGTTTTTTCTGCAGTTAGCGTCTTAACGGCCGACCTCCATCGGAATTTAAGCGCGGCGCTTTGGCAAAGCCGGACAGATTTGCAGCATGCACAAGCCATCGGACAAATCGGCAGTTGGCGTCTAAATGTGCAACGAAATGAATTGTGCTGGTCCGAGGAAAATCACCATATTTTCGGTATCCCCGATGGGACGCTGATGACCTATGAGACCTTTCTTTCGGCCGTGCACGCGGATGACCGGGAATACGTCGACCGCAAATGGCAAGCGGCGTTACAGGGCGAGCCTTATGATATCGAACACCGCGTGCAGGTGGGAGATAATGTGAAATGGGTACGCACGAGAGCCGAACTGGAATTCGATAAAAGTGGTGCTTTGGTGGGTGTATTTGGCGCCACACAGGATATCACCGACCGAAAGCGCAACGAACTGGCACTGAAGGAAAGCCGACAGCGCTATGCCGGGATCGTGGAATCGGCCATGGATGCGGTGATTACTATCGATGCTGAGCAACGTATCTTGGTATTCAACGCCGCAGCGGAAAAAATGTTTGGCTGTACGGCAGATGAAGCGATCGGGAGTTCTCTTAATCGCTTTATTCCCGAGCGCTTTCGCCACGATCATGGCACGCATGTCAATGCTTACGGACGAACCGGAATCTCCAGCCGTAAGATGGGCTTTCTGGGCGCGATTGCAGGCCTTCGCGCCAGTGGCGAGGAATTCCCAATCGAAGTGTCCATTTCCCAGACCGAAGTATACGGCAAGAAATCGTATACCGCCGTTCTGCGCGATATTACTGAACGGATGCTTGCAGAACTTGGTTTAAAAGAGAAGCTTAAGTTACAGGATCAGCTAACCAAAGTTGCCGCTTCAGTACCTGGAGTGATTTGTTCTTTCTGTTTACGCCCGGACGGCACCGCGAGCATGCCGTATGCCAGCCCGGCTATAGAATCGATATACGGACTGCGTCATGAGCTTGTCGCCGAAGATTTTAGACCGGTATTCAACCGGATTCATCCCGACGATATCGGCCATGTTAATGAAACCATCGCTGAATCCGCCCGTATCCTGCAACCCTGGCACGACAGCTTCCGCTATAACCATCCGCTGAAAGGTGAGATATGGATCGAGGGCCATTCCATGCCGAAACGCGAGATGGACGGCAGCATTATTTGGCACGGTTATATCCAGGATATTACCGGGCGCAAACAGGCGGAGGCTGCGTTGCGCGAGAGTCAGGCAAGGCTTGCTCTTGTCGTTGAAGAAGTGAAAGCGGGTTATTGGGACTGGGATCTGAATACGCGCAGCGTGTTTTTGTCACCGGAATGGAAGCGGCAAATCGGCTTTGAGGACAGCGAGCTTTCCAGTCATTGGGTAGAATTTGAAGACCGGCTGCATCCTGATGACCGGGCTAGTGTCATGGCTGCAACCCAGAACTATATCGCTGGCCGCCTGCCGGTCTTCGAATTGCAATTCCGCCTGCGTCATAAGAATGGCTCCTATCGCTGGATTCATTCGCGAGGTAGTTTGTTGAGCGATCAAAACAACCACCCCTACCGTATGCTGGGATTAAATTTAGATATTACCGACTTTATCAAGACCAAGGAAATTAGCAAACAGCGTGATAAGTTAGAAGAGTCGTTCCGCCTGCATATCGCCATCCAGACGGCGGCTGCCATTGCCCATGAACTGAACCAGCCGCTGACCGCCATCTCCTCTTATGCCGATGTGGCGCTGCAACTGCTGCAATCCGGCAACCAGAATCCGCAAAAGCTTTCCCATGTAATGGAAAAATGTGCCCTGCAAGCACAGCGAGCCGGTCAGGTCATGCGGCAGTTATTGACACTTTTGCAAAAAGGCGAGGCCATCAGCGAATCGGTAGACATCAATAGTTCGGTACATGAAGCACTCGATTTCGTCAAGGAGGACGGGTATTTGCACGCGGTAAAAATAAATTGTGACCTGGATGCCACATTACCTCCGGTTGCAGCCAATCATCTGCAAATCCAAAAAGTGCTGATCAATCTACTGCAAAATGGGTTGGATGCCATGCAGGACAGTGGAACAAGGACCGGTACCATAACCCTGACAACGCGTCGGTCCGCCCGGGATCCGGCCCTGGCGCAGGTGACGGTGTGCGATAGCGGGATAGGCGTGGCTGATGACGCCGCCCTCAAACGAATATTCCAACCTTTCCACACGACCAAAGCCACTGGCTTAGGCATGGGCCTCGCCATCAGCCGAGCCCTGGTCGAAGCTCACGGCGGCAAAATGTGGGCTGAGCAAAACAACGGGCCTGGTCTAAGCGTGCACTTTACCTTACCCCTCGTTCTATAATCATATGACTTTAAACACCCGGCCCTGCGTTTTTATCGTCGATGACGATGATGCGGTTCGTGACAGTCTCGGGCTTGTTATGGAAACCGCTGGTCTTGCTTGCCAAACTTTTGAGAGTGCCGAGCACTTTCTCGCAACCTATTGTCCAGGAACCCCCGGCTGCTTGCTGCTCGATATCAACATGCCGGACATGAGCGGCGACGAATTGCAAACCGAACTTATCCGCCGCGGTATATGCCTGCCGATTATTTTCCTCACCGCGCATGGCGACATACCCATGACAGTCAGGGCCATCAAGGCCGGAGCGGTCGATTTTCTGACCAAGCCAGCCACCAGCAAACTGCTGATCGAACGTGTTCAGGCCGCACTGCTGCATGAAGCCCAGACGCATGAACAGGCCACCATGAAGCACGCGCTCAGTAAGCGCTTAAACGATCTTACTGCGCGTGAATTTCAAGTCATGTCGCAGGTTTTGGCAGGCCATTCCAACAAGGAAATTGCCCGGCATCTGGGTATCAGTTACCGTACCGTCGAAATTCACCGGATTCGGGTTTTAAAAAAAACCGGCGCCGCCAATCTTCTCGAACTGGCCCGCATCTGGGAAGCCAGCGGCCATCCAACCAAAACAATACCCTGATATTTTTGAAATAAGTCTGCTCTCCCCATACGTGCTCGCACGTATTTTATTTTGCATTTATATCCGCTTAAATATATTCAAGGGTGATCCCCGCCCGGTCAAACGTTTTCTTATTGAATGTAGCGGTCGATCGATAGATAGAATGCCTTCCCCCGGCATGGTAATCACCCGTTTTTTTATCTGCTAAAGATCATTTTAAGTTGCGGACCAGGATTTTACTTCAATCTCACAAGAGGAATAAATCAATGGATGCGGAATACGATATTTTCGAGATTGTCACGGTCATTTGCGATTTCTGGCTTGTCGATGCAGAGTCTTATCAACGAAGATTTTGTACGAGGCACGGTCAGTCCTTGGCGCCTGGCCATTATGTCGTCAACTGGCCGGAACATATCCAGGCGAGACGATTTAACGAACATGCTGCCTTTCATGGGCCGTTTAAATTACGCAACGAAGCGCAAGCGGCTCTTGCCCGGTTGCGTCAGCAGCGCGAGTATGTCGTGAACAGGCCAGCTGAAAAAACTTTCGTTGCCGCTTTGGTACCGAGCCGGACGCCAGTAGAAAAAACCGCTGGGCAAGGGACGCGGCCGTCTTAAGTCGCAAAAACGAGTCAATCATTGCCGCCAGGCGCCAGGAATAATGCGATTGACATCTGTTGAGTGTTGGCCGGGAAACTGCAGTTGTGGCAGTGCTGCCCTTTGGCGCAAGTGACAGAACGCAAATTTTTTATAGATGAATGGAGCCGGCTTATAAACTAGCTTTTTTTTGGGAAGTCTTCGTAATAACGTCCGTTTGTTTCATTATCAGAGGCATAGTTGTCATCAGCAAGCTACTTTAATCATCAAAAACTGTAACTATTCGGCATTTTCTCGCGAAAAGTTTGATTTTTTTTCATTGCGACCAACCGGAGAAATCTTTTCAACGCTGAATCATAAGGAGAGCCATAAGATTTTTCGCTTTGCCCGGAATGACATACCATGCTGAACAGTTACCAAAAACTTTAGGCAGGATAACTGATGAGGCGTTTACAGCCAATAACACAACCGACACAATCAAATTCGGAACCTGGCAAAAAAGACCCCGTTGCTGCAGTGGCAATGTTGGCAAGATTAACTGCAAGATATCAAGGCGCAAGCCAAGCCGACCAAGAAAAGGCTGCCGCGAGCGCCGTTAGCTTGTTAAAAAAAGGGGTGCCTGCCGTTAATGCTATTCAAGAGTCTGTAAAAATGGCGATGCAACCCCATTCAATTGCGAGTCCACAAAATGCCATTCATGACATGCGCACTCAATCCTGCGTTTTTATCGTTGATGATGACGATGCCGTACGCGACAGTCTCCGGCTGGTTATTGAAAATGCCGGTCATGCTTGTCAAAGTTTTGAGAGCGCTGAGCACTTTCTTCAAGTCTATTGTCCGGGCATGGCCGGCTGTCTGCTGCTTGATATGAACATGCCGGGCATGAACGGCGACGAACTGCAAGCTGAGCTCATTCGCCGCGGTTCATGCCTGCCGATTATTTTCCTCACCGCGCATGGCGACATACCCATGACGGTCAGGGCCATCAAGGCTGGAGCAGTTGATTTTCTAACCAAACCTATCCCCAGCAGACTGCTGCTGGAACGCATAAAGGCGGTGCTGTCGCATGAATCCAGATAAAGAACCAAGCCAAGGCCGGATTATATCCCATCATCGCCTAGACAGCGTAAATTCAATTGAGCATCTTCAGCTGATAAGTTTGTTCACCATACTGGATAAAGCCATGGCTTCTTTTGATACAAACATCGCTCGAATCAAATTAAATGAAGCCCATATCCTCCATGAAGGTCTCGGCCAACAATTTAATTATTTCGTGAAAGGATCTGCAAGCATTCCAAGCTCCACCAATCAAAACATTCCGCAAGCTCACTTTGCGTCGGCAGCAAAACCACTCCTCACATTTTAATACAGCAACTGGTCAGTATCTTTTCGGCTTTTCGTGCATCTACATCATTGCTTATGGGTGTTCGCATCAAACAATAGGATTGGATTGGAATGCGTAAGAACATCAAGTTATTCGAGTAGGGCATTCGGTTGGCAAACTAGTATTGATTAAAACCTAACGACGAAAGCGAAACTTTGAAAGTATTCGTGAAACACATTATGGATTACCAAGATCATAATAAAGTAAGCCAATCTTTTGAAATTTTCTGCTTTCGGCAAATGCTATGGGGCCGTCCGCATCCTTCAAGGTCATCATTAAAAAAGTGAATACATATGCTTCTGTGCTGTACGCGCTTGCACGTATTTTATTTTGCCCTTGAATCCGCTTTAATTATCCCAAAGTCGATCCCCTAATGATCAAACTTAACCAACAGTTATCGGTTGATCGTTAAGACCAATGCTAACAATCTTCTATGCAGGGGGAACGCCCTTTTTTTAGGTTGGCGGATTGCCTCATGACCGGCAACCGAATTTGGATCATTGGCACAAGAAGGGCTACTCAATGGAAGCGAATTACGATATTTTCGAGATTGTCACCGTCATCCACGATTTCTGGCTTGTCGATGCGAAATCTTATCAGAGGAGTTATTGCACTAAACATGGTCGGCCATTGGCGCCTGGCTGTTATATAGTCAACTGGCCAGGCTATATACCGATTAGGCGTTTTGATGAGCATGCTTCGTTTTTTGGGCCTTTTAAATTACTCAGGGAGGCTCAAGCAGCTCTCGCATGGATACACCAGGAGCAGAGTCGCGTTTTGACAGTAGCACCGATTACCGCCCCGCATCCGGGGCGAATGGCCTTGAAGAAAACATTTTTGCAGGATCTTGCGACAACCAACCAAGCAAACCGTTTGCCACTAAAATCCTGAAACAAGCCAAAAAATCAGCGCCTGCCTCGATTGATTACCGAATACCCGTATTTGGCAACTCTGTTTTAGCGGGCCTATGGTTGGAGCAAAAAACCTAGTTGGGCGGTGCAGCATAATCGCAGCGTATCAATGTTTGCATGATCCAGGTGCAAAAAAGCGGCAACTTATCAGTCCAGGTTCTAAAAAAACCAAGGCATCGGCACCTGTTTCGCAAGAAAGAATTGACCGTACTTCAAAAAATTTGCCGTTGTGAGACTATTGATTTACGCTAGTTAAATTATCGTATATTTAGCGTTTTCTTGCAGAAAGCATACTTTTGCTGTCATTGCGACCAGCGGGAGAAATTGATTAGCGCTGAATCATGAATCAGTGCATAAGATTTCTCGCTTTGTTCAACATGACAAACCAAGCTGAATAGTTACATATTATTTAACTATAAATGACCCTCCAATCAATAACCACCTATCGCGCTGCGATTAATCAGGCTTATTTAGCTAATGAAAAAGACATTATTGGTGAATTATTAGCCTGCCTGGGTACATATAATGCTGTGCAGGCCAGCGATTTCGCCAAAAGTCTGATTGATGCGGTCAGAGCCAAAAGACACCGGCAAACCGCGACGGAAGCGTTTCTGCATGAGTATCAGCTCAATTCACAGGAAGGCATCGTTTTGATGGGGATTGCCGAAGCCTTGCTGCGTATACCCGACAGCCGGACTCAAGACCGGTTTCTGCAGGACAAGTTGTCCAGCGCCGATTGGCGGAGCCATTTATTACATAGTGATTCCGTGTTGGTCAATTTATCCACCGGGGCGTTGCTAGTCACCAGCGAAATTGAAAACCGTCTGTTGCAGCAAGCGTCCTGGCTTCCGGTTTTGGAACAACTGCTAGCGCGAATGGGGGCGCCTTTGATTCGCAAGGCAATCAAGCGGGCCATGTGGCACCTTGCGCTGCAATTTGTATTCGCTGATTCGATGCAGGAAGCTGTTCGCCGTAGCGAGCGGTTTCCAGCGCAGCGCTTTTCTTACGATATGCTGGGTGAAGCAGCGTTAACGGCTGCCGATGCAGAACGGTATTTTCAGTCTTATTTGACCGCCATTACAGTGCTGGCCGAATCGGCGCCATATGCCGATCTTTACGCCAATCCGGGTATCTCAATCAAACTATCGGCTTTGTGCCCCCGTTATGAACCTTTACAGCACCGCAGGGCTGTCAATGAGTTAACCGCTAAATTACTGATCCTGGCACAGACCGCTCGCGCAACCAACATTTCCCTCACTATCGATGCAGAAGAGTCGGAACGTCTGGACATGTCACTGGATATTTTTGCCGCCGTTTTTACTCATCCCGATTTAACCGGCTGGCCAGGGCTGGGACTGGCAGTGCAGGCCTACCAAAAAAGAGCATTGCCGGTCATTCGTTGGCTGGCCGACTTGGCCGAATCCCGGCAATGCAGGATCCCTTTACGCCTGGTCAAAGGCGCGTACTGGGATAGTGAAATCAAGCGGGCCCAGGAAAACGGTCTAAACGACTATCCAGTATTTACCCATAAATCAATGACCGATTTATCCTATCTGGCCTGCGCGCAATACATCCTGTCCCGTCCAGAAGCATTTTATCCGCAGTTTGCAAGCCATAATGCGCATACCGTTGCCGCTATTTTCCTAGCCGGTAAACAGCATCCAGGTTTCGAATTCCAGCGTTTATACGGTATGGGTGAAGGGCTTTACCGGGAACTCATAGACATGGTTCAAAACCGGCGCAACTCTTGCCGCATTTATGCGCCAATCGGACATTATCAAGAATTATTGCCTTATCTGGTCAGGCGTTTATTAGAAAATGGCGCGAACACCTCTTTTATCAATCAGATTGACAATCCGGCCATCAGCATCGCCGAACTAATTCGAGATCCGGTCGAATTCGTCAAAATATTACCCGAAAAATCGCAAATTGTTCTACCGATAGAATTATTCGGTGAAAACCGGAAGAATTCCCATGGCCTAAATCTGGCTGATCCGGAACAACTCAAACAATTGCAGCAAAAGCTGACCCACTTAGCCGATACACAATGGACGGCGACACCACTAATCAATGGTGCTTCCTGCGCCGGTAAGGAACAGCGTATAGTTAATCCTTACGACAATCGATTGGCTGTTGGTACCGCTATTGCTGCGGAGTCCAGCGCAGTTGAACAGGCCTTAAACGGTGCTTCGGAGGCCTTTATTGATTGGCGGCATTGTCCTGCGGTAAAACGAGCCGAGTATCTAAAACGGGCTGCCGACCTATTGGAACAGCATCGGCTGGAGCTGGTTTCTTTGTGTGTGCGGGAAGGCGGGCGGACGATCAGGGACGCCTTGGCCGAAGTGAGAGAGGCGGTTGATTTTTGCCGCTATTATGCCCAGTCCGCCCTGGAATTATTCAAAGAGCCGATAAAATTGGCTGGCCCCACCGGCGAAGAAAACCTGCTTTATCATTATGGCCGCGGCGTTACCGTCTGCATCAGCCCATGGAACTTCCCGATCGCCATTTTTATCGGTCAGATAACAGCGGCCCTTGCCGCGGGAAATACGGTCATCGCCAAACCGGCAAGTCAAACCAGATTGACCGCCATGCTATGCATCCAGTTATTACATCAGGCTGGCGTACCCGGACAGGTATTGCAGTTTTTACCGGCAGGCGGCAGCATGATTGGGCGGTGTGTACTGCCCGATCCCAGAATTGCCGGTATAGCCTTTACCGGTTCCACGGTGACCGCCCAGTTCATAAATCATCAATTAGCCCAACACCATCAGAACATTGTGTCTTTGATTGCCGAAACCGGCGGCCAGAATGTGATGATTGCCGACAGCTCGGCATTGCCCGAACAGTTGGTGCAGGATGTTGTTGTCTCGGCTTTCAATAGCGCGGGACAACGTTGTTCCGCTTTGCGGGTACTATTTGTGCAAAAGGAAATTGCGGATAAAACCATCGCCATGCTGATTGGTGCCATGCAGGAATTAACCATCGGCGATCCCGGTCTGTATGGGACCGATATAGGCCCTGTCATCGACCATGCCGCACTGGCTCCATTGACGGCCCATCTGGAAAGCATGCAGCGGCAGGCAAAGCTGCTTTATCAAGTGCCATTGCCAAACGGTTTGGAGTACGGCAGTTTTTTTCCGCCCAGTCTAATAGAGCTACAATCGTTATCGCAACTAACCCAGGAAGTATTTGGCCCGATTTTACATATTGTTCGTTACCGTGAGTCCGAACTTGATCAGGTCATTGCCGCAATCAATGCCACCGGCTATGGTTTAACGCTGGGTATCCATAGCCGTATAGAGGCCACTATCCGTACTATCTGGAAAAAAGTCAGAGCCGGGAATGTTTATATCAATCGGAACATGATAGGAGCTGTTGTCGGCGTACAACCGTTTGGCGGCATGGGGCTTTCCGGGACAGGCCCTAAAGCAGGGGGGCCCAACTATCTTCAGCGCTTTGCAGTTGAACAGACGGTTACTACAAATACCGCTGCGATTGGCGGCAACGCCGGCTTACTAGCTCAGGATTTACGTTGATACTGTGAAATTACTCTTGAATACGTATTTGCTTGCCAAAAGAAGACGATCTCCTTACAGAAAAATGGGAGCCATTCTGCAATTAATGCGTGGCTGATTAACCGGTATGCATCGCTTGAGTTTATCATTGACACAGACGAGCGCTGTCATTTGCTCCAATTTCTCAACGATGGCGTCCGAGCCGCCTGCCCATGCTGTTGGCATTATTGATTTGCCTATTGTTTATATTCTGCAGAAAAAGACGGCCGCATGTCACGTTAGAACGGAATTGTTTAGAGTATGAAATTTAATTTCTTGGTATCAACGGTGTACCTATAACAAAGCGCTTTGTGATGGTTTAGCTCTCTTGGTGATGACCCATGTCGGGCTCTTATTGGCTCTGTTAATGTATTGTAGTGTGCATGTCGCATTGTGCACCGGAGGAATGGAGCAACGTTCATAGCATCATGCTAATACTACAAGGACTTCATTTTCATAGTATCAATAGGTGTCTACCATGCTTACTACCACTAAAAAACTCAAATGGCTTTTAGCGCTGGTGCTGATTTTCGGCGGATTTACCATTTATAAGCTTTTTGAGGGATTAGCCCATGATCTTGCTTATCATGAGCAGGAATGGGTATTTAAAATCATTTCGGAATTTGGTTTGTTTATCTCTGTTATTGTTTCGGTCGGTTATTTTCATCACTGGTTTATTGCGGCTGAAGAACACATGGAATCTGAAATAAGTTTACGTGAAACCCTCATCAAGTACGTCGATAGTATTTTGTTGAATTCCGTGAAAAGAGGTTTTTCCGGCATTACCAATAAAGAATTCGATTTCAGCCAAATCATGAACGGATTAAAGCCGGGCGATTACGTCTATTGGCTTATTACCTTCGATCCGCGATTTAAAAATAAATCGCGGGAACTGGAAAATGCGATAAAAAATGGTGTTCATTTTAGAATTCTGATTTTACAAGCCGATTGCCGCATCGGGGAATTACGGGCTACCGAAACGAATGGCTTTAATCCCCATGAATTTAATGAATACTCGAAATTATTCAAAGTCTCATTGGAAGATGTAATAAGCCGCATAGACCCACAGATCACGGGCTCGTTAGGTGTGTTTGTCTATGATGGTCTGCCTAGCATTCCTTTGTTCATAATCAATCGCAACGAGTCTAAAAAAATCGAAGTTTATAACAGCTTTTATTTAACCGAACCGGTTTCGAAAATGCCTTATTTGCATTGGGAAACTGAGCTAAAACACAGTGGTGAGTCTTTATTTGAATCAGATCACTGGAATATGGCAGAGCTGTTTCTCGACTATTTCAAAAAACGCTGGGAAATGGAAAAAGAAAGGCTTAACGACAGTGCCGGAAACGACAGCAACGAGGATAACAACTTTCTCCATGCACCAGCTTCAGCCAGGAAAAAATGCTTAAATCTGTTTCAGGTTCTAAACAGTTAACCAATGAACTTGCTGCAGACTCATCGCTAGCGAACCGTAAAGATGAGCTTTCGGAACATTACATGTCTGTTTGAAAAAGGCAAGTACACAATATAGTTGCCTGACTTACAAAACAGTTTTGATCAAGGATAATAGTATTAATACATAGGTCCTTAATCTACTTCACTTTTAAATCAATCCAACAAAGGCAAAATGAAGTTGAAAATGACTTGCTCACAATAATAAGTAAGGTGTAAAGTTGATGTTGACGGAGGAGAATCCAGACACGTATTTGCACCTTAAAATTATGAATTGAATTTTAAGGTGCCTTTTTAATGCTTTTCATGTCGTCAGGGAAGACAAAAAATCAGTTGGGGGCGCAATTAATTTAACCTGTCGATTCATGTTTGCAAGGACATGATAAATCGGTTTTCCAAGTACGATGGCGGATAACTTCTTCACCATCAGGGATGGCGCCAACTGTCATTTATTCCGGGCCAGGATTTGTTGTGAGCATGACGACGATCCAGTTATGTGCTGTATAGTTTCATTATTTGTTGCATTAAAATTTCCAAACAATATTCAAGAGGTATTTAGTTATGGCTGAGAAAATACAGGAAGGCGCACCGGTCATCGGCGGACGAACATTGACAGATAGTGACCTAACCAGGCTACTGGTCGGTCTAAATATGAAAGATCGTTATGTCTTGCCGCCACAGAACTTGGGCGCCAGTAAGCCAGTCGACGCTTCGGGGGGATTGTTGCAGAAGGATGCTTTTAAGGCGCTCGGTCTCAACCCCAATCAGAGCGTGCGCGATCAGCTTGGTGGTCCGGCTGGCTATGACTACAAGGTACATGCCTCTAAGTCGGACCCGCGCTCCTTTTATCTTGAGCTGGTGCCCGAAAAAACTGGTCAATCCCCGATGTGGCTCAAGTTCACTGGTAAGCCGGGTGTTGACTTGGCGAATAGCCCGCCGCCGACCGCTGAACAGATCAAGAAAACTCAGGAAACACTGGACAAAGCTTCTAAATATGGCGATCTTGACGCAACCGATCCGTCCCAAACGACGCTCGGTCGCCTGTCAGTGGTCATGATGGCTTACGGTGTCGATCCTGCCCACCTTGACGTCGCCTTAAAAAGCGGTGACCGTTCTCTGATCGGCAACGACATGGTACAAATTTTTAACGCCGGCAAGCTGCATGATTTCTCGGCGGATACAGTCAATGCCGCGTTGCCGATTACCAAAAATCAGGATGGCTCGGTCGCCACAGGCCAGCAAATAGAGATGAACAAAGCTCGAAACGAGTTGATGGCCGATAACCTCTACGCGACCATCCTAAGTGAATTGCTCCTGAACCAGAAAGTCAGCACTAAAGATGGCCAGTACTATAAGACACCCGACCAGGTGTCGGCGGAGATCAATAATAAGCTGTTGCAGCTTAATGCCATGCGCAAGGCTGTCGGGGCAACGGGTATCGAGCCACTGTACTTCAGTGAAGCGAAGCAGGCCGAGTTATTCAGCAAGGGTGTAGTGTTCAAGCGTGACGATATTATCCGCAAGGATGTGCTCGCCAAGTTTGCCGAGATTGTCACGCCCGAGCCTAGTCTTAGCAAGCCCGAATTTACCTGGGGCAACCGTGTCGAGTTCATGCCTATTGGTTCGGTCGCCTTCACCGAACGGGTCGCCCAGATCGACGGCCTGATTGCCGAGGCCAAGCAAGGCAAAAAGGTCACTTATGACTACACCGTGTGGAAACACTATGCCAACAAACCAGTGGATGTGCACAAGCTGGGCGAGAAGCTGGAGAAGAAGCTAGTCGAACTCGCCGACGCGGGCGGGGAAATCCATATGACCGTAGACCGCACAGTCGCTTTCCGCGATCCCGGCGTGGTCGCGGTGAACCCGGCGAACGATCAGATAGTCGGCGGATTGTTGGCCCGGCTGGCGGCGCATCCGAATGTAAAGCTTTGCTTTTTCAATAACGATGAACGAGGAACCTCCGGGGATTCCAACCATTCGAAATCGGTGGTCGGCAATGGTTATAGCGCCGATGCGACGGCCATCGTTGGTGGCCGTAACATTCATGGCGATTATTATTACAGCTGGATGGACGGGGAGTTTAAGGTCAAAGGCAAGCTTGCCCAGGCAATACAGCGTGCGGAAGACGATATGTGGAATCAGCAGGCCAAGCTGCATAACCGTCCCGCCCTTATCCGGGCGCATCCGGCCTATGTCGAGCCTAGCAAGCAAGGCGACATCATCGCCTTGGCTACCCATGAAATGCCGGGGCCTACCTCAACTTTCAATGGCCTCTTAGGTTTATTGGGGGGTCTGGAGATGTCTGGATTCGAGTGTACTATCGTACAGGCTTACGTTCTGCCACCGGTGCCAAACGCCAAGATCGACCCCACCCTTGAGGCTATAAAGCGTGCTGTACGACAGGGCAAGATCGTCAATATCATCACGAACTCGGCACAGACTATCGACACCCCGCAAATCAGCAGTGCCTTACTGAAGTATGCCGCACATCTCTTGGATGAAGTGAAGGCCATGCCTGACGTTAATAAAGGAGCGCTCAACATCTATATGAAGAAGAAGTGGGATGGCGACGGTGGAGCCACTTTACATGCCAAGGTTTCCTACGACAATCGGTGGTATGTCAGTGACACCAGCAACAATCTGCATGCCAATAATTTTCTTCAGCATGAGAGCCAGCGCTACTATCTGGACGACGAATTGAACGAAAGTGTGCGTACCTGGGGCAGGAAATTAATGGACAACTCGGAATTGTACACGTCATCGGAGAAACTCAAAGCCATGGCAGCAGCCGTAGATGCAGCAAATGCCGCCAACCCCGCGCTCAATGCACTGATTACGTTGTTTCCTTATCAGGTTTAAAAAGGGGGCTATGCATTACTTAGTTGTTGGCATACTGATGGGTTGATCATCACTCGCTGAGCAACAACCCGCAGCGTGTTAAAAACCTCGCTGGCCTTAGTTCGTGGCAGTCCAAGTTTATAATTAAAGAGGATTTTTTTGATGAACAAGCTATTGCGCCTACGCGGCATTAAAGTAGACCAGACTGAGGAAGCGGTTCTTCCGGTAGTCGAGCAGCCTGAGATAACGTTCGAGCGCAAGGGCCGTGTTAGAATGGGTGCGGCAAGAGAATCAGGCGGCATTGTGGAATTGCCAATTCAGCCGGACGACTTGGCTTGTATGGAGTTTTCCAACGGCTTCAAGCTTTGGCTGCGGGTTGATGATCTGTATAGCGAGCATGGAACACGCACTTCCCGCGGCGCTGTCGATTCGGAGGCTCCGGTGTGGGAGATTGATCCTCAAGTGGGCAGCAGAACGGCGGTCAGGGGGGTAAGCGGGCTAGTTATTGAAGCTATGGAGTTTTTCGGCGTTGACCTCAAGGCTATTTCCGCAGAAAAGTTATCGGGCTGGTTTGAACAAAAGCTGCTGAATAGTAATGGAGCTGCACTTTATCGCTGTTCGCTGGATATGCCATTTAAGATGGATAAAATCACTGGCGTGGCGCCATCGGCAGACAAGCCCATCTTGGTTTTCATACACGGTACTGCTTCCAGTTCGGAAGGCAGTTTCGGCAAACTCTGGTCGCCTGATAATAAACCTGGAGCAAGACTACGGGCACAGCTTAACGAAAAATACGCCGATAATGTTTATGCGCTGGAGCACAAGACCTTAACTATAAGCCCCATCGATAATGCCTTGATGCTGGCTGATAGCCTTCCGGACAAGGCCGAGTTGAATTTGGTTAGCCATTCCCGCGGCGGTCTGGTCGGCGAGTTATTGTGCTTAGGACAACGGGATAAATCGGTTGATCCGCTGACTCCAGATTTTCTGGAAAGATTGTTCGACAAATCAAAGGATCGCACATTGGGCGAATTGTATGGATTCGAAAAGCGTCTTCCGGAAGGTTATCCGGCTCAACTGAGCACTTTGAAAAAATTACTGGTGCTGCTCGATAAAAAACAGTTCAAGATTACTCGTTTTGTACGTGTCGCCTGCCCCGCTCGCGGGACCACATTAGTCTCTGGCCGGCTGGATCGCTGGTTGTCTGTTTTACAATTTTTGACTGCATCTAATGATGCTATCGATTTTTTGTTGGGCGTGGTTAAAGAACGCACCGATCCGCGAACACTGCCCGGCCTGGAGGCAATGCTGCCTGGCTCGGCATTGATCAGTTTGTTGAATTACCCTCAACTGAAAGTTTCTGCCGATTTGTCGGTGATTGCAGGCGATATTGAAGGCGATTCAACCTGGGGTCGGATGAAATGGCAATTGGCCGATTGGTTTTTCGATAGCGATCACGATCTGGTCGTTAACACGGGGTCTATGTATGGCGGTATTGGAAGGCAACAAAGCTCGGCCCGTTTCGCTTTCGACCAAGGCAAAGAAGTCAATCATTTCAACTATTTTATTAACGAGCGCACGATAGGCTTGTTATTGGCCGGGTTGACAAGGACGGGAGAAACGGTGACTGGCTATCAGCCCTTGGCTTTGGCCAGACATGAGGAGCCGCGCAGACGAGAAGCGGCAGCGCCTGGCGTATCAATCAGCCCCAAGCCCGTTGCCTTTGTTTTGCCCGGTATTTTGGGCACTCATTTGATCGTGAAAGGGGAGCCTGTCTGGCTCAATATAGGAGCACTCACGAGAGGCGATTTACCCCGGCTCGGTATTACGGTAGAACATGTGATACCACAGGCGCTGATAGAGGATTTTTACGGCGATTTTCTTGATTATCTGAGTCGTAGCCATGATGTTGTACCCTTTCCTTATGATTGGCGCCGTTCTATACAGGATAATGCCAAGGAGCTGGCCAAAAAAATTGAAGAAAAACTATCGGTTTGTGAAACATCCCGACAGCCGTTAAGGCTGGTCGCCCACTCCATGGGAGGCTTGGTGGTACGCGCCATGATTGCGCAGGATCCACAAATCTGGAAACGTATCCAGGCCTTACCGGGCAGTCGCTTTATGATGCTGGGTACGCCTAATGCCGGTTCGTACGAGACCGTACGCTGGCTGACTGGCTGGAGTTCTACCTTGGCCAAACTGACCCTGCTTGATTTATTTCATGATGCGGCTGCGATCGTCAATGTTGTCAATCGTTTTCCAGGACTGCTGGAACTGTTGCCGTCCAATGAGAGCGTTCGCGATTACTCCAAACGTGAATTTTGGGAGCAGATTTGCAAAGATGCCGAAAAATCCTGGCCACTGCCACTGGCAGAAAACCTCCAAAGACTCAATAATACTTGGGATCTTATTAAAAAATCGCCTATTGATACGGAACGGATGATTTATATCGCGGGTTGGGCTCCTGAGACTGTGTGCGATTATGAAAACTTGCCGGCTTCCCGGGGGGAGCGACCGCCGTTACGTTTTTACTCGACCCGCAAAGGCGATGGAACTGTGCCATGGGCTTTGGGCTTGCTGCCAGGTGTAAAAACCTGGTATCTGGAAGAGGCCACGCACGAGGAATTGTTGTCCCATGAACCGGCATTCCCGGCTTATTTGGATTTATTACAATTTGGCCTTACGGTGAGAACCGAACTATCCAAAACCGAACCTAATGCAAGCCGCTCGGCAACACTGGCTGAAGACCGCAAAGTGATGGTTGTTGAAATGCCGGACAGCCTGCCGGCGGAAAGCGATTTATCAGGCTTTGTGTTCGGGCCGGGCAGATCGCGTAAAACTGTCAAGAAACACAGCTTGCCACGCGTCAGGGTTTCGATCTGTCATGGCAATTTGGCTTATGCCCGTTACCCTGTCTGCGTCGGACATTATGCAGGCGATACCATAGTCAGTGCCGAAGCGGAATTGGACAAACGCTTGGAAGGGGTTTTGAGTAAACGCATACGTTTGGGTCTTTATCCTGGGCCTTTGAATACTGACAAAATATTTATTCATCGGGACAATATTGCTAAACCTGGCGGTGCGATTGTCATCGGTCTTGGTCGTGTCGGTGAGTTCAGTCCGGGGGCCTTGGAATCCGGAATGGTGCATGTCTTGCTTGACTATGCCTTGAAAGTGGCCGAGTGGCCTGATGATCGGTTTGGTCCTATGGGATCGACCCGCTATGCCCGGATAAGCTGTTTGTTTATCGGCACCGGTTTCGGCGGCATGACGTTGCGGGACTCAATCGAATCGATTTTAAACGGCGTAAAAGCAGTCAATCAACGCTTGATGCATACCCAACTGAGCGACAAAGTTCTCATTGATGAAATTGAATTTTTGGAACTTTACCAGGATATTGCCATCAATGCGGCCAGGGAGCTGGAAACTATCTTCCTTGACGGGACGATGACGGAACACTTTATTTGGCAGGAGCATGTGGTTAGAGAAGGCCAGGGGGGGGTAAAACGCGTATTATTTAACGATGCGCCTAACTGGTGGCAACGCTTGGAGATAGCGTACGATAAAAAGCGCGGTGAGCTTCGCTTTATCGCTCTCACTGATAAGGCTCGAGCCGAGGAGTCGTTAGTCGCCGGTCAAATGAGTCGGGCAGATCAGTTTATCGCTGAAGCGATTTCCAGTACAGCCAACTCCAGGAAACTTGCCCAGACTTTATTTGAAATGTTATTGCCGAACCGGCTTAAAGAGTTTGCGCCTAATAAGTTTGACGTCGTGCTGATTGTCGATGAGGTGTCGGCACGATATCCTTGGGAATTGTTGGAAGATCGTTGGAATACCTCGCATCAGCCGCCTTCGGTGGCGGCCGGTATGCTCAGGCAGTTGAAGACCGGCATATTCAGGGCGCGTCCCGCTCATACCTTTGAGAGGTCGGCATACATTGTCGGCAATCCCAAGTTGTCCAGCGACACCTTTCCCGACCTGCCTGGTGCGGCCCGGGAAGCGCAAAGCGTCGCCAAACTGCTAAGCAATAATGGTTACCAGGTCAATGACAAGCAAGTCAATCTTGATGCTTCCGAAATTCTTATCGGTTTGCATAGTGATGCCTATCGCATTTTGCATCTTGCCGGTCATGGCGTTCACGAATTCACTATCGATGGTCCCGAGGGTTCGAAAGAAACATGCGGAGAGTGCGATCAGCCGCTGGCGAAATCAAAGCAGAATGTTTCCGGAATGGTGATCGGCAATAACTCATTTCTAACTCCCGGTGATGTGGAGCAAATGCGCTGGGTGCCGGAACTGGTATTTATCAATTGTTGTCATCTTGGCAGCACTGACTGCAAAATACCAGAGAGCCGGCGATACAACGCATTGGCGGCAAATTTGGCGACCCAATTTATTAGAATGGGGGTAAAAGCCGTGGTGGCGGCTGGTTGGGCGGTCGATGACGGCGCAGCCGAAAGTTTTGCCAAAGCGTTCTATTTGCATATGTTGTCCGGCGACTCGTTCGGCAGGGCTGTTTGCGCTGCCCGCAAAAACATCTATGAGCAATTTCCGCATGCCAACACCTGGGGAGCTTACCAATGTTATGGTGATCCGGATTTCCGCTTTGACGAGAGCAGTGACGATAGAGGAAAAAATCCCAAGCTGGTCTATCACGATCCAGTGGAGCTTGTTACCGATCTTGAAAATCTTGTCAGTGAATTGCGGGTAAGCGCGGCGGACAGAACAGATCTTGAAAAATGGGAAAAAAGGATAGCGAATTGTCTCAAGTCAATTCCGGAAGAACTAGTAAAAGACTGGCAAGCGCGCGCTGATGTAGCCGCCGTTTTAGGTGTGCTCAATGGCGAGCTCGGCAAGTTTGAA
>Ga0209798_10000769_pt1 | contig 19656 bp, 21 predicted proteins | sample DOMMetBare3Fresh_FD_187475 | JGI IMG/M metagenome (GOLD analysis project Ga0209798, IMG submission 187475) | Wetland sediment microbial communities from St. Louis River estuary, USA, under dissolved organic matter induced mercury methylation -... | ecosystem: Environmental > Aquatic >...
CGCGTCACCCCCGGCGGCAGCCATGCGGAGGCGCTGGGCGTGCAGGTGGAACCGACCGATGTCGACGTAGGCCACCGACCGGTAGCGCAGCTCGAGGTCGAGGGCGGACTCGGCGACGTCGCTGGCGGCCAGCGTGACCTTGCCCACATCCCGTGCCTTGACCGCAGTGGTGAGGCTCGCCAGCGCGCCGTCGAGGGCATCGGCGACCCGGACAGGGTTGTCCTCGCCCGACAGCTCCGCCCAACGGTCCTCGATCTGCCCCAAGGTGGCGTCGACGGCGTCCCACTCCTCCAGCCGCGCGCTCTCGACCAGCCCCCACGACGCGGTGACCAGCTTGGTCAGCGCCACGGGCTCGGGGCCGTCCACCCCGTTGGCGGGGACAGCGAGGGACAGCGCCTCCACCTCGCCGGCGTTCTCCGTGTAGAACTCGCCGAAGCCCGGCGCGAACACCTTCTCCGAGGTCGTGCCGTCGAGGTGCAGCTCCTCCGCCACCACGGCACCGTCGACCGGACCGAACGGCCCGTCGACCGTCTTGCCGACCTCCTTGATCGTCACCTGCTCGAAGACGATGCCAGGGATGTCCTCGGCTCGGAACACCTGGCCCACCTTCGGGCTGCCCGGCATGATCATCGCCGGAGGGCCATCGCGTCCGGCCAGCCAGGTCCCCTCGGAGACGACGATGCTCCCGCCTTCGTAGTCGTACACGTCCTCGCCGAGGTACCAGACCGACCCGTCGTCGGCTTGGGCGTAGCGGTCGAGCGCCACCTCGGTGATCCGGCCGTCGAGGTAGGCGGTGTACTGCGAGAGCACCACCTCCACGGGCTGGCCGTCGAGCACCACGGTGCCGCGTTCGGGAAGCAGCGTGGTCTCGGAGCGGAAGGGCTTGTCCTCCACCACGCCGAGCAGCACCACGGAGTCGAGCGACGAGATCGGGAACAGGGGATTCGTGATGTCGGTCGGGTGGGAGAAGGTCGGTGGTTCGAGATCGATCCGCTCGGCCTGCGGGGCGCACCCCGTGCCGCTGTAGGTGCCACAGGCGGGATCGGCCCGGAACGCCGGCTGCCCCTTCACCCGGGGATCCGGCCCCGGGGTGGACGCCGTGGCCACCCGGTGTGATGCGGCATCGGACCCACCAGCGCAGGCGGTCGCCGCCACGAGCGCCCCCGCCGTCACCAGTGCCACCGTCCAGCGCGCTCCCCGCATCACGGATCCTCCCTGTCGTCGTGGCCAGCCCCGCCCATCGGACGCCGGTCCCGGGACCACGATGCTCGCCGTCGCCTGACGGTGGGCTGAACAGGTCACAGCGACAACCTGCGACATCCGGAGACCACTTCGGTTGCCGCAGGTCGCAGGCTGGCTCGGTGAGCACCCGCCGCGGGGGTCACTAGCGTGGTCTGACAGTGGGGGCCATCGACGTGAACGGGGTGGCGTGCCGGACGCCGGGGGGCGTCGAGCTGCTCGAGCGCGTGAGCTTCGGGGTGGGCGACGGGGAGCACGTGGCGCTGGTGGGCGCCAACGGGGCCGGCAAGACCACGCTGTTCCGGGTCATCGCCGGGGACACGGTTCCGAGCTCAGGCAGCGTCCACGTCGACGGCGGGCTGCGGGTCATGCGCCAGCTCGTCGGTTGGCGCGAGGAGGGCCGCACCGTGCGCGACATGCTCCTCGATCTGTCCCCTGCACCCCTCCAGCAGGCGGCCACCGCTCTGGCCGCCGCCGAGGCCGCCGCCGAGGCCGACCCGGGCGAGCGCACCGGCATGGCGCTCGCCCGGGCCCACACCGCGTGGGGCGACGCCGGCGGCTGGGACGCCGAGGTGCTGTGGGACACCTGTTGCACGATCGCGGTGCACCAGCCGCTCACGAGGGCCGGGGACCGGCCGCTGGCCACCCTCTCCGGCGGCGAGCAGAAGCGGCTCGCCCTCGAGGTGCTCCTGCGCTCCGACGCCGACGTGCTCCTCCTCGACGAGCCCGACAACTACCTCGACGTGCCCGGCAAGGAGTGGCTGGAGCGGGCGCTGCAGGCGTGCCCCAAGACGATCCTCGTCATCAGCCACGACCGCCAGCTCCTCGCCGCGGTGGCCCAGCGGGTGGTCACGCTCGAGGGGCGCACGGCGTGGGTGCACGGCGGCTCGTTCGCCACCTGGCACGAGGCCCGGGAGGCCCGGCTGGCGAGGATCGACGACGAGCATCGCCAGTGGCAGGAGGAGCGCAAGCGCATGCAGGCGTCGCTGGTGGAGTATCGGCGCCGCGCCTCGATGGGCAGCGACGCCTTCGCCTCCCGGGTGCGCGCCACCAAGAGCAAGATCGAGCGGTTCGAGGCCGCGCCGCCGCCCGAGCGGGTGGTCGACCAGCAGGTGACGATGCGCTTGGGCGGCGACCGCACCGGCACCCGGGTGATCATCTGCGAGCAGCTCGAGCTCCACGGCCTCACCGACCCGTTCGACGCCGAGGTGGTCTACGGCGAGCGCCTCGCCGTGCTCGGCCCCAACGGCACCGGCAAGAGCCACTTCCTGCGCCTGCTCGCCGGAGAGCCCGTCGACCACGACGGCACCTGGCGGCTCGGCGCCCGTGTCGTGCCGGGCTACTTCAGCCAGACCCACGACCACCCCGAGCTTCGCGACGTCGACCTGCTCGACATCCTCCTCAGCCGCGGCCTGGAGCGGGGCAAGGCCATGGCCGCCCTGCGCCGCTACGGCCTGCACGGGTGCGCGCAGCAGCCCTTCGAGACGCTGTCGGGTGGCCAGCAGGCCAGGCTCCAGATCCTGCTCCTCGAGCTGGCCGGCAGCACGCTGCTCCTGCTCGACGAGCCCACGGACAACCTGGACCTGTCCTCGGCCGAGGCGCTCGAGGAGGCCCTCGAGAGCTACGTCGGCACCGTTGTGGTGGTGAGCCACGACCGCTGGTTCCTGCGGGGCTTCGACCGCTTCCTCGTGTTCGGGCGCGACGCCACCGTCACCGAGCACCTCGAACCCGTGTTCACCTGAGCCAGTAGCCTCCGCCGGTGCCCACCTTGACGGCTGGCCCGGCCACGGTGCGCGTCGACCGGGCGCGCGGGGCACGCTTGGCGTCGCTGGTGGTGCACGGCCACGAGCTGCTCGTGGCGCCCGAACCGGGCACACGAGGCAACCCGAGCGACCCGCTGCTGTCGGGCTGCTACCCGATGGCCCCCTGGGCGGGCCGCACGCGGGGCGGCCGGTTCGCCTGGAACGGGCACCTCCACGAGCTGGAGGTCAACCATGCCGGTCACGCGATGCACGGCACGGTGTTCGACCGCCGCTGGGTCCTCGAGCTGGCCGACGTCGGCTATCTGCGCCTACGAGCCGACCTGCAGCCGGGCTGGCCCTACGCCGGGTGGGCGGTGCACGAGGTGGCGCTCACCGCCAGCCGGCTCGAGCTGCGGCTCGAGGTCCACAGCGAGGCCCTGACCTTCCCGGCCACCCTCGGCTGGCACCCGTGGTTCCGACGTCGCCTCGAGGTGGGCGGTGCCCTCGAGGTGCAGCTCGACGCGGCCCGTTGGTACCCCCGAGGGGTGGATGGGCTGCCGCTCGGGACCGTGGAGCCACCCCCGCCCTCTGGTCCCTGGGACGACTGCTTCACTGCTGTCACCTGGCCCGCCCGGCTCACCTGGCCAGGGGCCCTCGAGCTCACGATGGCCTCCACCTGCGACCACGTGGTGCTCTACGATCAGCCCAGCCACGCGATCTGCGTCGAGCCCCAGACCGGCCCGCCTGATGCCCTCAACCACCTCGAGCTGGCCACCCTCGTTCGGCACCACCAGCCGCTGGTGGCCGAGATGTCCCTCACGTGGTCAGACCTGCTCCCTTGAGTCAGTCGGCTTCCCCGGCGTGCGCGGCGGGGTCGCTCCTGGCTCGATTGCGACCCTCTCGCTTCGCCCGATACAGCGCTTGGTCGGCGCGCTCCACCAACGCGGTGGCGTCCTCGTCACCGACCCACTCCGCGATCCCGGCAGACGCCGTCTGCCCGTCTGGAACCGCGGCAAGGAGCCGCTGGACCACGACGTGTGCGCCGCCGATCGTCGTAGCGGGCATCACGACACCGAACTCCTCGCCTCCGTATCTCGCGAGGCGGTCGATCTCACGGATCCGGTGGCGCCAGGTGTCCGCCAGGACGCGTAGCAACCCGTCGCCGGCGAGGTGGCCGTGAGCATCGTTGTAGGCCTTGAAGTGGTCGAGGTCCAACAACGCCACCGTCAGCGGCTCGCTGAATCGCCGGGCCCTCGCCACGGCCTGCTGGAGCTCCTCGTCCCACGCTCGGCGGTTGAGCAACCCGGTCAACGCATCGTCACGGGCGAGGGCCTCGACGCGCTGCACGAGGGATCGCAAGGTGAAGCCCATCGGTGGCAGGACCGACATCCAGATGATCACCCGCCGCCACTCCGTGGTCGGGTACTCCGGCGCACCAACCAGCAGGATCGGCGCGATGAGCACGCTCGCCGACACCAGGGTCGCGCCCGCCAGGAGCCGAGGCGTCCCGTACAGCGCCAGCCAGAAGAAGGGCAGCATGATGAGCGGCGAGTACCCCGAGGTTGCCCCACCCGCCGCGGCACGCAACAGGCCCGCGACACCGAAGTAGGCGAACGGCGGAGCCGCCTGCAACCAGGTAGGAAGCCGTGTCCACGGCACGAGCGTGCATGACAACGCGATGAGGACCGTCAGTGCCAGCGCGCCGACCGCCGGGGGCCAGTCGACCTCTCCTGGCGCCACTGCGAGGGTGAGAAGGGCAGCGATCGCGCCGAGCGCGAACGGGCGGACGCGGAGGGCCGCGCCCGGGGGGTCGAGCGGCCGACCCTGTCTCGGCGTGAGCGCGCCGAACGAGGAACGGGAGCTCCACTGGCGTCCGGGCACCTGACACGATCGCACACGCGCTGACGTGGGGGGTGGCCGATCGACGGGCCACGATCCGCCACGCATCGGTCGATCCGCCTAGCCTGCTCGTCGTGGAGCCGGTGGGCACGGTCGCGCAGCTGTGGCGGTACCCGGTGAAGTCCTTCCAGGGCGAGCCGGTGGACTCGCTCGACCTTGCCCCGGGTGGCGCGGCGGGCGATCGCACGCTGGCCGTCATCGACCCCATCGCCGGCAAGGTGCTGTCCGCCAAGCGCCACGCCGACCTGCTGCTGGCCTCGGCCCGGCTCGACGACCAGCGCATCGTTCTCACGCTCCCCGACGGCTCCGAGCACGCCACGGAGGATCACGACATCCACGCCGTCCTCTCCGACTGGCTCGGGCTCGCCGTCCGCCTGGAGCCGCCGCCCACCGACCGCGTCCTCCCGATGGAGATGTACACGGGCATGTCCGACGAGGACACGCCGGTGTTCGACTGGCCCGGTCCGCCCGGCACCTGGCTCGACCTGGCCGATGCCCACTGGCTCACCACCGCCAGCCTGGCCGCCATCGCCGCCGCCCACCCCGGCGGCGCCTGGGACGTGCGCCGCTTCCGCCCCACCGCCCTGATCGACAGCATCGACGCAGGCTTCGTGGAGGAGGGCTGGTCACGAGTCCAGGTCGGAGACGTCGTCACCGACGTGCTCATGCCCACCGCGCGCTGCTCGATGCCGTCGCGCGCCCAGCCCGGCCTGGCCCGCGACAAGGCGATCGGCACCACAATCCGGGACACCAACGCCAACAACCTCGGGGTCTACGCGGGCGTCTCCGAGAGCGGAACCCTGCGGGTGGGCGATAGCGTGCACGCCAGCTAGCACATTGCTTGCTGCAGGTGGCTCATCCACCGGCGCGTTGAGTTGACCGATGGGTCAATACCCCGAAAGGCTTGTCGGACCATGCCCAGCGACGCCCCCCTCCGCATCGCCTTCCTGGCCTACCGGGGCAAGCCCCACGTCGGCGGGCAAGGCGTGTACACCCGGCACCTGGCCAAGGCCCTCGTCGACCTCGGCCACCACGTCGAGGTGCTCGGCGGTCAGCCCTACCCGGTGCTCGACGAGCGGGTACCTCTGGTGAAGCTGCCCAGCCTCGACATCTACAACGACCACTTCCCGATGCGCATGCCGGGCCTGTGGGAGCTCAAGCACTGGACCGACTTCCTCGAGGTCACCGCCTTCTCGGCCGGCGCCTTCCCCGAGCCGCTGGCCTTCTCGATGCGGGCCTGGGACCACCTGCGGCACCGCAAGGACGACTTCGACCTCGTGCACGACAACCAGTGCCTCGGCTACGGCCTGCTCGCCATCGAGCGCCAGCTCGGCATCCCGGTGATCGCCACGATCCACCACCCCATCACCGTCGACCGCCGCCTCGAGATCGACGCCGCCGAGGGTTGGTACAAGAAGCTCACGCTGCGCCGCTGGTACTCCTTCACCACCATGCAGACTCGGGTGGCCAGCCGCCTCGAGCGGGTGATCACCGTGTCGGAGAACTCCTTCAAGGACATCTCCGCGGAGCACGAGGTCGACCCCGCCCGCATGGCCATCGTGCCGGTGGGCGTCGACATCGAGCTGTTCACGCCACTGCCCGAGGTGCAGGTGGTGCCGGGCCGGCTCGTCACCACCGCCTCGGCCGACGTGACGATGAAGGGCCTCAAGTACCTGCTCGAAGCCGTGGCCAAGGTGCGCACAGAGCGTCCCGACGTGCACCTCGTGGTGATCGGCCGCCGCAAGCCCGGTGGCGCCAGCGACGCCGCCATCAAGGCCCTGGGCCTCGAAGACCACGTGGAGTTCGTCACCGACGTGCCCGAGCGCCGCATCATCGAGCTCTACTCGGAGGCCGAGATGGCGGTCGTGCCATCGCTCTACGAGGGCTTCTCGCTGCCCGCCATCGAGGCCATGGCCTGCGGCGCCCCACTGGTAGGCACCACCGGCGGCGCCGTGCCGGAGGTGATCGGCGAGGACGGCGACACCGCCATGGTGGTGCCGCCGGCCGACAGCGAGGCACTGGCCGCCAAGATCCGCTGGGGCCTCGAGCAGCCCGACCTCCGCGGCACGATCGGCGCACGGGGACGGCAGCGCATCATCGACCGCTGGTCGTGGAAGCACACGGCACTGAAGACCGTGGAGCAGTACCGGATCCGGCTGGGCCAGGACTGAGCATGCTCACCGTCCGCTTCGACCAGCTCGGGGTGCAGCCGGGCGATCTGCTGCTCGACATGGGCTGCGGAGCGGGACGGCACGCCTTCGAGTCCTACCGCCTCGGCACGCGGGTGGTGGCCTTCGACTACTCGGCCGCCGAGCTCAAAGACGTGGGCGGGCTCTTCGCCGCCATGCGCGAGGCCGGCGAGGCCGGCACCGAGCCGGGATCGCTGGCCGTCACCACCAACGGCGACGCCCTGCGCCTGCCGTTCCCCGACGACGCCTTCGACCGCGTCATCGCCTCCGAGGTGCTCGAGCACGTTGCCGACGACCAGGTGGCGCTCGACGAGATCTTCCGCGTGCTCAAGCCGGGAGGCACCGTGGCCGCCACGGTGCCGGCATGGCTGCCCGAGAAGATCTGCTGGGCGCTGTCCGAGGAGTACCACGCCCCCTTCGTGGAGGGTGGGCACGTGCGGATCTACTCCGAACCCACCCTGCGGGCGAGGATGCGCAAGGCCGGGCTCAAGCCTGGCGCCGCCCACCACGCTCACGCGCTGCACTCCGCCTACTGGTGGCTGAAGTGTGCCGTTGGCCCCACCAACGACGACAACCCACTGGTGAGGGCCTATCGCCAGGTGCTGGTGTGGGACATCATGCAGACCCAGCCCATGGGCACGATCACCCGCTGGACCGAACGGCTGCTCAACCCCGTCCTCGGCAAGAGCCTCGTGGTCTACGCCCGCAAGCCCGGCGGGAAGAAGTAGCCCGATGCCCATCGACGTCCCCGGTCTCGTCTCGGCCACCGACCTCCATGCCACGGTCGACGGCATCGCCGAGTGGCAGCTGCCCTCGGGCATGATCCCATGGTTCCCCGGCGGCCATGCTGACCCGTGGAACCACGTCGAGGCGGCCATGGCCCTCGACCTCGGCGGCCGCCGGGCGGAGGCCGACCGGGCCTACGAGTGGCTCGTCGACCTTCAGCGCCCCGATGGCTCGTGGCACCAGTACTACATCGCCGGTGACGACGGCAGCACGCAGGTGGAGCAGGACAAGCTCGACGCCAACGTGTGCGCCTACGTGGCCGCCGGCGTCTGGCACCGCTGGCTCCTGCTCGACGACCGCGGCTTCGTCGAGGAGATGTGGCCCACTGTCGAGGCCGCCATCGACTTCGTGCTCGACCTGCAGACCCCCCGCGGCGAGATCCTCTGGGCCCGCCACGCCGACGGCACGCCGTGGAGCTTCGCTCTGCTCACCGGCTCCAGCTCGATCTGCCACAGCCTGCGCTGCGCCATCGCCATCGCGCAGCTCCTCGGCCATGAGCGCCCCGACTGGGAGATCTCGGCCGCCCGCTTGGCCCGCGTGATCCGCGACGTGCCCGAGGCCTTCGCCCCGAAGCACCGCTGGGCCATGGACTGGTACTACCCGGTGCTCGGCGGTGTGGTCCTCGGTGAGGCCGGGCGCGCCCGTCTCGACGAGCGCCGCGACACCTTCATGATGGACGGGCGCGGCGTGCGCTGCGTGTCCGACCGCCCGTGGGTCACCGTGGCCGAGACCTGCGAGTGCGCGCTCGCCTACCTCGCGGTGGGCGACCGCCAGACCGCCGAGACCCTCTTCGGCTGGGCCCAGCAGTTCCGCCACGACGACGACGGCCGCTACTGGACCGGCACCGTCTTCCCCGACGAGGCCCGCTTCCCCGGTGGCGAACGCAGCACCTACACCGCGGCCAGCGTGATCCTCGCCGCCGACGCCCTCGCCGGCGCCACCCACGCCAGCGCCCTCTTCGTCGAGACCGCAGGGGTCCTCCCCCCGCTCATGCAGCTCCCCGACGACCTCTGACCCCCACCGGTTCTGTGGACGCTCACGCCCGCTATGCGGTGCTCAGCGTCCACAGAACTACCAGAGGCGATCGTGGGTGCCGGGGAAGAGCTCGATGTCGGCGCCGAGGAAGTCGGCTCGGCGGGAGATGGCGAGGGGTGTGAAGAAGGCCGCCAGGGTGACCTTCGCGAGCGGTCTGCTCGGCAGCGGTTCGTCCCGCGTGCCGCCGATGAGCTGCGTACCGGGCAGGACCTCGAATCCGGCCCGCTCGTAGAACCGCGCGAGGGGCTCATCGCACGTGAAGATGCAAAGATCGGCGCCGTCGGCCTCCAGTTGCAGGCGGGCGGCTCGGACCAGTCGCAGCCCGTTGCCGCGGCGCCGCGCATCGGGGGCGGTGACGACCGTGCTCAAGCCGCTGGCCCGGTACTCGTGACCGGCGTGGTCGAGCGCCTTCGAGAGGATGTCGAGAGCGGCAAGGACACGACCATCTTCGACGAGCAGCATCGACAGCGGGCGCAACGCCGGGTCGTGGCCGCGCACCGCCACTGCGTCCCCACCCGTCGACGGCCAGGCCTCGTCTTGCAGGGCACGGACCTGGTCCCGGAGCGCGGCGGGCACGTCCTGCTCCGGGGCTACGACGAGCTCAGCCACGCCGTCGCAGGACCCTGAGGCTGCCGACGGCCGTGACCTCCTCGAAGCGACCGGAGGCCAGGGCGGGGAGGTAGATCTGCTCGTACGGCGGGCGGCCACCGTCGGTGGGATCGGGAAAGACGTCGTGGATGCAGAAGGTGCCGCCGGGCTCGACGTGCGGCGTCCAGCGCTCGTAGTCGACGCGGGCGGGCTCCTCGCCGTGGCCGCCGTCGATGAAGAGGAACGCCAGCGGGGTGGCCCAGGCCGCTGCCACCACCGGCGAGTCGCCCACCACCGCGACCACCGTGCCCTCGAGGCCGGCCTCGTGGATGGTCTTGCGGAAGATCGGGAGGGTGTCCATCTTCCCCACCGAAGGATCGACCAGGTCGGGTTCGTGCCACTCCCAGCCCGGCTGGTTCTCCTCGGAGCCGCGGTGGTGGTCGACGGTGAAGAGCACTCGGCCGAGCGCGCGGGCCGCCGCCCCCAGGTACACGGAGGACTTGCCGCAGTAGGTGCCCACCTCGAGCAGGGGTCCCTCGACCGACACGGCCGCCGCCGCCTCGTAGAGGGCGTCGCCCTCGTCCTCGGGCATGAAGCCCCGGGCCGCGATCGCCTGGCGTCGCAGCGCCGCGTCCATCACCACCCGTCAGTGTGGATGATGCGATCGAGGTCGCGCCGGGCGCCAGGCTTGAAGTCGGTGCCGAGCGTGTGGGCCACCGGGATGAGGGCGCCCTGCATCACGTGGTCGGGCAGGCCCAGGAGCTCCCGCGACTCCGCGTCGTGCACGAGATGCAGGGTGGTCCAGCAGGTGCCGAGACCCCGGGCCCGGGCGGCCAGCATGAAGCTCCACACGGCCGGCAGCAGCGAGCCCCACACCGCGGCCTGCATGGCCACGGGCACCTCGCCCCGGTCGGTGCGGCCCTCGATGCAGGGGATGACGTGCACAGGCACCTCGGCCAGGTGCTCCGCCAGGTAAGTGGCCGAGCTGACCACCCGCCGTGTGGTGGCGACGTAAGCGGGGTCGTCCTGAGGCAGGCGGGCGGCGGCGGCCTCGGCGTCGCCGTAGAAGAGCTGGAAGCCGTTGGCGTACCACTCGGCCAGCTTCGTGCGCTTGGCCTGGTCGGTGACCACGATGAAGTGCCAGCCCTGCCCGTTGCCGCCGGTGGGCGCCTGGGTGGCGACCTCGATGCACTCCCGGATCAGCTCAGGCGCCACCGGCCGGGCCAGATCGAGGCGCTTGCGCACCGATCGAGTGGTGGAGAGCAGCTCGTCAGGACCCAGCGGCAACAGCGTCGTCATGGGCTCAGATGCTAGGCGCCTCCTGGCTCAGCACCTCCTCGATCTCCGGGTGCCCGAACATGACCTGGTCGAGGAAGAGGAACTTGGCCACCCACAGCACCCCGAAGCCGGAGATGTTGGCCAGCATCACCAGCACGGTCGAGCCCTCCCATCTGTGCTGGACGATCGAGACGAACAACGTCGACAGCAGCAGCCCGGCCAGCGTGAACACCCAGAACGGCAGGATCTCGCGCCGGATGCTGATCTTGCCATCGCGACTCCAGACCCAGCGCTTGTTGAGCATGAACACCGGCACCGAGCAGATGGACACCCCGATCACGTTCGACCACGTGGGGTCGCGGTCCATGATCGCCACGAAGAGCAACAGCTCCAACTGGGTGAACACCACGCCGAAGACCGACACCATCGAGTACCTGATGGCGAGCGGACCGCGTCCGCGGGTGACGCGGTCGATCAGGGCAGCCGGTGACAGGTTCACTGCGTCCAGCGTAGGGCCTCAGCTCCGGGCGGCCCGGGCTTCAGTCGACCAGAGCGTTAGCCCGGGCCACCCGGCCCAGCCAGCGGGCGCTCTCCTTGGCGGTGCGGGCGAAGGTCTGGCGGTCGCAGTCGACGATGCCGAAGCGGGGCCCGTAGCCGTAGGCCCACTCGAAGTTGTCGAGCAGGCTCCAGTAGGTGTAGCCGCGCACGTCGATGCCGTCGCCCAGGCAGGCCAGCACGCCCTCCAACGCCGTCCGCACGTACGCCATCCGCTGCGCGTCGTCGTCGGTACCGATTCCGTTCTCGGTGACGAGGATCGGCACCTCGCCCGCCGTGCGCTCCCACGCTCGGCGTATCGTGGCCTCGAGCGACTGGGGGTAGTACTCGTACCCCATGATCAGCGTGGGCACACCCGGCTCGTTGGGGAGCACGCCGTCGGGCCCCACCCGCGTACGGGAGTAGGTCTGCACGCCGACGAAGTCGTCACCCGTCGTCCCGGCGAAGAACACGTCTTCCATCCCAGCCCGGATCTGCTCCACCTTGAACTCGCCCCCGTCCACGGCCTGATAGTCGCTCATGGCCAGCGTGATCCCCACCGGCACGCCCGGCGCAGCAGCCCGGATGGCAGCGACCGCGGCCCGGTGCGAGCGCACCATCACATCGTTGACGCGACGGCGGGCGTCGCGATCGCGCTTACCGGGCGGGAAGGCGCCCCAGAGGTAGCCGATGGTGGACACCATGCTCGGCTCGTTGATCGTGCAGGCCCGCTGCATCAGCCCGGCCAACCGGGTGGCGGCCCTGTCGCAGTAGGCGGCAAAGCGCTCCGGCATGCTGTCGCTCTCCCAACCACCCTCGTCGGCCATCCACAGCGGCGTGGTGAAGTGGTGAAAGGTGACCACCGGCGCGATGCCGGCCTGGAGCAGCCCCTCGCAGACGCGGGCGTAGTGGTCGAGGGCGGCCATCGAGAACTCCCCGGGGGCCGGCTCGATGCGGCTCCACTCCAACGAGAACCGGTAGTCCGTGAGGCCGAGCTCCATCAGCAGGGCGACGTCCTCGGGCCACCGGTGCCAGCTGTCGCAGGCGTCGCCGCTCGACTCCTTGCAACCCGAGCCCGGCGTGTGCTCCCAACGCCACCAGTCGTTGTTGACGTTGCCGCCTTCGATCTGGTGGGCGGCGGTGGCCGTCCCCCATCGGAACCCCTCGGGAAAGCGCGGCGCAGGCATGGGGCGGGACGGTACCCGACCCTCGGTACGCGAGGATGGGCGGATGTCGCAGGACGCCGTCGATGCCCTCGTGCAGCTGCTCGACCTCGAACCGATCGAGGTCAACATCTTCCGCGGCCTCTCCCCCGACGAGGACCGCCAGCGCGTGTTCGGCGGCCAAGTGGCCGGTCAGGCCCTCGTGGCGGCGGCCCGCACCGTGGAGCCCGGGCGCTCGGTGCACTCCCTGCACGCGTACTTCCTGCGTCCTGGCGACCCCGCAGTGCCGATCCTCTACGAGGTGGACCGCATCCGCGACGGGCGCTCGTTCACCACGCGCCGCGTGGTGGCCATCCAGCACGGCCGGGCCATCTTCAACCTGCAATCCAGCTTCCAGGTGCACGAGGAGGGCCTCGACCACGAAGCCCCCATGCCGTCCGTACCCGACCCCGAGACCCTGCCCGACTTCCAGACTCGCATGGCCCCCTACGCGGCCGCGATGGGCCCCTGGTATCACCGGCCCCGCCCCATCGACACCCGGCACGTCGACCAGAGCCCCCCGGGCCGCAAGGAACCCCTGCCGCCCTACCAGCAGGTGTGGCTGCGCGCTGACGGCACCCTGCCCCCCGACCCGGTGCTCCACGCCTGCGTGCTCACCTACGCCAGCGACATGACGCTGCTCGACACGGCACTGCGCCCCCACGGCGGCAGCTGGGACGACGAGGACCTCTTCATGGCCAGCCTCGACCACACGATGTGGTTCCACCGCCCGTTCCGGGCCGACGAGTGGCTGCTCTACGACCAGGACACGCCATCGGCCTCGGGCGGGCGCGGCCTCGGCCGAGGGAGCATCTTCACTGCACAGGGCCACCTCGCGGTGACCGTGGTGCAGGAGGGCTTGATCCGGGTCGTGGCGCGGTGAGACGCCTGGTCGGGCCGCTCCTGGTCATCAGCCTCCTCGCGGCCTGCGCCGATCGGGGCCCCGCCGAGGCGCCCACCACCACCGAGGCGGCACCCACGACCACCACCGTCCCGGGTGACACCACGTCGACGGTCCCCTTGGCGGTCGGCACGCTCGGCACGGTGAGCCTGTCCACGATCAAGGTCGGCGAGCTCGACGAGCCCATCGCCCTGGCGTCACGACCCGGGTCGCCCGATCTCTACATCGCCGAGAAGGGCGGTGCGGTGCGCCTCATCAAGGTGACCACCAACGAGGCGAGCAAGCGGGTCACCTACCAGGTGCAGAGCACGCCGTTGCTCGACCTCTCCCGCCAGGTGCTCAACGACGGCGAGCGCGGGTTGCTCGGCATGACCTTCTCGAGCGACGGCCGCAAGCTCTACGTGGACTACACCCGCGAGCCTGACGGTTGGACAGTGGTGTCCGAGTTCGAGCTCGGCAACCGCAGCACGATCGACACCCGGTCACGTCGGGACCTCCTGCTCGTGGAGCAGCCCTTCGCCAACCACAACGGCGGCCAGATCGTGATCGGACCGGACGGCTACCTCTACGTGGGGTTGGGCGACGGCGGCAGCCAAGGCGATCCGAACGGCAACGCCCAGAACCCGAAGACGCTGCTGGGCTCGATCCTGCGCATCGATCCTGCGGGCGGAACGAAGGACGGGCCCGCCTACGCCATCCCCCCTGGCAACCCCTTTGCCGACGGCACGGACGGCGCACCCGAGGTCTGGCTGTACGGCGTGCGCAACCCGTGGCGGTTCACCTTCGACGACCTCACCGGCGACCTCTGGGTGGGCGATGTCGGCCAGGACCTCTACGAGGAGATCGACCGGCTCCCGTCGGCGAACGGCTTCGACGCCGGTCGAGGAGCCAACCTCGGTTGGAACGAGATGGAGGGCACCCACCCCTTTGGTGGCGGCGAGAACCCACCCGGCGCGGTCCTGCCCATCCTGGACTACGGGCGCGAGGCGGGCTGTGCCGTGATCGGTGGCTACGTCTACCGAGGCACCCAGATCCCCGGGCTGGCGGGAACCTACCTCTACGCCGACAGCTGCCAGGGCGGCCTCCGCGGCCTGCAGCTCGACGGCGGCACCGTGATCGACTCCCGCACCTGGGACCTCCCACTGGAGCGCATCTACTCACTCGGGCAGGACGACCGGGGCGAGCTCTACGTGCTCCTCGGCGACGGTCCGGTGCTCAAGCTGACGGGCGGCTGAGAGCCGTGGCGATCTTCCACCTCGCCACCCCCGCCCAGTGGGCGGCGGCGCAAGCGACGGGGTCGGTCGACCCGCCGAGCCTGGTTGCGGAGGGATTCGTGCACTGCAGCACCAACGAACAGCTCGACGGCACCATCGCTCGTCACTTCGCCGGCATCGACGAGCTCGTGCTCCTCCGGCTGCACGAGGACGGACTCGGCGGCGCCCTGCACTGGGACGAGAGCCGACCCGGCGAGCGCTTCCCCCACCTCTACCGGCCCATCGCGCTCGACGAAGTGGCCGAGGCGATCCCGTGGAACCGACACCACGACGGGCCGGTCTGACCGCCTCCGTGCGCGTCGGTCAGCTTCCCAGGACCACCGCCGCCCATCCCTCCTCGGACAGACGCGCCAGCGGCGCGCAGTCGCGGTAGGCCGCCACCACCTCGTCGACCTGGACATCGAGCAGCCCCGCCAGCACGAGCACACCATCGGGCGCCAGGCGCGCTCGCAACGCGGGTGCCAGCTCGCACAGCACCCGGAGCCCGATGTTGGCGACCACGACGTCGAACGCCCCGCTCTGGGCGGCCACCGCTCTGGTGGATGCTTCGACCTGTCCTGCCACGCCGTTGGCGGCGGCGTTGGCGCGGGTGGCGGCAACGGCAGCGGGATCGATGTCCAGCGCCGTCGCGGACGCCGCGCCCAGCCGGCACGCGACCACGGACAGCACCCCGCTTCCACAGCCGACATCGAGCACGCGCTCTCCTCCCCGGAGCCGGTCCTCGAGCAGGGCCAGCACCAGGCGCGTCGACGCGTGCGACCCGGAGCCGAACGAGCGTCCAGGATCGACCCGCACGACCAGGTCGCGGCCGGGCGTCTCGTCCGGGTCGTGCCACGCCGGCTGCACGACGATGCGCCGACCCGCCCGGCGGGGAGAGGCCCAGGTCCGCCAGCCGTCGAGGTGGGCGTCGTGGTCGGGCTCCACGACCCGTGCTCCCCAGCGTGGGTCCACCAGCTCGACCTGGGCCACGTCCGCTGTGAGGCGCACGCGCCCCGCACCGAGGGCCACCTCGCTCACCGCGCTCGGTCGGGCCTGCCAGAGCGCGTCGGCGGCCACCTCGGCGTCGGTCGCGTCCACGTCCACCTCCACCACCGGCACGCGGCGAGCGTAGCGACGACCCTCTCCAGCGGAGCCGCCCTAGCCTGAGTGGCCGTGGCCCGCCTGCTCGTCCCCGTGGTCGTGGTCCTGGTGGCGGCGTCGACCGCGGGGTGCGCGAGCGACGCCCGCTCCACCGCCGCCACGCCGTCGACGACGATCCCCACGGCGCGGGCGCCCGACGCCACCCGGCCCACCAGCACCGTGACGGTGGTTCCCGTTCCGCTCGCGACGACGGCACCTGTCGATGTGGGTGCCTTCCGCCCGCCAGTGCCGGCCGGCGAGCCCGTGGCGCTCGCGGCCCAGATCAGCGCCGCAGAAGGGACGATCCGCAACCCGCAGAGCTCCGAAGGCGACCTGGCGAACGCGGGCCTGGCCCAACAGGTGGCCTACCGCCAGCTCGGTCGTCACCCCGAGTGGGATGCGGCCGTGGCGGCCGCGCTGCCCGCCGAGCTGCGGCCCACCGTCGCCGCCAACGCGGCCGCCCGGCGCGAGTTCGCGGCCATGCACACGAAGCCGTCGACGACCCTGCCGGCGTGGCGGATCGTCGAGGCGGCCCCCGCCGCTGAGCTGCTGGGGCTCTACCAGGAGGCCGAGGCGGCCTTCCACATCCCCTGGCCGTACCTGGCGGCCGTCAACCTGGTCGAGACAGGCACCGGGCGCATCCGCGGCACCTCCACCGCTGGCGCCCAGGGACCGATGCAGTTCATGCCCGCCACGTGGGCCGCCTACGGCGGCGGTGGCGACGTCAACGACACCCGCGACGCCATCATGGGCGCGGCCCGCTACCTCGCCGCCAACAACGGTGCGACGGACATCGACAACGCCCTGTACCGATACAACAACAGCCCGCACTACGTCACGGGCGTGAAGCTCTACGCGGGCCTCATCGCCGAGCACCCTCGCGCCTTCCTCGGCTACTACCACTGGGGGATCTGGTACCTCACCGACCAGGGCGACGTGTACCTCCCGGTCGGCTATGAGGAGTCCTCCCCGATCCCCGTGGCCGACTACCGAGGTCCCTGAGGGCTGGGGTCCAGCTGGCGGAGCAGCCGCTCCAGGCAGATCTCCCGGACCCGGCGCAGCTCCGGGCGCCCCCCACCCATTGGCTCAGCGGTGGTCCTTCACGAAGTCGGTGGCGGCACCGCTCACCTCGTCGAGCCTCTGCTTGGTGCGCCTGGCCTGCTTGCGGGCCCGCTTGCGCGCGTCGTCGGCGGCCGCCTCCGCCTGCTTGGCCGCCTTGGCGGCCGCCTTCCGACCTCGACGGCCGAGGTCCTTCACTCGGTCCTCCAGCGGACCAGCGGCGTTCCGCGCACCCTCCAGGGCGTCGAAGACCTGTTCGGCCGCGCCCTTGCGTCGACCCCGGCGCTTGGCCTTCGCCGCACCGGCCTTCCGGGCCTGCTGCACGGCGAGCTGCTCGGCTTGGCGGGCGCGCTTCTCGGCAGCCGTGATGCGCTTGTCCGCGGCGGCACGCGCCGCTTGCTCGCCGATCAGCTCGGCCTGGGCGGCGCGCTGTGCCTTCTCGGCCCGGCGCAGCAGCTCCTTCTTGGATCGGAAGTCGACGATCCCGAGAGTCGAGATCGAGAGGGTCTTGCGGATCACACCCACGGCGGGCCTCCTGTGGTGGCGGACGACCTCTGGTCTACCCGACCGGAACGGGAACCACCCATGGATCCGCCGTACCATCGGCTGCCGTGCCCGAGCCCCGCACCCACCGCCAGCACCGATTCGCTCCGCCGCCGGGCGCCACCGAGATCCTGCTCGTGCGCCACGGCGAGTCGCAGCCGGCCGTGGAGGGTCAGCCTTTCGACCTCGTGGACGGCCACGGCGACCCGGCCCTTTCGCCCGAGGGTCGCGAGCAGGCCGTGAGGGTGTGCGCCCGCCTGGCCGGCGAGGGCGTGGACGCCATCTACGTGTCGAAGCTCCGCCGCACGCGGGAGACAGCTGCCGCGCTGGCCGGCGCCCTCCAGCTGCCCATGGTGGTCGAACCCGACCTGCACGAGGTGTTCCTGGGTGACTGGGAGGGCGGGGTCTTCCGCCAGAAGGTGGCCGACGGCGACCCGATCGCCCTGCGCATGGCCGCCGAGGAGCGCTGGGACGTGATCCCCAACGCCGAGCCGGCCGACGCCTTCGCGGCCAGGGCCCGGCGCACGGTCACCCGGATCGCGGCCGCCCACCCCGACCAACGGGTGGCCGCCTTCGCCCACGGCGGCATCATCGGCGAGATCCTCGCCCAGGCCACCGGCTCCCGCCCCTTCGCCCTCGCAGGGTCCGACAACGCGTCCGTCTCCCACCTGGTGGTGAGCGGCGACCGCTGGATCCTGCGCCGCTTCAACGACACGGCCCACCTGGAGGCCGGTCTCTCCGTGTCAGCCGCTCCCCTCACGTAGCCTCACCGCCGAGGAGGGCAGGTGTCCCCAGCCAGTGCGTTCGCGGGCAAGTCCGCCGTCATCACCGGCGGGGCATCGGGGATCGGGCGAGCCCTCGGTGCCGCGCTGGTCGCGGCCGGCGCCCACGTCGTGCTGGCCGATGTCGATGGCCCGGCCGCCGGCCTGACCGCAGACCGTCTGGCCGCCACGAATCCACCCGGGTCGGTGACGAGCCAGGCGCTGGACGTGCGCGACGCCGACGCCGTCCACGCCCTGGTCGCCGACGTGGTGGCGCGCCACGGTCGGATCGACCTGTTGTTCAACAACGCGGGGATCACCATGGGTGGGCCTACCCACGAGCTGACACAAGCCCACTGGGACCGCATCATCGACGTCAACCTCCGCGGCGTCGTGCACGGCGTGCTCGCCGCCTACCCGCGCATGGTGGTCCAGGGCCACGGGCACATCGTCAACACGGCCTCCGCCGCCGGCCTGGCGGCGCCCCCGCTGGTGGTGCCGTACGCGGCGACCAAGCACGCAGTCGTCGGCCTGAGCACCGGTCTGCGACCAGAGGCGGCGCGGCGCGGGGTGCGCGTCAGCGTGCTGTGCCCCGGGACCGTGGAGACGGGGATCCTCGACGCCGAGCCGGCGGCCGACCTCCCGCGCACGGCCTCGGCCCCGGTGTCCGCTCGGGAGTACCTGACCGCCGTCGGCCAGCGGCCGATGCCCGCCGACGCCTTCGCCCGGCAGGCGCTGCGGCAGGTGGCACGCAACCGCTCGATCATCGTCGTGCCCCGATCGGCAAAGGCCTTCTGGTACCTGCAGCGGCTGTCGCCGTCCACGGTCGAGCGGGTCGCTCGCGGCCTGGCGCGCCGCGTGGAGCGCGCCCTCGTGCACCCCGCCGATCCCTGACCAGCCGACGACCGCCAGACGCGACCGACCCGAAGGTCGGGCTCAGCAGGTGAACCGGTAGACGTTCGTTTCGCGGACCTCGAAGCCGGCGGAGCGGTAGAGGTGGTTGGCGGCCTCGCGGCTGGGCCGGCTGGTGAGCTCGACCGTCTTGCAGCCGAGCTCCCGGGCGCAGGCGACCATGGCGTTGAGCAAGAGGCGACCGATGCCCTGGTTGGTGCTGGCCTCGTCGACGATCACGTCCTCCACCCAGGCCCGCCACCCGGTGGGGATCGGGAAGGCGATCAGCGTGGACACGCCCACGATGGAGCCATCCTCCCGGCGGGCCAGGAGCTGGGTGACGGCATCGTGAGCCAGCATGGCCCGCACCCCGTCGAGGGAGGGTGGCGGGTTCGACCGCGAGAGCTGCGGCACGAGGTGCTCCAGCGCGGCAGCGAGCTCCTCGGCGTCGTCGGCGCCGGCGATCGAGATGGTGACGGCCACCTTCAGCTCGGGTCGGGCACGGGCTGAGGCGGGGGCGGGCCGACGTACTTGGCCGACGGACGGATGATCCGGTTGTCGGCGGCCTGCTCCAGGATGTTGGCGCACCACCCGATGACGCGGCTCGAGGCGAAGG
>Ga0209798_10000770_pt1 | contig 19655 bp, 16 predicted proteins | sample DOMMetBare3Fresh_FD_187475 | JGI IMG/M metagenome (GOLD analysis project Ga0209798, IMG submission 187475) | Wetland sediment microbial communities from St. Louis River estuary, USA, under dissolved organic matter induced mercury methylation -... | ecosystem: Environmental > Aquatic >...
CCTGCTGACGGCGACCGTGTCTCGCAGCACCTACGAGCGCGACCTCAAGGCAGGCATCAACCGCTTCCGGTGGGTCGAGTACTCCGTGAGCGCCACCCTGATGATCATCCTGATCGGCTTCTACTCGGGCACGACGAGCATCAACACGGTCGTCGCCGTTGCCGGAGCCAATGTCGCCATGATCCTCTTCGGCTGGCTCCAGGAGCTCATGAACCCGCCGGGGCGCACGACGACCACGATGCTCCCGTTCTGGTTCGGCACGCTGGTGGGGCTCGCCCCCTGGGTGTCGATCGCGGTCAACATCATCGGCTCGACGACCGTCCCCGGCTTCGTGTACGGGATCGTCGTCGCCCAAGCCGTCTTCTTCTTCAGCTTCGGCCTCAACCAGTGGCTGCAGTACCGGCGCATCGGCGCGTGGGCCGACTACGCCCACGGCGAGAAGACCTACCTGGTCCTCAGCCTCGTGGCCAAGTCGGTGCTCGCCTGGCAGATCTTCGGCGGCTCGCTGGCCGCCTGACGCCCTGGTCCGAGGCGGCGGTGCATCAGGAGGCGGCGGGGGCGGGGCGGCTCGGCCAGGTCCAGGCGACTGCAGCGACGGCCAGGAGGAGCATCATCTCGACGACACTCCCGACGATGTAGTAGATCCAGGTCTCGCCGACGATCGACACGACCACGGATGCCACGTAGATCAGGCTGAGGACGAGGTTGGCGGCTCTGTTCGTCCGCGCCGGAGCAAGGAGCGAGACGACGACCATGAGGCTGGGCACCAGGATGTAGATCGTGGTGAAGGCGAGGAAGACCTGGTCGATCTCGAAGCCTGCGCCGGGATCGTGCCGACGAGTGCCCCGTTGATCACGTCCGCCCGCCAGAACCCGAAGATGTCGACGTAGGCGAACACGAAGAGCATGGCGACCCACAGGCCGCAGAGCACGATCTTCACATCCACTCTCGTGTCCTGAAGGTCCGCTGACCGATTCCTGTTCACCGACGGTCTCCTCCTGCGGGCCATGGCGGTTGACGATCTCCAGCCTGGCGCGACCGGCCCGGCGGCACACCGGCCCTCCGGCCGGACCTGACCCGGCCGATGGGTCAGGGCAGGGCTGGTCGTTCGGCGGGTCCGCCGCCACCGCGGGAGCCCTACCGTGAAGGCCGTGTGGACCGCTGCGACGTCGCTGTGGGCGGAGCCTGCCGTGGCGAACCCGCCGCCGCGCGATCGGCGCGACTGGCTGCTCGCCGCGATCGTGACGGCCTCGGTCGCGGTGGAGGCGGTCTTTCGTGGTGATCTGGTCTGGCGGCCGGTCGCGATCGGCGTCGGGTCCGGCCTCGCGGTCGCGGTCCTGTTCCGGCGGTCCCATCGCCTGACGGCAGTGGCGTTCTCCTTCGGAACGCTCGCCGTCCTGGACGTGGCCACGCTCCTCGCCGGCACCCGTCCTGTGCTGCTGTACAGCGCAGTGGTGGTGCTGGTGCCTGCCTACTCGCTGTTCAGGTGGGGTGCTGGCCGCGATGCCGCCATCGGGCTCGGAATCATGGCCGTCAGCCTCGTCGCCAGCGTCAGCACGGACTTCACCGGCGCCGGTGACACGCTCGGTGGGGCGGCCGTGCTGCTGCTCGTCGCGGCACTGGGCGTGTCGGTCCGCTACCGCGACACGGCCCGCGCCCAGCTGGTCGAGCAGGCCAAGCTGCAGGAGCGTGAGCAGCTGGCCAGGGAACTGCACGACACCGTCGCCCACCACGTCTCCGCGATAGCGATCCAAGCCCAGGCCGGACTGTTCCTCGCGCGGTCCTCGTCGCTCGCCGGGGCAGCTGAAGCGCTGGAGATCATCGACCGGGAAGCAGCCCAGACCCTGGCCGAGATGCGCACGATGGTCGGCGCCCTCCGGGACCGCCAGCAGCGGCCGGCCCTGGTCGACCAGCGGCGCATCGCCGACATCGAACGTCTGGCGGCGAACGGCACCGAGTCGCTTCGTGTCGACGTCGAGCTGCGTGGTGAGCTCACGAACCTCTCGCCGGCTGTGGAGGCCGCCCTCTACCGGGTCGCGCAAGAGTCGGTGACCAACGCGCAACGACACGCGCACCACGCGACACGGGTCGACGTCACGGTGACGGGGAACCCGACGGATGTGGAGATGACGATCAGCGACAACGGCGCCCGCACCACGACCGCCCAGAACCCACCCGGGTACGGGCTGGTCGGCATGACCGAGCGAGTGACACTGCTCGGCGGCACCCTCACGGCTGGACCGGGACCAGATCGCGGGTGGGGCGTCCGGGCCGTCCTCCCGCGCCAGGGTGCCGCGTCGTGACCGTCCGAGTGATCATCGCCGACGACCAGAGCATCGTCCGGGCCGGGCTCACGACGATCCTCGACGGCCAACCCGACATCGACGTCGTCGGGCAGGCCGCCGATGGACGTGAAGCCGTCGCGCTCGCTCACGAGCTGCGACCCGACGTGTGCCTGCTCGACATCCGGATGCCGAACCTCGACGGCATCGAAGCCACTCGCCTGCTCGCCGGACCAGAGGTCAGCGACCCGATCGCCGTCGTCGTGATCACCACGTTCGACACCGACGAATACGTCCACGGAGCGCTCAAGGCGGGCGCCCGAGGCTTTCTCCTCAAGGGCGCCGCACCCGACCAGCTCATCCGAGCCGTCCACGCCGCGGTCCAGGGCGACGCGCTCATCGACCCCGGCGTCACCGCCCGGCTCCTCGCCACGTTCTCGGCGCACGCCCCCGCCTCCGTGCCGGTGCAGCCCGTCGAGGCCCTCACAGAGCGCGAAGAAGCAGTGCTCCTCACGGTCGCACGGGGTAGGACGAACGCCGAGATCGGTGAGGAGCTCCACATCAGCACGAGTACCGTCAAGTTCCACCTCGCCGGTCTCATGACCAAGCTCCACGCCAGGAACCGGGTCGAGCTCGCCATGTGGGCCTACGAGACGAAGCGCGTGAAGTAGACCCGACCCCCCTTCGGTACCTGCGGGCGACGTCGTCAGCAGGCGCGGCCCGTCCTTTGATCACGGCGACAAGCCCGAGACCACCAGGCCTTGTCTTCCTCGGTGAAGCCCCAGTGACGTGCTTCCGGCTCTAGAGACGGCCCGGTGAGCGACCATGGCTGACTCGAGGGGGTTTTGGGTGCTACTCGGGCCGATGCGCGATTCAGGACGCTGACCGTCCGGATCTCGTTCTACGGTCGGTCCATGATGAACGTGGAGGGCTATCGGGTCGAGCCGCTGACACCGCAGACCTGGCCGGCGTTCGCCGACCTGGCCGAACGGCACAACGGTGTCTTCGGCGGGTGCTGGTGCGTGTGGTTTCACTGCCACCCCGACCCGCCCGAGCGCAGGGACATCGGCAACCGCGCCTTCAAGCAGCGGATGGTGGACGAGGGTCGCGCCCATGCCGCACTGGTTTTCGACGGCGACGAGGCGATCGCGTGGGCGGAGTACGGCACGGTCGACGAGCTGCCCAACATCCACCATCGCAAGGAGTGGGAGCAGACCGTCGAGCAGGTGCCCGACTTCCGGATCACCTGTCTGTTCGTCGACCGCCGTTACCGGCGCAAGGGTATGGCCGAGATCGCCGTGCGGGGTGCGCTGGCGCTGATCGCTGCAGAGGGTGGTGGCCGCGTGGAGTCCTACCCGCACGACCTGCCGCCGGACAGGAAGATTTCCTCGTCATTCCTCTACAACGCGACGCGCACGATGTACGAGCGGCTCGGCTTCATCTACGAATGTCCCAAGGGCAAGGGCAACTGTGTGATGAGCCTGACCGTGCCCGACGTGGCCGAACCCTCTCCCACCTGATGGCTCGGATGGAGCATGCGGTCCGCGCAGAGCCAGCGGTGCCTGTGACCCGGGGCTCCGCCGTGGAGCGGGTGACGGGATCCGTCGCTGCGCGGGCCCGCTCGTTCCTCGCAGCCCGCTCCTCGCAGCCCGCTCCGCTCCTCCCGATTCCCGGCTCGCCTGCCAGGTCGGACGTGAGAAGGGGACCCCGGAAGAGCATGGGGTCCCCTTCTCACGTCCGAAGAGCGGGTGACGGGAATCGAACCCGCACTGTCAGCTTGGGAAGCTGATGTTCTGCCATTGAACTACACCCGCGTGCACGCTCCCGAGGAACGAGCGGGGTCAGCGTATCAAGGGGTCAGCCGGTCCTGCGTCCCTGTTCCGCACCGGGTCGGGGTGGAGGGTTCGCACGTCGGGCGATGGTGAACGCTCCACGCGGGCCGGGTCGACCCGGCCCGCCGGCTAGCGCGCCTGGAGGGCGTCCAGGGCGACGGCCATCGCGGCGGCGAGCCGCCGGTCGAGGCCCGGGTCGGGGACGGTCACCTCGTAGGTGTCCCGGCCGAAGGCGAAGCGCTTGTCGACGGACATCGCCACCGTGCCGTCGGGGTGGGTGAAGTCGAAGTGGTAGGGCACCCAGTCCGCGAGGAACCGCCGCACGAGCGCCATCGCCGGGCTCCGTTCGACCCCGGTCGCCACGGGGTGGCCGGGCTGCTCGAGGTAGTACGTCGAGCGCAGCAGGCTCGCGGCGAAGTCCTTGCGGAACACACCGATGACCTGGCCCCCGCCGTCCACGACGTCGGTCGTCCCGGAGACGTCGACGACGGTGCGGCTCTTGAAGCCGAACAGCGGCACGGAGCGGGCCTCGTCGGCGAAGAACGTGACCTGCTCGCGCAGCGCCATCCGCTTCTGCTGGGCGAGCGCGAGGACGTCGCCGTTGCCGCCTCCGGCGGCGGGCGCGCGGATCTCGTAGCGGTTCACCATCGGCGTGATCCGCTGCCGGACGACGAACCGGTCCAGGGTCTGGAGCGCCGCGACGGGGTCGTGCAGGGCCATACGTCGCGACGTTACCCGTTCGTGACCTCCACTGACCCGCCGTCCGACAGCTCCCTGCTCCATTCGCCACTCAAGATCACTTAGTGTCGTCCATCAACTGCTGACCGTCACCACCTGGAGATCCCCGCCGCAGCCCCTCGACCGCTCCTGCGTGGCGCCGCGACCGCCGGGTAGGTTGACCACGTGCTCCTCTCCGACCGGGACATCCGCGCCCAGCTCGACGCCGGTCGCGTGCTCCTCGACCCGTTCGAGCCGGCGATGGTCCAGCCGTCCAGCATCGACGTCCGGATCGACCGGTACTTCCGGCTCTTCGACAACCACAAGTACCCGTTCATCGACCCGGCCGAGGCCCAGCCCGAGCTGACCCGGCTCGTCGAGGTCGACCTCGAGGAGCCGTTCATCCTCCACCCGGGCGAGTTCGTCCTGGCCTCAACCTTCGAGGTCGTCACGCTGCCGGACGACGTCGCGGCGCGCCTGGAGGGCAAGTCGAGCCTCGGCCGCCTCGGCCTGCTGACCCACTCGACAGCGGGCTTCATCGACCCCGGGTTCAGCGGTCACGTGACACTGGAGCTGAGCAACGTCGCGACGCTGCCCATCAAGCTGTGGCCCGGCATGAAGATCGGCCAGCTCTGCTTCTTCCAGCTCTCCAGCCCCGCGCAGCACCCCTACGGCAGCAGCACCTACGGCTCCCGCTACCAGGGCCAGCGCGGGCCGACCGCGAGCCTGTCGTACCGCTCCTTCCACCGCACGCGCGTCTGAGAGCGGATCCGTCATGGCGAACGTCGGCAGATGGCGCCGGAGAGGCCCCGAGGGCGCCGCTCCGTTCGACCCGGACGTCCTCGCGGCCCTGCGCACCGCGCATCTGCTGCTCGTGCCGACGACGGCGAGCTCCGACGAGGTGAGCGACCTCGTCCGCGCCCGCGTGCCACTCGCCGGCGACCTCGCGAAGGACGGCGAGGTCGCGCTCGGCCGGCTGAGCAGGCTCACCGGCCCGTACGTCCTGACGATGGAGGACGCCGTCGCCGCGGGTGTCCCGCTGCCGTGGACCGTCGTCTACGCGCTCGAGGCCCCCGTCGAGCGCGAGGACCCGCCACCCACCGGCGCCGACGACCGCGACGGCTTCGCGCAGGCCTTCCCGGCGGGGTTGCCCTGGCGGGAGGAGGGCCGGGCGCTCCAGCTCCTCGTCGCGATGGCACGCCGCGTCGGCGGCGCCGTCCGGGTCGGCGCGTCCGACCGGCTCATCCAGCCCGACCCGCACCGGGCCGTCGACCACGTCGTCCACTCGCCGTTCTGGCTCGAGCCGGAGACGCTGCGCGGCGTCGTGGCGCGTGAGGTCCCGACGGCGCGGCTCGCGGCCGAGGGCGAGACGTGGACGGGGCCGACCGAGGCCGCCTACACCGGCGCGCTGATCCTGGCGGACATCGCCCACGAGGTCGTCGACAGCCAGGGCACCGTCGCCCGCCACGCCGCGGGCGCCCAGGTCGACATGGCGTCCCTCGGCGCGCCCGACCTCTTCGACGCCTACGCCGTCATCGCACCGCTCGGCCCCGGCGGCCACCACGGAGCGGTCGAGGTGCTCGTCCACGTGGCCGAGCCGGACGAGCCGGCCGCCCGCGGCGAGGACTGGGGCCGGCGGCCGTTCGCCACCTACGAGGTCCGCTGGCTGTGCACGGACATCGACGCCGCCGAACGTGAGCGGCGCCGGCCCGACGAGCGCTTCGTGGCCGTCCGCGACCGGGTGGCCCCGGTCGTCGTCGCCGTCACCGGCGCGGTCGTCGAGGGGACGTCGGGCATCGTCACCGACGAGGACGGGTTCTGGCTCGACCGCTACCGGCTCTGACCCGCCGCGCGGCGCCCGGCGCCCGCTCCTGGACCCACCTGCCACCGCGGGTTCAGGCGGCCTTGCGGCCCATGGTGACGTCACCCGGACAGGTCATCGCGCAGGGCGCCCGTGCGGTCTCAAGTTGGTCGGCCCCGCGCCGATGCATACCTCGTCCGACCGCGAGGAGGAGCACCGGATGGAAGCGATCGACGAGATCGTCGCCGAGTTCCTGGTGGAGAGTCACGAGAATCTCGACCAGCTCGACCGCGACCTGCTGGCGCTGGAGCAGAACCCGGACTCTCGGGAGCTGCTGGCCAGTGTCTTCCGCACGATCCACACCATCAAGGGCACGAGCGGGTTCCTGGCGTTCCACAAGCTGGAGAAGCTCACCCACGTCGGGGAGAACCTGCTGAGCCGTCTCCGGGACGGCCGGATCGGGCTCAACGACGACCGGGCGACCGCGCTGCTCAAGATGGTCGACGCCGTCCGTGGTCTGCTGGCCGCGATCGAGGCCACCGGCCTGGAGGGCGACGCCGACCACAGCGGGCTCATCTCGACGCTGTCGACGATGCTCGAGGACGGTCCGCCGCCCGTCGCCACGCCCGTCCCCGCGCCGCTCGGCGAGGTCCTCGTGGACGCCGGCGCGACGACGCCCGACGCCGTCGAGATCGCGCGCATGGAGCAGGGTCTCGGCGACAGCCGTCCCATCGGCTCGATCCTCGTCGACCACGGGTCGACGACCCCGGCAGCCGTCGAGACGGCGCTGGAGACGCAGACGGCGCACCGCTCCGTCGTCGACAGCTCCGTGCGGGTCGACGTCGACCTCCTCGACTCGCTCATGCGGCTCGTCGGCGAGCTCGTCCTCGCGCGCAACCAGCTCGTGTCACGGCTCGACGACGCGGCCGACACGTCGAAGGACTCCTCCCTCGCACGGTCCGCGCAACGGTTGAGCCTCGTGACGAGCGAGCTGCAGGAGCAGGTCATGAAGACCCGCATGCAGCCGGTCGACTCGGTGTGGAGCAAGATGCCCCGCGTCGTCCGCGACCTCGCCAAGCAGTGCGGCCGGCTCGTCCGGCTCGAGATGGACGGCCGCGAGACCGAGCTCGACCGCTCGGTCCTCGAGGCCATCAAGGACCCGCTGACGCACCTGGTCCGCAACGCGGTCGACCACGGCATCGAGGCCCCCGAGATCCGCACCGCTGCGGGCAAGCCCGCCGAGGGCGTCCTGCGGCTGCGCGCCTACCACGAGGCGGGTCAGGTCCACCTCGAGATCATCGACGACGGTGCCGGCATCGACCCGCAGCGGATCGCCGCCAAGGCGATCGAGCGCGGCCTCGTCTCGCAGGGCCAGCTGTCCACGATGACCACCCGGGAGATCATGCACATGATCTTCCTGCCCGGGTTCTCGACGATGGGGACGGTCACCAACGTGTCCGGCCGCGGGGTCGGGATGGACGTCGTCAAGACCCGCATCGAGGGCATCGGCGGCTCGGTCGACGTCAGCAGCAAGGTCGGCGGTGGCTCGACGTTCCGGCTGACGATCCCGCTGACCCTCGCCATCATCCCCGCGCTGACGATCGGCTGCGTCGGACGGCGCTACGCGGTGCCGCAGGTCAGCGTCCTCGAGCTCGTGCGCCTGTCCGGCGAGCACGCCCGCGGCGGCATCGAGCTCATCTCCGGCGCACCGGTCTACCGGCTGCGCGACATGCTCCTGCCGCTCGTGCGGCTCGACGAGCAGCTCGGCCTCGTGCCCATAGGCGCGGCGGACGCCGAGGGCGCTGTCGCGGACGACAGCAGGGGCGGCTTCATCGTCGTCCTGCACGCCGAGCAGCAGCGCTTCGGCCTCGTCGTGGACGACGTCCTCGACACCCAGGAGATCGTCGTCAAGCCGCTCGGCCGCCACCTCAAGGGCATCCCGGTCTACGCGGGCGCCACGATCCTCGGCGACGGCAGCGTCGTGCTCATCCTCGACGCCACCACGCTGGCCCGCCGCTCCGGCGTGCTCAACAGCACCGCCGCGCTGGCGGCCGTCGACACCGGGGACGAGATCGAGGTCGTCGACCCGGTGCTCGTCGTCGAGATCGCGGGCGACCGCCGGGCGGCGATCCCGCTCGACATGGTCACCCGCCTCGAGGAGATCCCGGCGGCGTCGATCGAGCATGTCGGCGGCCGCGAGGTGGTGCAGTACCGCGGCCACATCATGCCGCTCGTGCGGCTGTCGACCCTGCTCGGCGGCTACGGCGAGAGCACTGCCGGTGACGGCGTCCAGCTCGTCGTCTACACCCGCGGCGAGCGAAGCGTCGGCTTCGTCGTCGAACGGATCCTCGACATCGCCTCCGAGCGGATCGGGACGCGCAGCGACATCGACGACCACGCCCTCGTCGGCAGCGTCGTCGTCGGCGACAAGGTCGTCGAGCTGCTCGACGTCGACAGCGCGGTCCTCGCGGCCAATCCCAACTTCTACGCCGCCGAGCCGGCGCCCACGCCCGAGGAGGCCCTGGCATGAGCCAGCTCTCGACGTTCGTCGTCGGCAAGTACCTGTTCGGTGTCGACGTGTCGCTCGTCCAGGAAGTGGTCCGCCTGCAGACGATCACCCCGGTGCCGCTCGCGGCGCCGGAGATCGCCGGCCTCATCAACCTGCGCGGCGAGGTCCTCACCGCGGTCGACCTGCGGGCCCGGATGGGGATGAGCCGGTCGGCGACGACGCGGGACCCCGTCAACGTCGTCATCCGGGTCGACGACGAGCCGGTCAGCCTGCTCGTCGACGAGATCGGCGCCGTCCTCGAGGTCTCGCAGGTGCCGTTCGAGCAGACGCCGAGCACGGTCGACGAGCGGGTCCGGGAGATGCTCCTGGGCGCCTACCCGCTGCCCGACCGGCTGCTGCTCGCTCTCAACGCGCAGCGGGTCCTCGCCCTCACCGAGGACGTCCGCGCCGCCTGACCGCGCCACGACCGTCGCCGTCGCGGCCCGGAACGAACGGCGGGGACCGTTCCAGAACGGCCCGGGTCCTGCCGACAAACACCCTACGCACGGACGTCACCACCTAGGAGCTAACGATGCTGGCACTCGTCGTCGACGACTCTCGGGCGATGCGGTCGATCCTCACGCGACTGCTCACCGGGCTCGGGTTCGACGTCGCCCAGGCGGGGGACGGCGCGGAGGCGCTCGCGGTGCTCGACGCCGGCGCCCGTCCCGACGTCGTCCTGGTCGACTGGAACATGCCGGTCATGGACGGGCTCACGTTCATCAAGAGCGTCCGCGCCCGGGAGGACCTGCGGGACATCTCGCTGATGATGGTCACGACCGAGAGCGAGCAGGGCCAGATCGTCCGCGCGCTCGCGGCCGGGGCCCACGAGTACGTCATCAAGCCCTTCACCGACGAGGTCATCGCGGAGAAGCTGGCGCTCCTGGGGCTGGTGGCCGCATGAGCCGGACACCCGGCCGGATCCGGGTGCTCGTCGTCGACGACTCGGTCGTCATCCGCAAGATCGTCACCGAGGCGCTGGCCGCCGACCCCGAGATGGAGGTCGTCGGGATCGCGAAGGACGGCCGCACCGCGGTCACGAAGGTCGACGAGCTCGAGCCGGACGCCGTGACGATGGACATCGAGATGCCGGTCATGAACGGCATCGAGGCGGTCCGCGCGATCCGCAGGACGCGGCCCCGGCTGCCGATCGTCATGTTCTCCACCCTCACCGAGCGGGGGGCGTCGGCGACGCTCGACGCGCTCTCCGCCGGCGCCAGCGACTACGTGACGAAGCCGTCGAACGTCAGCAACTTCGCCGAGAGCCAGCAGAACATCCGGGACCAGCTGATCCCCAAGCTCAAGGCCCTGACGCAGACGTGGCGCGCCGCGGGCGGCGGCACCGCAGCGGCCGCGCCACGGCCACGGCCGGCCGTGGCCGTGACGTGTCCGCGCCGGCCCCGGACCGGCCCGTTCGGGGTGCTCGCCATCGGGTCGTCGACCGGCGGCCCGGACGCGCTCGCCCAGGTGCTGCCGGCGCTGCCCGCGCACCTGCCTGTGCCGGTCGTCGTCGTCCAGCACATGCCGCCGCTGTTCACCCGGCTGCTCGCCCAGCGGCTCGACACGCACTGCGCCCTCACGGTCGTCGAGGCCGCCGAGGGCGAGCCGATCGTGCCTGGCACGATCGTCATCGCGCCCGGGGGCACGCACCTCGTCGTCAGGCGGCAGGGGACGAGCCTGGTCGCGCACCTCACGCAGGACCCGCCCGAGAACTTCTGCCGGCCCGCGGTCGACGTGCTCTTCCGCTCGGTGGCGTCCGTCTTCGGTGACCGGGTCCTCGCCTGCGTGCTCACCGGGATGGGGCGCGACGGCGAGAAGGGCGCGGGCGTCATCCGCGCCGCCGGCGGCGAGGTCGTCGTCCAGGACGAGGCCACGAGCGTCGTCTGGGGCATGCCGGGCGCGGTCGCGGGCGCCGGCCAGGCCGACAGGATCCTGCCGCTGCCCCGCATCGGCTCCGACATCGCCGCGGCCCTGTCCCGCGGTCCGGCTCCGGTAGGGGTGAGGTCATGAGTCTGGCTGCTGCCGACTTCACGTACGTGACCACGATGGTCCGTCAGCGCAGCTCGATCGACCTGCAGCCCGGCAAGGAGTATCTCGTCGAGAGCAGGCTCGCGCCGATCGCGCGGCAGGCGGGCGAACCGGACGTCGCCGGGCTCGTCGCCCGGCTGCGTCGCGGTGACCCCGACCTGAGCGACGCGGTCGTCGACGCCCTCACGACGAACGAGACGTCGTGGTTCCGCGACGCGCACCCGTTCGACGCGTTCGCGAACCACCTCCTGCCGGACGTCGCGACGTCGTCCGCGACCCGCAACCTCGTCATCTGGTCCGCGGCCTGCTCCAGCGGCCAGGAGGCGTACTCGCTCGCCATGCTCCTGCTCGACTGGCTGCCGGCCCACCCCGGGTACACGGCGAAGATCGTCGGAACGGACATCTCGCCGAAGATGGTCGAGCGGGCCCGGACCGCGCGCTTCTCCCAGCTGGAGGTCAACCGGGGCCTGCGCGCGCCGTACCTGGTGAAGTACTTCGAGCAGCAGGGCCGCGACTGGATCCTCAAGCAGCCGTTGCGTGACCTCTGCCGCTTCGAGAAGGGCAACCTGGCGCAGCCGCCGATCGGGGTCCCGACCTGCGACATCGTCTTCCTGCGCAACGTCCTCATCTACTTCGACCTCGCGACCAAGCGGACCGTCCTCTCGCACGTGCGTCGCGTGCTGCGTCCGGGCGGGTTCCTCGTGCTCGGCGGCGCGGAGAGCACTCTCAACCTCGACGACGCCTTCCAGCGGATGGAGCTTGGCCGGGCGGTCGTCTTCCGGCACGCAGGAGGCAGTGCATGAGCGCCATCGACGAGTTCGAGCAGGCCCGCGAGGATCTCGAGGCGCTCCTGATCGAGGTCCTCGGCTCCGTCTTCGGCGAGGAGGCGGCACCGGTGTGGGGCCAGGAGCTCCCGCCCGGCCCGATGGTCGTCTCCCGGCTCGCGATCCACGACGAGGTGGACGACAGCTACACCATGGTCGAGGTCCGCACGAGCGCGGTCGTCGCCCGGGTGCTCGCCGGCCGCATGCTGCTGACCGCCGACCCGGGTCCGGACGACCTGCTCGACGCGCTGGGCGAGCTCGGCAACATCGCCGGCGGCAACGTGAAGTCGCTGCTGCGGCACTCGTGCCGGCTCTCCCTTCCGACGGCGGAGCTGTCGCCGGGGCCGGCGGAGGTCGCCGTCGACGGGTTCACGGTTCGTTCGGCAGTCCTGGGTCAGGTGGTGGAGCTCACCGTTCACTCGGTCGACACCATCGAGGGCCTGCTGTGGCCCGGAACGGCATCCGAAGAGGCAGTGGAGACGCTGGCATGAAGATCCTCGTAGCGGACGACAGCAAGGCGATGCGGATGATCGTGGTCCGCACGCTCCGGCAGGCCGGCCTCGCCGGTCACGACATCCTCGAGGCCGAGAACGGCAAGGCGGCGTTCGACGTCGCGCGCGCCGAGGACGTCGACCTCGTGCTCTCGGACTGGAACATGCCCGAGATGACGGGCATCGAGCTGCTCACGGCCTTGCGCAGCGCGGGCTCCACCGTCCCCTTCTGCTTCGTCACCTCCGAGGGGTCGGACGAGATGCGCGACCTCGCGCAGCAGTCGGGCGCGATGGGCCTGATCGCCAAACCCTTCACGCCCGAGGCGTTCGCGGACGCCCTCTCCACGGTGGTGACGGCATGAGCACGCTCACCGAGTCCTCGCCCCTGCCGAGCCGGCACGCGGTGCGCAGCCTGCTCGAAGGCCTGACCGGACGCGACGTCGACATCAAGGACGGCCAGCCGGTCACGCCCAAGACGACGAACGTCGTCGCGGTCTACGTGACCGACAGGCTGGCGACGTCCGCGCTGTGCGTCGTCAACATCGAGGGCGCCGCCCGCCTCGGTGGTGCGCTCGGGATGCTGCCCAGGGGCGGCGTCGACGACGCCATCGACACCCGCGACCTCGTCAGTCCCATCCGGGAGAACTGCTACGAGGTGCTCAACGTGCTCTCCGCGGTCTTCAACGTGCCGAACGCCCCGCACGTGAAGCTCTACGAGATGTACGGCCCGAACCAGGTCGTCCCGTCCGACGTCGCCGCACTGTCGGCCGCTGTCGGGCAGCGGATGGACGTCGCCTTCACCGTCGCCGGCTACGGCGACGGTGCGCTCTCCCTCGTCGTCCGGTAGGAGGACCACCATGACCGCGCCAGGGCTCGACACCGACGGGGCACCCGTCGGCCCGGGGTGGCCCGACCACCCGATCGCCGTCGGTCGCGCGGACATGGTGCGCAACGTCCGGGTCGCCCGGCAGGCGATCTACGACGCGCAGCGCCGCCTCGTGTCGTACGAGCTGCTGTTCCGCAACCAGTCGGACGCACCGGGGACCGAGGTGGCCGGTGAGCAGGCGACCTCGCAGGTCATCGCCTCGACGTTCGGCACCTTCGGGCTCGAGGCGATCTCCGACGGGCGACCCGTGTTCATCAACTTCACGAGGGCGTTCCTGACCGGCGTCATCCCGGTGCCGGTCGAGCCCGAGACCGTCATCGTCGAGGTGGGCGAGACCGTCGACGTCGACCACGAGCTGCTGCTCGGTCTGACCCAGCTGCGCCAGGCCGGCTACCGGCTCGCGGTGAGCAGCTACCGCGGCGAGGTCGGTCGCAGCGCACTGCTGGAGATCGCCGACTACGTCAAGCTCTCGGTGCACACGCTGCCCACGCTCGTGCTGCCGGGGCTCGTCGCGCAGTGCCGGCAGGTCGGCGCGACCCTCGTCGCGAGCGACGTCGAGGAGGCGGAGACCTTCCAGCGCGCGGTCGACCTCGGGTTCGACCTCTTCCAGGGGCGCCACCTCGCCAAGCCGTCGGTGCTCGAGCGGCGCACCCTGTCGCCGAGCCAGCTCGTCTGCGTCCGGCTGCTCAACGACCTGGCCGACCCCGAGGTCTCGGTGCAGCGCATCGAGCAGCTCGTCGGGACCGACCCCGGCCTGACGCTGCGGCTCCTGCGGACGGCCAACTCGGCCGGCGCCGGGGCGGCGCACGAGGTCACCTCGCTGCGCCAGGCGCTCGTGCTCATCGGCCCGCGCCGGCTGCGTTCGTGGGTCGTGCTGACCCTGCTCGAGGGCAGCACGACGCGCAACACGAGCGACGACCTGTGGAGCGTCCTCGCCCGGGCGCACACCTGCCAGCGCCTCGCGGTCGACTCCAGCGACATGGCCTTCACCATCGGCCTGCTCTCCGGCTGCGCCGACCTGCTCGGCGCGGAGCTCTCCGTCGTCGCGGACGGGTCCGGCGTGGGGCCGCAGGCCCGGCACGCCCTCGTCGACGGCGAGGGCGCGGCGGGCCGTGCGCTCCTGGCGGTCCTCGCCCACGAGCGGGACGACGCGGCCGCCGTCACCGAGGCCGGCCTCGTGCCGTTCGACGTGTCGCGGGCCTACCTGGAGTCGCTCAGCGAGTCGCTCCAGCTCGTGCACGACCTGCTCGGCAAGAGCTGACCCGCAGAACGCCGGTTCCCGTCCCGGTCGCCCGGGGTCAGCGGCTGCGTGCGCAGCCCGCCTCGACGGCCTCGATGAGCCGCGGCCGGAGCTGCTCGGCCGGGATGACGGCGTCGACCGAGCCGACCTTGACGGCCCGTTCGATCGAGTGGATCGCGTCGAACTCCGCGGCGACCTCGGTGAGCTTCTCGGACCGCACCGCGCCCCGCAGCTCGGTGAGCTCGGCGCGCAGCCGCGCCCGCTCGATCTGCGCCGACGCCGCGAGCCGGGCCTCGAGGTCCCGCACCCGCGGGTCGGCCGACGTCCGGTTCTCGACCTCGCCGGTGAAGACGACGCCGGCCGCCGGCGCACCACCGATGACGGACGCGAACGAGCCCTCGACGGCGAGCACGGTCATGTTGTCGTGCAACGTCTTCGAGAACACGACGAACGCGCCGCCGTGGTAGCGCGACACGACGCAGAACACGACCGGGCCGTCGAAGTTGACGACCGCGCGGCCGATCTCGGCGCCGTACTCGAGCTGGAGCATCCGCATCGACTCCGGCGAGCCGTCGAAGCCCGACAGGTTCGCCAGGACGACGAGCGGCCGACTGCCGCTCGCGGCGTTGATCGCGCGCGCGGTCTTCTTCGACGAGCGCGGGAACAGCGTGCCCGCCGTCCACGTGTCCGGCCCGTCGCTCGGCGGGAAGCCGCGTCGGGGGATCGGCCGGGACTCGATGCCGAGCAGGCAGACCGGGTGGCCGCCGAGGTGGGCGTCGAAGACGACCGACGTCTCGGCGTCCGCCATGCCCGCCCAGCGCTCGAGCGTCGGGTGGTCGACGTCGGCGACCGCGCGCATGAGCGCGCGGATGTCGAACGGCTTCTTGCGCTCGGGGTTCTTCGTCGCCGAGAAGATGTCGCCGACGCATCTGAAGTCGCTGTCCGGGACGTCGTGCGGTGACCCCAGGACGCTGCGGTCCCGCGGGTCCGTCGTCGGCGCCGGGCGCGGGAAGTCCTCGCCCGGCGCGACGTAGGAGTGCTCGTAGTGCTGGAAGAGCAGCTCGACGGCGCTCGCCAGGTCGGGCGCCCAGTACTGGGCCTGTCCGTTCGGGCCCATGACGCGGTCGTAGCCGCCGATCCCGAAGTTGTCCTCGGCCGAGACGCCGCCGGAGTAGTCGAGGGACTGCTTGCCGGTGAGCACCATCGCGCTCTCCGGCGTCATGACGAGGATCCCCTTGGTGTGCATGAGCATCGTCGCCTCGGCGTTCCAGTACGGCTGGGCGCCGACGTTGATCCCGGTGACGACAACGTTGATCTCGCCGCCGTCCTGGGTGAACGAGATGATCCGGCGCAGACCGCGGGCGACCCAGTCCATGTTCTCGCTGCCCGAGTCCATCGAGATCCGCGCACCCGCCGACAGCGCGAACCACTCCACCGGCGCGCCCAGCTCCTCGGCGAGGTCCAGCGCGGCGACCATCCGGGCGCACTCGCCCTCGGCGACGGCGCCGAGGGCCTTCGTCGGGTCGCCCATGAGGACGACCCGGGCCATCCCCTCCGGGTAGCGCGCGGACGGCGTCCGGACGACACCCGCCACGACCCCCGCGGTGTTGCGGCCGGCGGGCCGGTCGACCGGTACGAGCCGGCCGCTCGCGTCGAGGTCGTGCTCGACGAACTCGCCGCCCGCCCGCGCGAGCAGCGGGACGATCTCGTAGGGGTACACCGTGCCTCGGCGACGCGACCGCAGCACCTTCTGCGCGTAGTCGTCGAGCGGCTTGAGCCGATCCTCCGGCGGGCCGCTGACGCTCGCGACGACACCGGACCCCGGCTGGTAGGTGAACCGCGCCGACACCGACATGACGGCGCCGTCCGGGCCGGCGACCCGGCCCTGCGCGACGACCTCGTCGATGCCCGCGCCGACGGTGAGCGGGGCGACGACCCGCTGGAGCGCCGTCAGCTCCTGGACGGGCGCGTCGATGACCGGCCAGACGTACAGCCAGACGTGGTTCATGTCGAGGCGGGTGCCGCCCGGCAGGGTCGCCCGGCCCCGGCGCACGGCGTCGAGGCAGCTCGCGACGGCGCGCTCGGCCTGCGGCAGCGACGTGACGTGCCCGTCGGCGTCCCGGATGACCGACAGCTCACGGACCTGTGCGATGACGACGAGCCGTACGTCACTCGTGTTGTCCGGCGCCACGGCCCGGTACAGCAGGACGTCGTCCGGCGAGGGCAGCCGGGTGAGGTCGAAGTCCCGCAGCCGCCACAGGTCGAGCCGGCGGCCGACCATCGGGTGCAGGCCGCGCACGAGGGTGTCCTCCAGGACGCCCGGCAGCGCGGCGTCCGGCGAGGGACGGAACGTGAAGCGCTGCACCTGGGTGCCGTCGGCGCCACCGGCCACGGCGACCGCGACCCGGCGCACCTTGCGCGCGAACCGCAGCCGGCCGAACACCTCCCGGAGCGCCTCGACCGACTCCTCGACGCCCGACGGGGCCTGCGGCCAGGACAGGTAGAGGTCGACGACGCTCTGGTGCCCGGGAGGCGCGGCCTCGACCTCGGCGTCGAGAAGTGCTGCCACCGCGTCGATCTCGTCCATCCGCGCGATCGTCGTCACGAGGTGGGTCGGACGGCCGTCGAGGGCGTAGTCGGCGGTGATGACCGGTCGGCCACCGAGCTCGCGCGTCGTCAGGTCGTGCAGGGTGTACTCGCGGTAGTGCCGGCGGGCGAGCACCTCGAGGAGCGGCTCGCGGCGCGGCACCGCGGTGGAGATCCGTTCGGCGAGGAAGCGGACGACCGGCTCGGGACTCGCGACGAGCGCCTCGATGTGCCGCTCGTGGTCCTGCGCGTCCGGGTTGTCGGACAGGTAGCCGAGCTGCTCGCGGACGGCGGCGTAGGCCTGCTCGCGCGCCGACTCGACGACCGGCGCCTCGAACCAGCGGAACCGGGCGCTGCGGGCCAGGTCGCCGACGAGCGGGTAGCGCAGCTGGGTCGCCAGGACGAGCCGGTCGAGCACCTCGCGCGCCCGGTCCGCGGTGCCCGCGCCCGGCGCGTCGTCCGCGAGCCAGCGCTCGAGGAGCGCGGCGACGAACGGCAGGTGCGAACCGGTGCGCTGCTGGGACAGGAAGACGCGGAAGACCGCTTCCTCCAGGGCGTGCGAGCGGTCGAGGGACTCCACGCCGTAGTGCGCGAGGAGCCGGGTCAGCCGGTCGCGGAAGCCCTGCGGCAGCCGCTCCCGGTCGACGTCGAGCGAGTGCAGGTAGACGTGGAAGTACTCGCGCGGGCTGTGCACCCGCTCGTCGCCGGACTCGTCCGCGCCCGGGCGGTTGCGGGTCAGCTCGCAGAGGTCCGCGAAGACCGACAGCACCCCCAGCTCGGCGTCGACGAGCCGGGCGTCGCCCTCGCCGGCCTCGGCCCGGGCCGCGTGGTAGGTCGCGACGCTCGACCGGCCGTCGTCGGAGGTGAGGTCGAAGCCGAGGATGAGGCTGCGCAGGTCGGCGAGGCACGCGAGCGCCCGGTCGGTGACCGACGGCGTGCCGGCCGGCTCGGGCAGCTCGATCGGCTCGAGGCGGGACGACGCCGGGGCGCTGTCGGTCCCGTCGCCGACCGGCTCCAGGCGCAGGAGCGGCTGACCGGCGCCGACCTGGTCGTTGGCGCCGACGAGGAGCTCGCGCATCCGGCCGGCGAACGGTGCGACGAGCACCGTCTCCATCTTCATCGACTCCAGGACGACGACCGGGGCGCCGGCGGCGACCTCCTCGCCGGCGGCGACGGGTACCGAGACGACGAGCGCGGGCGCCGGTGAGCGCAGGACGCCGCCCTCGTCCTTGGTGACCCGGTGGACGACGCCGTCGATCTCGACGAGGTGGTCGGCGGCGTGCGCCGCGGTGACGACACGGCACGAGCGGCCGCCGACGGTGAGCCGCCCCGCGTACTCGCCGAGACGCTCGATCTCCGCGTCCGCGCCGAGCCCGTCGACGGACACCCGGTAGCGGCTGGGCCCGACCTGGGCGACCTCGATCTTGTGCGTCGTCCCGCGCAGCTTGAGGTCGAAGGCGCGGCCGACCTCGTGCCGGGCCTGCGGCCGCCCGCCGTGCGCCGTCGAGTAGAAGCGCAGCCGCTCGACCTGCTCGGCGTCGTCGTAGGCGTCGATCGCCGCGGCGACGAGCGCGATCCCTGCGTCGCGGTGGTTGACGAGTCCGCCGGTGCTCCGGACCCGGTCGATCCAGCCGGTGTCGGCCTGGGCGTCGACGACCTCGGGCGCGTCGAGCAGGTCGAGGATGAACGACTTGTTCGTCGTCCCGCCCTCGATGACGACGGTCGTGTCGGCCATCGCGCGACGCAGCCGGGCGAGCGCGACCTCCCGGCTGGGGCCGTAGGCGATCACCTTGGCGATCATCGAGTCGAAGTCGGCCGGGATGACGTCGCCCTCGGCGACGCCGGTGTCGACCCGGACGCCCGGCCCGACGGGAAGCCGGAGCAGCGCGATCCGGCCCGGGGCGGGCGCGAAGTCGCGGTCGGGGTCCTCGGCGTTGAGCCGCGCCTCGACGGCGTGCCCCTTCTCGGCGGGGACGTCCCCCTCGAGCCGGCCACCGGCCGCGATGTGGAGCTGGAGACCGACGAGGTCGGTGTCGGTGACGAGCTCGGTGACCGGGTGCTCGACCTGGAGCCGGGTGTTCACCTCGAGGAAGGCGAAGGCCTGCTCCGAGGGCTGGTAGAGGAACTCGACCGTGCCGGCGCCGCGGTAGCCCACCTCGAGGGCCAGCCGTTCGGCGGACTCCTTGACCCGGCGCACCTGGTCGGGACCGAGCACGGGAGAGGCCGACTCCTCGATGACCTTCTGGTTGCGGCGCTGCACGGAGCAGTCCCGCACACCGAGCGCCCACGCGGTCCCCTGGCCGTCGGCGATGACCTGGACCTCGACGTGCCGGGCGCCGGTGACGAGGCGCTCGAGGAAGACGACCCCGCTGCCGAAGGCGCGCTGGGCCTCGTCCCGGGTGCGGTCGAAGACGCCCGCG
>Ga0209798_10000771_pt1 | contig 19654 bp, 14 predicted proteins | sample DOMMetBare3Fresh_FD_187475 | JGI IMG/M metagenome (GOLD analysis project Ga0209798, IMG submission 187475) | Wetland sediment microbial communities from St. Louis River estuary, USA, under dissolved organic matter induced mercury methylation -... | ecosystem: Environmental > Aquatic >...
TCGATACCATCCGCTCATGCAAAGATGCGGAGGAGATTGACCTGCTGCAACAGGTCGCTACCCTCGCTTCCACCGCATTAGCCACGATTCTGCCACTGATCCGCCCCGGCATCCGCGAGTGCGATCTGGCCCGGGAACTTGAATTTGAGATGCGCCGCAGCGGTGCTGACAGCATCGGCTTTGAATTTATCGTTGCCTCGGGTGAACGTGGGGCACTCCCCCACGGAGTCGCTTCCAGCAAGCTTCTGCAAGCGGGAGAACTGGTAACCATTGACTTCGGAGCAGTTGCCAAGGGGTATCATTCCGACGAAACCGTGACGGTGGCGCTGGGGACACCGGATCCTGAGATGGCGGCCATTCACCGGATTGTCAAACAGGCCCATGACCTGGCGATTGAGGCGGTTAAACCGGGAATCAGTTGCCGCGAGCTGGATGCCATTGCCCGCCAGCACATTGCTTCAGCCGGCTACGGCGAATATTTCGGACATGGACTCGGTCACGGTGTCGGGCTTGATATTCACGAAAAACCGACCCTGTCGCCACGCAGCAACGCCGTGGTGGAGCAGGGAAACGTCATCACCATCGAACCGGGAATCTATCTTCCGGGTCGCGGTGGAGTACGCATTGAAGATACGGTGGCCGTAACCGCTACCGGTTGTACGATTCTTACCAGCATGCCCAAAGACTTGATCTGTTTGTAACTATGCTATCAACAACCATAAAAGGAGAAACAGCGATGGACATCAAGGATCTTAAATTATTAATAAAAACAATTACCGAAACCGACATCAGCGAATTCAAGATTGAAAACGCCGAAGAAAAGATTGTGATCCGCCGCGGCCCCAAAACCGAATACGTCAGCGTAGCCGCTCAGGCACCGATGTATGCCGCCGCTCCCCAGGCCACCATGGCAGCGCCAGCTGCTGCGTCCGCTGCTCCGGTCGCAACCGCCGCCGCAGCTCCGGCAGGCGAAACCATTAACTCCCCGATTGTCGGCAGCTTTTACCGGGCACCGGCTCCCGACGCCGCCCCTTACGTGGAAGTAGGTCAAATCGTGGAAAAAGGACAAACTCTCTGCATTGTTGAGGCAATGAAACTGATGAACGAGATCGAAGCGGAATTCCGCTGCAAGATCGTCCAGATCTGCAAGGAAAACGCCCAGGCTGTCGAGTTTGGCGACCCCTTGTTCGTCATTGAAAGGGCGTAGCATGTTCCATAAAATCCTGATAGCAAACCGTGGCGAAATTGCGGTCCGTATCATTCGGGCCTGCAAGGAACTGGGGATCAAAACCGTGGCGGTCTATTCACAGGCTGACTGCAACTCGCTGCACGTCAAACTGGCGGATGAAAGTGTCTGCATCGGACCAGCTCCCAGCACCTTGAGTTACCTCAATATCAATGCCATCATCAGCGCCGCCGAACTGACCGATGCCGAAGCGATTCACCCCGGCTACGGGTTTTTGTCGGAAAATGCCAATTTTGCCGAAATCTGCGAAAAATGCGGCATCACCTTTATCGGCCCGACCGCCGAAAGCATGCGGATCATGGGGGATAAGATCAGCGCCCGCCAGGCGGTTATCAAGCAGGGTGTCCCGATCCTCCCCGGCACAAAGGAAGCGGTAACCTCGGTTGACGAGGCGGTCAAGATTGCCAAGGAGATCGGTTTTCCGGTGATTATCAAGGCAACCGCTGGTGGCGGCGGGCGTGGCATGAAGATCGTCCATTCCCAGGCTGCGCTCCCCAACGCCTTTGCCACGGCCCGCGCCGAAGCGCAGGCCGGTTTTGGCAATCCGGAAGTGTATATCGAAAAATACTGCGAGCAACCGCGCCACATCGAAATCCAGGTCCTGGGTGACAAGCATGGCAATGTGATCCACCTGGGAGAACGGGATTGCTCCATCCAACGCCGGCATCAGAAACTGCTGGAAGAAGCGCCTTCCACAATTTCGACTCCCGAACTCCGGGCAGCCATGGGGGCGGCAGCGGTCAAAGCGGCTGCAGCGGTTAACTACAACAGCGCCGGAACCGTGGAATTCCTGGTTGACAAGCAGAACAATTTCTATTTTATGGAGATGAATACCCGCATTCAGGTTGAGCATCCGGTCACCGAAATGGTCACCGGGGTTGACCTGGTACGGGAGCAGATCCGCTCCGCAGCCGGATTGCCGTTGCGTTACAAGCAGGAAGACATCAAGATCAGCGGCCATGCCATCGAATGCCGGATCAATGCGGAAGACCCCCTCAAGTTCACCCCTTGCCCAGGCAAGATAACCGCCTACCACACCCCGGGGGGACTCGGTGTTCGCGTTGATTCGTTTGTGTATGACAACTATACGGTTTTACCGCATTACGATTCCATGATTGCCAAGCTGATCGTCCATGCCGAGACCCGCGAAGACGCCATCAAACGCATGGCACGGGCGCTGGATGAGTACATTATCGAAGGGATCAAAACAACGATATTTTTTCACAAGCGGATCATGTCCAATAAGGATTTTATTGAAGGCAATATTGACACTTCGTTTCTCGAACGGATTGTACTGGAGTAACCAATGGATATCCCTGAAGAATTACTGTATTCAAAAGAACATATCTGGGCAAGGGTCGAGAATGGCCGCGCCGTGATCGGCATTACCGACTTTGCCCAGGAGGAACTGGGAACAATTTCCGGCATTGAATTACCGGAAGATGGTGATGAAATCGAACGGGATGATTCCATCGGTTCCATTGAGGCACATAAAACTGTTGCCGACATCTATGCTCCGTTTTGTGGCACGGTGGTCAGCGTCAATCAGGAGGCGCTTGACACCCCATCCCTAGCCAATGATGACCCGTACGACGGCGGATGGTTATTGGAAATTGAGCTTTCCGACCGGGAGGAGCTGAAAACGCTCCTGTCTGCCGACGATTATGCGGACTATTGTGAAAACAGTGATTAGAAATAATCTGAAAATATGATAGTGTGGGCGAGATTTTCATCTCGCCTTTTTTTATGAAAGGAAAAATGACGTGAAACGTATCATTTTTGCTTGTTGCAGCATGGCATTAAGCCTGCCGGTGATGGCACAAGCCGCAGAGTCAAATTACTCGCTCACCCTGGCGCAAGCCATAACCATGGCAGCCGAGAAAAATCTTGACGTACGCGCCGAGCGTTATAATCCCGCCCAGTTTGAAGCCGACATCCGGCGTAACCTGTCGCTGTACGACCCGCTCCTTTCCCTCCAGACCAGCTATGGCTCCGATGCAACCAACTGGAACAGCTCCGTCGAAGTTGACCAGTTTAACCTGAACAGTTCCTTAAGCCAGCAATTCTGGACCGGCGGCACTGGTGCGATTTCCTTCAGCAACGCCTACAGCGGCTCCAGTGGCAGCAGTCGCTGGCAGAGTAAACTGGGAGGGAGTATTACCCAGCCGTTACTGAAAAACAGTGGCCGCGAAACGACTGAAATAACGATCAACGTATCACGCCTTTCAAAGTATGCCTCCCTGGAAAGACTGAAAACAAAGCTGATAACTACGATTGCCCAGGTAAAAAACGAATATTACAAACTTTCCACCGTTCGTGAGCAACTGGAAGTCAAAAAAGTATCCCTGGCACTGGCACAAAAAATATTGCAGGAGACCAAGGCACGGGTGGCAGCCGGAGTACTGCCGGCCATGGAGATTCTGAATGCCGAATTCGGGGCGACCTCCCGTGAAAAGGACGTGATCACGGCAGAAAAAGCGGTCAAAGACCAGATCGACACACTGCGCCTGATTCTGCAACTGGAAGGTCATGGTGAAATCATCGCCACCGATCTTCCCACCAAGGAGCGCATACCTGTTTCAGAAGCGGATGCGACCGCCAGGGCGCTGCTCCGCCCGGAAATACGTGAATCCAAACGTAATCTGGAAATCTCGGAGTTGCAGAGCCGCGTTTTCAGCAACAATCTCAAACCGGATATTTCCCTGTCAGCCTCGGCCGGTGTCACCGGGCAGGAATCGAACTATCAGCGCAACTTTGAAGACCTGACAACCTTTAATCACCCGGTCTGGAGTATCGGCCTGAACCTGAACTACCCTTTGGGGAACAACGCGGCTGAAAATGATTACCGCAAGAGCAGGCTGAAATCAGAGCAGATCCGCCTGCAGATCAGAAGCTTGGAGGAAACTGCCAGCAATGAAGTGCGTGCCGCAATCAGAAATCTGGATACCGGCTACAAACAGATTGAAGTTGCCGACCGTGGCCGTGCCTTTGCAGAGGAGCGTTTACGCGCTTTTATGCGTAAAAACGAAGTTGGTCTGGCAACCACCAAAGATGTGCTTGATGTGGAAAATGATCTGGCCAACGCCAAAATCGACCAATTAACGGCACTGGTGGGGTATAACAACGCCATTACACAGCTCTGGCAGGTAACGGGGGAATTGCTGGATCGTGAAGGAATCACCGTTGTTGAGGGGGATTCCGACAAGCTGTATTCGGCGGTACGCTGATGCTCAGAATTGGCCGCATCGCATACTCAAACTGCACCCCGCTTTTTCTGGCCTTGCAGAGACATTTCCCCACTACCGGCTACTCATTTGTCCATGGTGTGCCGGCTGAACTCAACGCCATGCTCCGCACCGGCAAAATTGATGTGTGCCCTTCCTCCTCCTTTGAATACGCGCTCAACCCCGAGCGCTACCAGATTTTCCCCCATCTTTCCATCAGCAGCAGCGGTGCTGTCAAAAGCGTGCTGCTCTTTTCATCACGCCCGATCCATCAGCTTGACAACACTACGATCTGCGTCAGCACAGAATCGGCAACCTCGGTCAACCTGTTAAAAGTGCTGATGCAACAGTATATCGGTTGCAGCTGCAATTATATCCAACAAACACCACATCTTGCCCCCCCCCATCACGCCATGCTGCTGATCGGTGATGCCGCACTGAAACAATCACTCTCCCCCAGCCATGAATATGTGTACGATCTTGGTCAATTGTGGCATGACTGGACCGGCTTACCGTTTGTCTTTGCCCTGTGGCTTTGCTCGCGCGCCAGTGTTGAAAAATCTTGGCATGAGCTTTGCTTTTTGAATCAAATACTGGAACAGGCCAAACGATTGGCAGCCACTGAATATGAAAGCAGCGCAGAGCTTTCTCCCGAAGTAGCCTGGATGGGAAGGGAAGCGCTGATCGACTACTGGCGCAGTAACATTTCCTACGAACTGGATCAGGAACAAGTCTGCGGTCTACAGCTGTATTACGAGAAATTGTTCCAAGCCGGCTTGATCCCAGCCATCCCTGAACTTGTTTTTTTGACAGCCATCCCTGATAAACAGGATACGTGCATTAACGGGAAATGACGTAACATATCCCGTACCATGCCGCAGCACGGTGATTCCATGACAGATCCGAAACATAGTAAAACCGCATGGAAAGATTCCATGCTCAAGATGGTTGTTATGCGCAACAAGGGAGCGGGGAGTTCGTCATTTAATCTCGATGATTGCTGTACCCGTGTTGCGGTGGTTGCCCGCACCCGCTGGATCATGCTCTGCGTGGTGGCGGTGTACGCCATAATAGCTGCCACAAGTTATTCCATGAGCAGCATCGGCTTCTGTTTCTCAACTCGCCAAACTTTTTTCCTGTTTCTCACCTTTGCACTGGTCATGCTCTATAACACCGGTTTGAGTAAAGCCTGTGTCTTCATGCAACATTTTTCAAGTCACATCCATATCCAGATTGGTTTCGACCTCCTGTTTGTCACGGTTCTGATTCACTTTACCGGCGGCATCATCAGCTGGTTCTGGCCGGTCTACCTGCTGGTAACCCTGGAAGCAGCCTTTCTGTTTGAAGACAAGCGCGATGTCTGGCTGAGCGGCACCCTGGGAGCAGTACTCTACGGTTCACTTCTGGTAGCCGAAGGATTCGGAGTGCTGCCGCCGGTAAAAATGCCGTTTATCGACTCCTCGCTCTACCATTCATCTCTGTTGCAACTCCTGCAATGGCTCTGGGTGGCAGGCATGAATGCCACCGTCGCTTTTATCGGTGCCTTTCTGATGGAGATCATCCGCCGGAACCACCAGATGGTCAAAGAGAGTGAAGAGGCACTGCACGGTTTTATCAATACCGCCAATGACCTGATTTTTTGTTGTGATTCCACTGGCAAGCTGATCTACGCCAACCAAATCTGTCGCGACATGCTCAACTTTGGACATATTGAACACGGAAACCACCTGCTGTTTGATTTTGTCACCGATGAGTACCGGGAAAAACTCAATAAACACTTCTTCAGAGTCCTCAATGAACAGCATTCACATCACATCGAACTCCAGCTTTCGATCAGCGGTATCGATTCCATATTTGTGGAAATGAGCTTGTCATCCAGCAGACAGGACACGGGAACTACGGTTGTCTGGGGGGTCTGCCGCGACATAACCGAACGTAAAATTGCCCAGCACGAACTCTATAAACTGGCCCATCACGACATCCTGACCGGACTTCCCAACCGGGTGCTGCTGGAAGACCGTTTGCAGCAGGCAAAAGCATTGGCACACCGCACCGCCAGCTTGTTTGCCGTGCTGTTTCTCGATCTTGATCGTTTTAAAATCATCAACGACACCCTGGGGCACTCCATTGGAGATGAACTGCTGCGCATGGTAGCACTGCGCCTCAAGTCTGCCCTGCGCGAGACAGACACCGTGGCGCGCATTGGCGGTGACGAGTTTATCATCCTGCTGCTTGAAACCAGGAACAGGGAAACCATCAAGGTGTTGTCGGACAAAATAACCCGATCACTGACCCTCCCCTTTAAACTGCGGGATCATGAGCTGTTTATCACCACCAGCCTCGGAATTTGCGTCTATCCCGAGGATGCCGAGAGTACTGATGACATGATGAAAAAGGCTGACATTGCCATGTATCATGCCAAGGCATTGGGGAGAAACAACGCGCAATTTTATAGTGACGACATGGATCAGAACGCCTCACGACGCTTCATGATTTCCAACAGCCTGCGCCGCGGACTGGAACAGCATGAGTTCCGGGTCTATTACCAGCCGAAAGTCGATGTAACCAACGGTCATATCGTCGCCATGGAAGCACTGGTGCGCTGGGAACATCCAGAGCTGGGGCTGCTCTCGCCAATTGAGTTCATCCAGTTGGCAGAGGAAAACGGGCTGATCATGCAATTGGGAGAATGGGTCTTACGGGAATCATGTGCACAAAACATGAGATGGCAGGCTGAAAAACTGATTGACATGCGGGTGGCGGTAAATCTTTCCGGTTACCAACTCCAGCATACCGCGCTCCTGGAAACCATTCGCCGGGTCTTGTCTGAAACCGGCATGTCCCCCAACCATCTGGAGCTGGAAATAACCGAAAGCGTGATCATGCAAAATCCCGATTTTGCCGTATCGGTTCTGAATGAGGTCAGCAACATGGGAATTCATATTTCCATTGATGACTTCGGCACCGGTTATTCGTCGCTGGCCCACCTCAAACGTTTTTCGGTCAACACCCTCAAGATCGATAAATCGTTTGTCAGGGATGTGGACCTAAGCTCCACCGATGCCGCCATTGCCACCGCCATTATCGCCATGGGGAACAGCCTCAACCTGAACGTCATCGCTGAAGGGGTGGAAACAGAGGCGCAATTCGATTTCTTAAAGGAAAACAACTGTCACCAGGTGCAGGGATATCTGTTCAGCAGACCGTTACCGGCCGAGGAGCTGCGTGAATTATTACTGCTCAACAAAGATAAACTGGATGCACTACTGGCCAACGATTTATTACAATCACCGTAATTTTTTTATTGACATCCAAGCACATTTCCAGTATTTTGTGCATCTGTTTTGGGGCTGTAGCTCAGCTGGGAGAGCGCCTGACTGGCAGTCAGGAGGTCGACAGTTCGATCCTGTTCAGCTCCACCAAAAATTCACGCATCTAGCTGACATTGCTAGGTGCGTTTTTTTATTTAATGGACCATTATTTCCGAGTGATGCGCAAAATGGTACATGCACTCGGAAGGCTATGCCGCTTCAGCAACACTTCCTCCAGAGGAAAGGCCCGAAGGGTAATCAACAGGGGGGAAATGCCATGCGAAGTCGTCGTAGTTTTTTCCCTTGTGCACCAATGCTGTGACAGATCAAGATGCGACATTGTTACCCCGTATTCCTCAATCCCGCGGAAATACCACTGATAGTCGCAGCCAGCACGTAATTCAACTCCTCGCTTTCGTCCCCCGCCCGTTTTCTTCGCAGCAATTCGATTTGAATCAGGCTCAACGGATCCAGATAGGGGTTTCGCAGGCGGAGGGAGCGCGCCAGAGGCGGATTGCTCTCCAACAGACGTGACTGACCGGTAATCTCCAGCACCATCCTGCGGCTGCATTGATATTCCTCGACCACCATGCCAAACACCCGTTGCCGTAGTTCCTTATCCGGCACCAGATTGGAGTAAAGGCGGGCCAGCGCCAGGTCTACCTTGGTCAGGGCCAGTTCCACGTTTCGGATCACGTCGTAGAAGAACGGAAAGTTGTTTATCATGTCACCAAGCAGCTTTTTCTCCTCGTTCCCTTTTTCCGCAAAGCGTTTCAAGGCATGACCGACGCCAAACCAGCCGGGAATTACCAGGCGGCTCTGCATCCAGCCGAATCCCCACGGAATAGCCCTCAAATCGGAAAGATCGCGCGTAACACCCCGGCGAGCCGGGCGTGAGCCGATCTTGGCCAGCTCGAACTCCAGCACCGGCGTTCCCCGCTCAAAGTAGGGGATAATATCGGGGTTTTCGGCGATATTGGCACGGTAGAAACGGAAGGCATCTGCCGAGATCTCGTCCAGCGCGCGTTCCCACCGGGAATCCGATGCTGCACCCGTGAAACCGGGACGCGCCAGGGCTTCGAGCGATGCCGCCACCATCAGTTCAAGGTTCCGCTGGGCCAGGGAGGCTTCCGAGTATTTCCAGTTAATGACCTCACCCTGCTCGGTAATCTTGAGAGAACCGCTGAAGGCGCCGGGCGGCTGAGCGACGATTGCCCGATGGGTCGGGCCACCGCCACGACCAACGGTACCGCCACGGCCGTGAAACAGCACCAGCTTCACTCCGCATTCCATCGCCACCCGGTGTAATTCCTGATGCGTCTTATAAATCTCCCAGGAGCTGGTGAGCATGCCGCCATCCTTGTTGGAATCGGAATAGCCGAGCATAACCTCCTGCCTGCGCCCCCACGAGTCAAGGAAAGGCGCATATTCCGGCAAGGTCCACAGGGTACGGCAGATGCCAGGGGCGTTGCGCAAATCCTCAATTGACTCGAACAACGGAACCGGCATCAGCCCTGGGTCGCCCTGTCCATCCGCCGCGACCCGTACGCCGCACAGTTCCATAAGCCAGATCAACGAGAGAATATCCTGGACGCCGGATGCGCCGCTGATGACGTAGCTCTGCAGTGCTTCGGGAGGATACTGGCGCTTCAAGGCGGCAATGGCCCGCAGCGTATCAAGAAGTTCTATTGTTTCCGTGCTCGGCTGTGCCGGCAGTACGTTTGACGGGGTGGTGCAGGTAGTGCAGCCTGCCGCCAGTTCGGAGACCGCCTTCGCGTGAATCCTGGCATGCTGGCGAATGTCGAGGCTGTGCAGGTGAAACCCGAAGGTTGCCACCTGGCGCAGGAGTGGCTCGATCAATGCGCTTGCCAGCCGTTCGCCTCTTTCGGCAACCAGGCTATCCCTGATGAGCCGCAGGTCATTCCCGAAATGAGCGGCAGAGGGATAGACATCCGGGTGGTCCGGCTCAAGCAGGGTTCGACGTAGCCGGTGCAGCATATACCCGGCCATCCGCCGGTACTGCTCACACTCCGGAATCGAAGCATTCTCCGCACCATTGGTGCTCAGAATCGCCTGATAGTCAGCCACGGCCTGTGCCAGTCCCGGGGTAACCGGCTTACGGCACACCGAGGGGGTCAGAAGGCGGCGCAATTCTTCAAGTGATGAAATGTACACCCCTAAAATTGTTTCTCTCGCCTTCTGCAACGCCTCACGGGTGGAGTCGGCGGTAACATAAGGATTGCCGTCCCGGTCTCCGCCGATCCAGGAACCGAAGCGGACAACGGTCGGCAGTTCACCGGGTGGGATTTCACTGCCATAGGTTTCCCGGAACGCCGCCGCCATATCCACATACAGATCATTAATCGGCGTAATCAGCGAATCGGGATAGTGGTCAAGCCCCATCTTGATCTCATCCAGTACCGTCGGCTTGCGGCGGCGGACCTCGTCGGTCTGCCACAGGGCGGTAACCTCGGAAAGAATGGCATTCTGGCTCTGCAAGACATCGGCGTCGGTGAGCGGCAGCCGGTCAAGCGCCTCCAGTTCGTGCGCTATGCGCCGTTGCTTGAAATGGACGACACGCCGCGCAACGTCGGTGGGATGGGCGGTAAACACCGGGACGACCTGCACCTGCCGCAGCAATTTGAGCGCCTCATCACCCGATATTCCGGCCGTATTCATACGCAAAAGGGTGCCGCGCAGCGAACCTGGCTTATCGAATTCACCGCAAGCAAGGGAAGCCGCCCGTCTCCGGCGTTTACGGTGGTTTGTTTCTGCAAGGTTGGTAAGTTCGAAATAGGTGGAGAATGCCTTGACGATCTGGTAGGTCTCGGCGATGGTCATCCGGGCGATGACCTGAACAGCCCGCTCCTGGAGTTCAACTTCGCCGGGAAAATCAAGGCCGGCCATGCTCTGCTCATCATTTATCTGGCGATGCTTGATCGCGAGGTGGCGTAACTCTTCCTCTGCCACAAACGCGGGCTCTCCGGCCTGTTCCCGAATAACCGTCCCCAGCAGACGCCCCAACGAGCGAACATCACGCCGCAACGGCACTTCCCGCAACTCTGTATCGCTGCTGGTAAGTTCCTCAAGACGCGCCGTCTGATCATCAGCTTTCCAGAATATTTCATTGTCACTCATGATATTCACCCCTCCCCCCAACGGTTCGACACTGACAGTTTCCAAACGAAGTAACAATATAATCAGTGCCACTCAGCGTGGCACCCGGCGGCATTTGCTTACTACTACCGACTCACTCTACTCCCTTGCGCAACGGCTCAAACAGGTACTCCAACCCGTTTACCTTTATCTCGTACACCGTTTGCAGCATGCTACCCAAAGCTCCGGCAGGGAATCCTTTTTTGGCAAACCAGACCACATACGGCTCCGGCAGATCAATCAGCAACCATCCCTGATATTTTCCAAACGGCATCCGCATGGCAGCCAGCTTCATCAACTCCTGACCGTCACCGGCACACGGCAGGCACGGTTGCAAGTGATCCTGGCTCATACGGTTCCCATCTTCACGACCAGCATAGTTTCGTAGGTCGTACCGCCACAATTCAGGTACAACATCCCTTCCGTAATCGTAATTTCCCAGTTGATAACCCGTTTAAGCGTGTTTGCCAGGGTCACAAGATAGGCATGATCAATGGTTACCACCGTCAGATTCTTAAGTTTACCGAGTAAGGGCAAATGGTTCTGCTCCCACATATTCAAGGCTTTACCGCTTGCCAGCAGTTTAACCTGTTCGGCATGACGAGCAGCCTTGTTGATCCGGTCTGATTCGGGCAAGCCTACTTCAATCCACAGCTTTGTCCGGTCGTCAGGACTCTTGACCCACAGATCAGGTTCTTCCGGCGCACATAACCCCTTGGTAAAAACCAGTTCCGGTTCATACCAGAGCGCAAACGCCAGAATGCGTGCCACCATTCGTTCCGCTGTTTCGGAAGGATGTTGTGCAACGGTTAACGAAATTGTTTCATAGACACCTTTATCAATGTCTGACAACTGCAGTGTAGCGCGATAAATGGTAGACGGGAGAGCCATGCTTGGTTACCTTTTCCTGAAAACATAATGATTACGCATAAATTACCGGATAGTGATAGTTCCACAAACCAAAAGAGGGCCGGCGAAAATTCACCGACCCTCTTGATCTTCCTGCAGTGTGATGTGTCGCCTACAGCCGACACGTCACCCATTCAACTTACTTCTTTTTCTTGGATTTAGCAGGCAACTTGATCGGCGCATCGGTATCAGCGCCTGTTTTTTTCAAGGTACCGGCATCCCAGCGGTTCAGGTCATGGGCGATATTATGGCAATCGCCGCACTTGGTGAAGCGTGCCAGCATTCTGGCAGGATGTGGTGAACCGTGGCAACCCTGACAAGCCGGAATCATTTTGTGCTTATCCTTATGACAGGTTACGCAGTTCACGGCGCCATGTTTGGTATCGGTCTGTTTATGCAGTTCAAATGCTTTCTTGTGACATGAACCGCACATTGCGTTAGGCGTATCGGATGGGTAGGTAACCGCTGTCGGCATATGTGCCTGGTGGCAGCGTTTGCAGTCAGTTGCCGTCATTTGCGGGCTGTGCGGTTTGTGACACTGTGTGCACTGGGGGATTTTTCCGTGCACATTGTGACAGAAGCTGCAGGCCAGCTTGGAATGCTTGCTCGGTACCTGTTTCAGCTTGACAATCTGCTGGGTGTGGCAGGTGAGACATTCATCGGTGACGTTATTGGCCAGCTTGATGTTTTTCGGTGTGTGGGGATTGGTGTGGCAACGGAGACAGTTAGTCAGATTGTAGTGCGGCTTGCCGCTGTGACACTGATTACACTGGGGAATGTTGTTTTTCACGGACGGACGGTGACCAGCGTGGCAATCCTGACAGGAAATCTCGGTTTTGTGTTTACCACCACCTGCTGCAATATCCGCAGGTTGTGCCGCATGACACTTGACGCAGTCATTGACGGAAAGCGCCACTTTTTCAGCCGGGTCGGCAGCAAAAGCAAATGCAGCCAAGGCGACGGTCGCTGCCACTGAAGCCAGCACGACTCTCATTGTTGAAACCAGTTTTTTCATTGTTCCTCCTCGAAGTTTGATGTACCGATTCATTCATTGAATAGGTTTCGCAAGACTAAATATCAGGCATAATCGACGCCGGATTCTGCCACCAATGATACTATCCGTCAACCAAAAACTGTATACGGTATACTATCTATCCCTTCAATTTTGCTATAAAACAAGACCGATAGAGTCTTGTTGTCGATGAATCACTTGACAGGGGCAAGCTGCATCTGGTAAGTACTCTTTCACATCAGGGCGCATAGCTCAGCGGGAGAGCACTGCCTTCACACGGCAGGGGTCGCAGGTTCGAACCCTGCTGCGCCCACCACAGCAAACAGACAATGGGTTACGATCCGCTCGTAGCCCAATGTTTTTTCTTCTTCGTACCATCCCCTCATAAGCGCCCGTAGCTCAGCTGGATAGAGTCCCTGGCTTCGAACCAGGTTGTCGGCCGTTCGAATCGGTCCGGGCGCGCCATCTACCAACAGGGGCATTTTCTCAAAGGAAATGCCCCTGTTTTATGGAGCTGATCCCCCCTCAACTACTGACTGAACCCAAGCAATCAAACTCCCTCCCCAACTCTCACATGTCCGTAAGAATCCGAACATTACCTCCCAAATACTGGAATCAGTAACCGGATAATGTATACATGGAGTCTCCCGAACAAAAATCTTGACCCGTCTATTACTTCACGGTTTAGCGTTGTCCTTGTCATGGCCATGACATACATCACTCATACTTGTAAAGGAGAACGAACTATGAAACCAACCGTAACCGTGGAGGAGTGGGTAGCCCGTTTCAAGGCCATCGGCCTGGATCAGGCGGCAATGGAGAGATGGCACCGCCTGTTTGAACAGGAAAACCCGGCCGGCCATCAGAGCTTTCTGGAGTGGCTGGAACTGCCGACGGACAGGATCAGCGACATCAGGGCGAAATCCGCCTGATATTTTCTCGCCCCCGGCACAGCGCCGGGGGCCTTTTGGAGCGTAGTATGTACCGCATTTCCCAACTGGCCCGGCAGTTCGGCCTCTCCCGCAGTACGTTGCTTTACTACGATCGCATCGGCCTGCTGTCGCCATCGGAGCGCAGCGAGGCGGGGTATCGCCAGTACTCCCCCGCTGATCGGGGCCGGCTGGAGTCGATCTGCTCCCTGCGTCGCGCCGGTATGGATATGGAAGGGATCAGGGCAATTCTCGCCACTGCCGGTGACGACACGACCACCGTGTTGCGTCGGCGTCTGGACGAGATCGGCGCTGAGATCGAGGCATTGCGCACCAAGCAGCATCTGCTGGCCGGCATGTTGAAAGTGCAGGGTGAGGGTGGCCCTAGTCCCACCGTGAACAAGGAGATGTTTGTCGCCATGTTGCGCGCTGCCGGTATGGATGACGCCGCCATGAAAAAGTTGCATACGGAGTTTGAACGGCGGGAACCGGAGGCGCACCACGCCTTTTTACTCTCCCTCGGCATCTCCGAAAAGGAAGCGCTACTGATCCGCACGTGGTCAGCAGCCATGGAGACCGCCTGACCATGAACTAGTACTAGTCAGACTGCGGGGACAGGACAGGGGGCGGGTACAAAACACACAAGCTCACCCCCCTCTTCACTTCATCTACACGGGTTCTGAGTATCTTATCCGCTTTCAGTTTCTCCGCAAGCCGTTTCTTCAGCTCCCCGACCGTAAGATATTTTATTGTTTTACGTTAATTGACATTCTCACAGCTCTTGGTAAAGTATTACCCATGTCCCGCCTCCCATCACCTACGCAGCAGAACAGACAACATTCATATTTGCCGAATACATTAAACCAAAAGCACGGAATTCGTGCTGGCGAACACCGTCCATCTCAGACAATCTCAATTAACCGTTGCCAGGAGTGATCTGCCTGACAGCACCGTAAACAAAACGCACGTCCCTACGTTTTTGATCCGAAGCCGTCCGCAAGCTGCAAACGATCTTGAGAGTGGAGGAACAGCACAAGCAGCTTGCCATCCCAGAGGAGACGAGATGAGATCTACAAACGATTCCAACAAAGAGCTTCAGGCGGAAACAGAGCGCCTTCGCTTTGCCCTGGATTCCTTCGGCGCCGGTGAATGGGAACTGAACCTGATCGATCACACCGCTCAACGTTCACTCCAACATGACCGGATTTTCGGCTATCGGGAACTGCTGCCGTCATGGACCTACGAGATGTTTCTGGAACATGTGATACCGGAGGACCGGGACGAAGTTGACCGGAAATTCAGCCACGCGTTGGCAACACAGAGCGACTGGCATTTTGAATGCCGGATTATGCGCTGCGACAACGTGCAACGCTGGATACGGGCTTGCGGACATCACATAGTGAACGAGCAGGGAGTGCCATTACGGATGATGGGAGTGGTTGAAGATATCACCGTGCGGAGACATAATGAAGAAGCGTTGCGCACCAGTGAACAGCTTTACCGTGCAATCGGTGAGTCCATTGACTACGGGGTATGGGTATGCACCCCTGATGGCCGTAATATCTATGCCAGCGACTCCTTTCTGAGACTGGTGGGGATAACCCAGGAGCAATGTTCCAATTTCGGCTGGGGGGATGTGCTCCATCCCGATGACGCCGAGCGCACCATCGCGGCATGGAAGGAGTGCGTACGTACTCAGGGAGCCTGGGATATCGAGCATCGTTTTCGTGGCGTGGACGGCCAATGGCATCCCATTCTGGCGCGAGGAGTTCCGGTAAAAAATGAATGTGGCGAAGTGACCTGCTGGGCGGGGATCAATCTGGATATCAGCCGAATAAAACGGGTGGAGGATGATCTGCGGCAGATCAAAGAAGAACTGGAACTGCGAGTAGATGAGCGTACCACGGAGCTGCTACAGGCAAACCATCGGCTCAGCCAGGAAATCAGCGAGCGTAAACAGGCGGAAATTGAACGGGAGCAGTATTTCAGGCTGTTTATGCATTCTTCAGACATCATGGTGATCGCCGATCCGAACGGAGCGTTTCTGAGGATCAACCCGGCTGGCACGGAAATACTCGGTTATTCCGAAGCAGAACTGTTGTCAAAACCGTTCATCGACTTTATCCATCCTGATGACAAACAATCAACACTCAATGAAATGGCGCGACAGCAAACGCTCGGATTTACCTCGGCATTTGAGAACCGCTATATCTGCAAGGACGGTTCATGTTGCTGGTTATCGTGGCGGGCGGCCTACCACAAGAGCGACAAATGTACCTATGCCACCGCCCGGGACATCACTGAGAGGAAACAACAGGAAGAGGCACTCCGCAGAAGTGAACAGGAATTCCGCATGCTGACCGAGGCTATGCCGCAGATCGTCTGGGCCACCCGACGGGATGGTTGGAACACCTATTTCAACCAGAAATGGATGGATTATACCGGCATGACACTGGAGGAGAGCTACGGCCATGGCTGGAACAAACCGTTCCACCCCGATGACCAGCAAAGGGCCTGGGATGCCTGGCAAAAGGCAACCACACATGGCGCAACCTATTCACTTGAATGCCGCTTGCGCCGTTATGACGGCGTTTATAAATGGTGGCTGGTTCGAGGCGTGCCGGTGCTGGACGAAGAGGGGACCATTCTGAAATGGTTTGGAACCTGTACCGATATCGATGAGTTCAAAAAGGCCGAAGAAGAGCGCTTGTCCCTGGAACGTCAGCTACTCCAATCCCAGAAGCTGGAGAGCCTGGGGGTACTGGCCGGTGGCATTGCCCACGATTTCAACAACATCCTGATGGCAATCATCGGTAACGCAGATCTGGCAATGATGCGTATTAACAAGGAGTCACCAGCAGTTGACAACCTGCATCGTATCGAACAGGCAGCCGCCCGGGCGGCCGATCTTGCCAAGCAGATGCTGGCCTACTCCGGCAAAGGAAAATTTGTTATTGAGCAGCTTGACCTGAATACCGTACTGGAAGAGATGCTGCACATGCTGGAGGTCTCCATCTCAAAAAAAGCGGTCCTGCAGCTCAACCTGCACCATCCGCTACCGTCTATCGAAGCAGACGGCACTCAAATTCGCCAGATCATCATGAATCTGGTCATCAACGCCTCCGAAGCAATCGGCGATGCCAGCGGCGTTATCGCCATCACCACCGGTTTCATGGAGTGCGACCGGAGGTATCTTAACGATGTGTGGCTTGATGAAAACCTTACCGACGGGCTCCATGTGTATCTGGAAATATCCGACAACGGCTGTGGCATGGACAAAGAGACCGTGGCAAAAATGTTCGATCCGTTCTTCAGCACCAAATTCACCGGGCGAGGTCTCGGCATGGCAGCGGTTCTCGGCATTGTCAGAGGACATAAAGGCGCCATCAAGGTCTACAGTGAACCGAACAGAGGAACCACCTTCAAAGTTATTTTCCCCGCATCCAACAGACTGCTCGAAACGCCCCCCCCTAATAGCCTGCTTGATGCCTGGCAGGGAAGCGGCACCGTCCTGCTGGTCGATGACGAAGAAACCGTACGCAGCATTGGCACCGAAATGCTCCACGAACTCGGCTTCAGCGTCATCACCGCTGCCGACGGCAAAGACGCCTTGAAAGCCTTTAAAAACAACCCTGAAATCGCCTTTGTCATCCTCGATCTGACCATGCCACAAATGGATGGTGAGCTATGCTTCCGCGAGCTGCAGAAGCTGAATCCAGACGTCAAGATCATCATGTCGAGTGGCTACAACAAGCAAGAGGTAACACAGAAATTTGTCGGCAAGGGGTTGGCCGGTTTTATTCAGAAACCGTACAGGCTGAGTGTTCTGAAAGCGGCAATCCAAAGCATCACCGGATGAATATATGCTGTCCGCCCGGAATCTGTGGGATTTGACGGCTTCACCGCATCACAAAAAACTTGAAATTGCAGTATTTGATGGCAGACTTATAGAAACAGTCCGAAATTTCTATCGGTCAATATTCCAGAGAGAAACAAGGAGAATCAACATGTTATCAAACATTAAGCTTGCTCCAAAACTGATCGGCAGCTTCCTGGTAGTGGCATTAATCGCCCTGACAATCGGTATCTTCGGCTACTTCCAGATCCATAATATCGACGATGCCGACACCTTTCTCTACGAAAAGGGACTGCTTCCCATGCGGGAAATGGCGGTTATTGCCTCCAACTTCCAGAGAATACGTGTTAACACCCGCGATATCGTTGCTGCAACAGACCCCAAGGATATTGATCATTACGAAACAAGATTAAAGGAATTTCGCAATTCCATAGATACTGCAGCCAAGGACTTGGAAAAGAACCTCCCCGATGAGACGGCGAAAAAATTGTTTGTAGACTTTGTTGAGAGCCGCAAGACCTATACTCCACACCTGGACAAGATCATTGCCCTGGCGAAAGAGAACAAGGATGCGGAAGCCCTCGAATATATAAAAGGAGCTGCCAACAAGGCGGTGCGAGTCGAGATCGATGCGATCGAAAAACTTGAGCAGCACCTGGAGAAATCGGGCAAAGCAATCTCCGACCAGAACACCGTCACCGCCAACAGTGCCGGTAGAATCATGATCGGCACGTCTGTTCTCGGTTCCATACTGGCCTTTCTCCTCGGCATTATCATTGCGCGCTCCATCAGTCTGCCGGTAAACACCCTGGCCGGTCAGGCCCGCCAGGTGGCTGAGGGGGACTTGCGGGTCAAGATCGAGTATCGTTCCGGGGATGAAATCGGTGCCCTGAGTGAGGCGTTCCGCACCATGACCGAGAATCTGCGAACCACCATCAGTAAGGTGGCTGAGACCTCCAGCCAGGTAGCATCTGCATCCAACCAGCTCAACTCGACAGCCGAGCAGATCGCCACCGGAGCTGAGGAAGTCGCCGCCCAGTCGGCTACCGTCGCCACGGCTGGTGAAGAGATGTCGGCCACATCGGGGGACATTGCACAGAATTGCCAGATGGCTGCCGAAGGGGCGCAACGTGCGGCCCAATCTGCCAGCAACGGGGCCGAGGTGGTCGAGAGGACCGTGGCAGTCATGGGGCAGATTGCAACCAAAGTGCAGGAAACCGCCCAAACAGTAGAGAGTCTGGGGGCCAGAAGCGACCAGATCGGCGCCATCATCGGCACGATCGAAGATATCGCCGACCAGACCAACCTGCTGGCATTGAATGCCGCCATTGAAGCCGCCCGTGCCGGTGAACAGGGACGCGGTTTTGCGGTTGTCGCCGATGAAGTGCGCGCCCTGGCAGAACGGACAACCAGAGCGACCAAAGAGATCGGCGAAATGATCAAGGCAATTCAGAGGGAAACCAAAGGCGCTGTGGCAGCTATGGAACAGGGAGTGCATCAAGTTGAGACCGGCACCGAGGAAGCCGCCAAGTCCGGGGAAGCGCTGCGTGATATTCTGGAGCAGGTCAACGATGTTGCCATGCAGGTCAACCAGATTGCCACCGCTGCCGAAGAGCAGACCGCCACAACCAGTGAGATATCCAGTAACATCCACCAGATAACCGAGGTAGTGCAATCAACGTCCCAGGGCGCACATGAATCAGCCACTGCCGCGGCCCAACTGTATGGCAATGCCGAGGAGCTGCAACGGCTGGTGAGGCAGTTTAAGTTGTAAAGAAAAATTCCGGAGCAACGAGTTCGGAGTTCGGAGTCCGGAGCTCGGAAGTCGTCAGGAATCCGGCAGTGGGTCGGAACCGGCACGGAGTTCGAGGTGCGGATACGGTGTAAGGCGCCCGCCGCAGGGGTCCGGCGAGGCGCCGGTGCCGACTCACTTCCGCATTCCGAGTTCCGCATTCCCACTTCGTTCCGGATTCCGCGTTCCGCGCTGAAGTGCGGTCCGTGGAAGGGCGGA
>Ga0209798_10000772_pt1 | contig 19633 bp, 12 predicted proteins | sample DOMMetBare3Fresh_FD_187475 | JGI IMG/M metagenome (GOLD analysis project Ga0209798, IMG submission 187475) | Wetland sediment microbial communities from St. Louis River estuary, USA, under dissolved organic matter induced mercury methylation -... | ecosystem: Environmental > Aquatic >...
CCGGTGTGTCTTCAATTCTCTGCGCCTGAGAAACCGCAGATTGAGTCTCTTTCTCGCCGAAGTCTTCAATGATGCGCATCTGTTGATTCAAGGATCGAATCGAATCATTCAACCTCCCTTTTTCAACCGTAAGCGATTCCTTTTCTTTTGAGATGGTTTCCTCCCGCCTTCGAAGACCATCAAGTTGTGCGATTAATCCTTGTGCGGCTTCGGGAAGAGTATCGCGATACGTTTGCATGATTTTCAGACGTTCCGCTTCAACGGCTTCGAGACTGAGTCTCGCCTGATTCGTTTGCGTTTCAATGAATTCCCGGGTGGTCTCGGCATTCTGCATGGAAGCGGCTACTTGAGCATTTACGTATTTGCTTGCAAGTTCCGCCGTAACGTTACGCGCATTTGTCGGCGAACGATCACGATAGGTAATACGAAACCCGGCTACCTTCCTGTCATTCTCTGAATTGACAAGTTCGACCGAGATGTTCTTACGCATCTTATCGACCAGCAGCTCCATCGGCATACCGGAATCTTTCTCGAGTTCAAACAAACCGTATTTTCCAATCATCGGCTCTAGCGACGAGCGGCTCAAAACTTCCTGGTTAATTGTTTGAAGTCTCGCAGAAAGATCTTCATCGGAAAGTGATTGCACAACTTTTTCCGAAATCGTCGGCGGTTTTAACGTGAGTACTGTAGTCGATTCGTAATAGTTAGGAAGATTAAACACGACCCAACCTACGGCGATTCCAACTGTCAGCGTGGGTAAAAGAACGTACCACTTCCTGCGTCGAATCATCTTCCAGATTTCACTTGCGGTTCTTTGTCTAAATTCAACAGCCATACATTCCCTTTAGCTCTCCAAGGTATTCCCGATCTTTACTTCTGATTCACGGCGTCGAAGTAACCGCCGACCAAGAAATGCCATCAACAGCAGTCCGGCGGAAAAGATAAGGAGCGCGACCGTTTCCGGGACCGCGAAAAGAAGCGCGTTTATTGTCGATATTTGTAATAACACCATATTCAAAATTCCCCGCACTTATTGGTTGAGGGCTCACCAATATTCAGATTCTCAAAGACTTTCCAAAAGAGTTCTCGCGCTGCGAATTTCGTCAGCACTCAACGCCGCCTGGTTTATCAACGCGGATTCAACTTCTCTTCGCGCGTTCAAACGATCGCCCGACGTCGCCAAAATCATTGCCAGCCGTAAGCGGTATGCCGGATTTGAAGGACGTCCGAGACGTGAAGATTCACGGTCATCAAGAGCGACGGCTTTTCTAAGATGCTCAATTGCCGGCGCATACAAACCTTTTTTGAAATACACCCAACCCAGCGTATCGAGGTATCCGGCAACCTTCGGATTTCGATCCGCTGCCGAATGCGCAAATTGCATTGCCTCATCAAGATTTCCGGTTTCCCGATCAGCGATGTTCCAAGCGAGATTATTCGCGGCTATGGAAATCTCAGGCGTCAGCTCTAACGCGCGACGGTAATTCTTCTCGGATTCGACAAAGTTATTTCGCGCGTCCTCGAGAATTCCTATCAAAGTGTAAATCGGCGCAGAAGGCTTTCGTTCGATGATTTTGTTGTATTGTGATATCGCTTCATCGATTTTGTTTTGCTTATACATAAGTTCGGCATATGCCGAATACGCCGGAAGGTAATTTGCGTCTGCCGCGATCGCCGCCTGCAGTTCATTCTCCGCGGCGGTGAGGTTTTTTTCCGCCACAAACACATTTGCATTCAGAAAATAAAGTGCCGCAATTTCTCCACTGTTCGATTTCGAATTCTCTATCGCTGATGCGATGCGATTGTGCGCCGCGATGAAGTCTTTCTGGTTCTTGAGCGCGATGATTAAGCCGGTGATCGCATCGAAGTTTTTCGGATCGAGTGCCAAAGCTCTTTCGTAAAGTGTGAGTGCCTGCGACAAGTCACCTGAAGCCGTCATCGATCGCGCGAGACTGGCATATGCATTCGAAGAACCGGGTGATCGGCGGATCACTTCGCGGAAGTCCTCATTCGCTAATTGAAATTTACGGAGCTCAAGGTTTGCATTTCCGCGTGCGACAAGCGCGCGAATCCGAAGTTCTTCGAGTTTCTGAATTGAAATGTCGCTCGACGGAACCTCACTTCGCAGCGCGAGTAAAAGCGCATTCGATTGATGAAACGCCTGCTCGGGCTCGCCTGCCAGAAAGCTTGCCTCGATTTTCAACAAGCGGCTGTAAAGATAACGCGGATGATATTTTTCGAGGTCGCCGATGAAAGCGCGTGCCTGATCAATTTGTCCCAAGGCAAGTCGGGCTTGAGCCATGTAATAAAGCGCCGCCTGATTTCCCGGTTCTCTTTTGAGAATCTTTTCCAAGGACATCACCGCTTCATCAGCGCGGTCATTCAGTAGATTCATTCGGGCGCGGAGCAAATGCGCATCGGCGTCCGTCTCGTTAATCTTCAGCAGCTCGCCAACTTGTTGCTCAACTTTTTCAAATTCTCGTCGTTCAAGATAGATTTTTCCGAGACCATATCGCGCGCCGAGGAAATCGGGATTCTGAACCAGAATTCCTTCAAAAACTTTTACCGCATCTTCCTCGCGACCAACGAGAGAATAGAAATCCGCAAGCATTGTCAGGGTTTCGGGTGAATTATCTTGTGAAGCTGCAAGCTCCACATAGGCTCGCTCCGCTTTGTCGAAAGCACGTTCGCTGAGATAAAAACCGGCGAGAGATTCGCGTGCTTCTAAATTCTTGGGTGCAACTTCGATTGCGCGAGTAAATTGTTCGGTGGCTTCATTCGGTCTATTTGTGAAGGTCAGGAATCTTCCATACTCGATATATCCGAGTGGCGAGCCGGAATTGATTGAAATCGCTTTTTGAATTACTTCTTCGGCGGCGGCCGCCTTTTCCTGTCGAGTGTAATAACGCGCGAGACTCAGATAACTCTCGATACGATTCGGATCTAAGGAAATCGCGTGATTTAAAACTTCGACCACCTGATTCTCAGGTTTGTTTTGTGCTGCAAGTAAACTTGCCCGCAGAATGTGTCCTTCAACAAAGCGCGAATCCGCGAGCAATATCTCATCGGCAATTTTTTGTGCTTCGGCGAAATCCGGCGGATTGGAAAGTAGAAAGTGATTACCCAGTTTCGCTTTCGCTTCGAGATTATTTGGCGCTAAGGCTACGACCTGTCGCAATTCGTCAATGGTTTCGGAAAAACGTCCGAGGCTCTCATAAGCGCGCGCTAAACCCCAGTGAGCTTCAGCGAAAGACGGATCGAGATCCAAAGCCGCACGAAAATCCATCACCGCTTCTTGATATTTAAGTTTTTGAAGATTTTCTTCGCCGCGTGCCACATGACGCTTTTTAACCGGCATGCCAACACAGGAAATGATAAATACGACAGAAAAGACTACAACGAAAAGGTAGAATTTCGATTTAATTTTTCGGCACTCGAACAACTTCATTGATATTGACACGAAACACCTCAAGTCAATTTGACTCTTGGGAAATTTCGTCCGGAACCTCGAAGCCTTAGAAACATCGAAGCAATCGGGGCAACGATTGCTTCGCGTTATAAAAGACCCGAATCTAGTTAGTCTCATGACGCCTTATTGCTGCGTCACGTTCTGAAGACGTCTAATCCTCGCGGCGTTTCAAGAAAATATTCAGGCACTTTCGATATCAATCGCAAAATGCCTGAATGCAGCGAGTATATCGGAAGCTTCGCCCAACGTAAACCCGTGCCAAACCGCGGAAATAACATAAAAACCGATATGTTTTCCCAACTGCCAATCTAATCCCCGCAAGCTTCAATTCGCAATTGAATTGTTCGCTCCCTTATTGCCGGATTCTATGGGTCAGTCAAATTGAATGATTTATGATGCGAATGCAATCGTTTAGTCCGGTAAGAATGGGATTAGTTGATCGGAAACCTGTTGCGCCAAATCAATTGCGAAGTCCTCACTTTCGGCAACGGAAGAATGAACCGGCGTCATAATACGAATCATTGCCCCATCCGAGCGACGCCGGAGAAGGCTGTCAATCACCGTATTGTATTTGTCCGAAAATTCACTCGCGGTTTTTCGTCCGCGACCTTGGTACCAATAGATCAAAATCTCGCGGCGATCCCCGTTTTGAATGATGAAACGGTTCACTTCAAAACTTTTTCCGGCGGAATCGCTAATCGTGACTCTTTTGGGTTCGACCATTTCCCAACCGGCGCCGGGCAGACAATTTTGCGGACTGTGATAAGTAGCGCCGGTCCGCTGCGTGTCGTAATAACCGACGTAAAGATTCGCCGAAAAACCTTGGGGCGAAACATAGTCACGCATCACGTAGTCCGAAGCGCGTAAAACGCTCTCAGTTTCCTCGCTAAACCGGCTGTCGCTTCCCTGTTGTTTCCAATCTCCGAGCGACGTTGAAAGCTCGCGCAGCGGTTTTCTTTCTGCGAAAACCTCACCGCGCCGGGCAAGCCAATTTATCGCGAGCCCGCTAATCAAAAAACAAATAACGATCGCGAAAACCCGTGAGGTCGTAAGGAAAGGAATCAATTTCGTTTCCGGTTTTGACGGGGTTTCAGTTTTACTCTCACGCAAAAAGAATTTGAGAATCGTGTTTACGAGAAACAACATTACGAGCGCGATCAGATAAACAAGCCAACCCGAAAGCGCATGTGCAACGCCGTCCGCCATTTGGCGCCCGTAATAGAATGTCGCGATTCCCGTAGCAGCTACGCGACCCGCATTTGTTATAATCGCGATCGGAATCGCCGACAACACCAAAAGCAGACCGCGTAATGCGTCTTTGCTAAAGAGACAATCGCGCCAACGTGAATTCGCCTTACACTTTTTGGTTCGGGAGAAATAGGCAAGCACCAGCGCAAGAGTGGCAAGCGTCATTAGTGAACGAATTCCGCTGCAAGCTTCCACAACCTCCAGACTCACAATCTGCGCCGCGCCGCGCGGAAGCATCTCGATTACGTTTCCTTTTCTAACCGTTGGAATATCGAAGAGTGAAATTACGACAACCGACACTCGCGAAGCGAATATCTGCAACGGAAAAGCGATTTTATTAAAAACAATCTGAGGGATCGGAATTGAAAACAAAAGAAGCAAAAACGGAACGATAAGAAGCTTTAGAATTTCCGTGCCGAAAAAATAGACGATCGTTCCGACCAAAACAGTTAACAACGCGATTCTTTGGGTGAACAATTCCGCACCGAGAGTTCCAAAGAGCAGACCGATCAGTCCCAGACCAATCATCGCTCCGCCGAGAAAGACCGCGCTGCTCGCTCTGGCTTTTCGTAGTTCGTTGAATTCAAGGTAAATGATGAGCGCGATCACGATCGGCACTAGCAACCCATGGGAATAGTTTTCATCGGTCCACCAATCGCGCGCCAAACCCTGGATCACGGATGCAAATAGAAACACAAGCGCGAGAGCCACAATCAATGGCTTCCAAAAGAATCGTTGGAGATTTATCGGCAGGTTCATCAGACTACGACACAGAAAAAGAAAGAATCACGTAATTCTTCCGTTAAGCCGGAACAGCCCGTCGGGCTTGTGAAACCGCAAAATAAACCGCGACCAGGAAGGCGCAAAACATTATCGCGGCGGCGGTGAGGAAAGTACGCTGAATCGTTGAGTCGTCGAGCTCATTAAATTGGTTGTTTAAAAGAATCCCGCAGAGCGCTGGACCTGCTGCCCGAGCCAAGCTGGCTCCCGATTGTAAAACTCCCAATACCCGTCCCTGTTCGCCTTCGTGTGCACACTTCGATGCGAGACTGGTCAAAGATGGAGAAGCAAGCGAATTTCCGAAAGTGATAAACGCCGATCCTAGTAGCAACGCAATCAACCCGCCAGATTCAGGACGAATAAACGGCATCGCCGCCAAGCTTCCGACCAAAAGCAAACTACCAATGACTGAAAGCTTCATCTCGCCGAATGACTTTTGTAATCGTACGAAGAGTATCGCTTGCATCAGAACTGCCAAGATGCCAATAAACGAAAATACATAACCGTTGTTTTCGGCGTTATACCCAAAACGATGTGTCGTAAACAAAACAAAAGCGGTGGTCATTATCGAAAACGATAAAACTAACAAAAAGTAATTGAGTGAAATTATTGCGAGGCTTCTGTCCTTGAGCGACGCATAGGCGTCGGCGATTCCGCGCATTCCCGTCGTTACTCGATTTTCCGGCTTAAGAGATTCAGGCAGGACGAAGTAAAGTAACGTCGCATTAATCAGCGCAAGCCCGGAGACGACGAAAAACGGTACGTTTGCGCCGAAGCGGCTCGTCAGTCCTCCGATCGCGGGACCGAGTATGAATCCAACTCCAAACGCCGCGCCCATCATTCCCATACCGCGCGCGCGATTTTTTTTCGAAGTTACATCGGCGATGTATGCCTGGGCAGTCGTAATGTTACCGGCAGTAATTCCGTCGAGAATACGACCGACAACCACCATGGTTATCGTCGTAGCCATTCCGGTTATGAACGCCGCCACACTTGTACCAAGAATACTGATAAGCAAAACCGGGCGCCTACCATAAATATCCGAAAGTCGCCCGATAAATGGTGCGAAAATAAACTGCATTATCGAATAGGAAGCTATTATCCAACCAATTTGGAATGGCGAGGCGCCGAAATGATCTCTGGCGAATTGAGGCAACACGGGAATTGCAATTCCGAATCCGATGAGATCGATAATGATTGTGCAAAAGACTATCGCAAGCGGGCGGGTGAAGAATTTTTCGTCAGGGATTATTGGATCGAGAATTTCTTGCATTGTTCGCGACGGATTTGATTGGAGCCGTTTTATTGTAAAATGATAGCTCGAAACCTTAACATTTCGTGAGAGTTTGTGAAAATCATGAAGTTAAAGTACCGGACCGCGGTGGCGGTTCTTCTTGGGCTTACCCTTTTTATGTATCAGGAAACTTACCCGCAAAAGAAGAGAAACAAAGCCGTTAAGGCGAACTTGGAATCAACGCGACCCACCGCGCCGGAAATCTCATACACGATTTCCATGTCAAAGCCGTGGACGCATCTGCTTGAAGTCGAAATGCGGGTAAAGTCATCGGCACTTCCTGAGAAATCCGAAATCATTATGCCGGTGTGGACTCCGGGCTCGTATCTGATAAGAGAATTCGCGCGCCACGTGCAGGATTTTTCTGCCTTTGATTCGAACGGTAATTCTTTGATCTGGAGTAAGGCAAACAAAAACACTTGGCAGATTTCCACCAAGGGAATAGGCGAATTCATTGCGCGCTACAACGTTTATGCAAATGAATTGACCGTTCGTACTAATGAGCTAAACGATCAACATGCATTTTGGAACAACACCGCGCTTTTAATGTTTCCTAAGGATCAACTGAATGCTCCTTCGATCTTGAAGGTTGTTCCTTTTGGCAATTGGAAAATCGCGACCGGTTTACCGCGCGTTGCAAATCAACCAGATACTTTTCAAGCACCGAATTTTGACGTGCTTTACGATTCGCCGTTTGAAGTTGGAAATTTTAAAGAAATTACGTTTGAGGTGCAGGGAAAGCCCCACCGATTCGTGGTCAATGGTGAAGGAAATTATGACCTGGAAAAGATTGCAAAAGAGACCGCCAAGATCATTGAGCAGTCTTTTAAGATTTTCGGCGAACTACCTTATGACGACTACACTTTTATTTTGAATCTTCGAGGTGGCGGCGGTCTCGAGCATTCGAATTCGACTGCGCTTCAGTGGAACCGCTTCGGCTTCAAGCCGGAAAATCGCTTTGTGGATTTCATGACTCTAGTCGCGCATGAGTTCTTTCATTTGTTTAACGTAAAGCGAATTCGCCCCGACTCTCTCGGTCCTTTCAATTATCAAAATGAGAACTACACCAAACTGCTTTGGGTTGCAGAAGGCGCGACCGCTTACTACGAAAATGTTTTGGCTCAACGCGCCGGTTTGATGTCGGACAAAGATTTTCTCTCTGCGCGTGCCGCCGCAATTCAGGCGCTTCAAAGTCGCCCCGGAAGATTGCAGACGAGTTTGGAAGAGGCGAGTTTTGATGCCTGGGTAAAGTATTACCGTCAGGATGAAAACGCCGTAAACAATCAGATTTCGTATTACGACAAAGGTGAAATTGTTGTATTTCTTCTTGATCTTGAAATTCGCGCTGCAACCAACGGCGCGAAATCGCTCGATGATGTGTTTCGTCTCTTATATCGGGATTTTTTCAAGCAAAACAAAAACTACACGTCAGAAGATTTTCAGCGGATAGCGGAAACGGTGGCAACGAAATCGCTCAACGAGTTTTTCTCGAAATATGTTCGCGGACGCGAAGAGTTGAATTACAACTCCGCATTTGATGCTTTCGGTCTAAAACTTTTCACCGGAGAAGGAGCCGAAGCGGCGTATTTCGGAGCCGACCTCAATCAGGATGGCGATCGTCTTTTGATAAAGACAATTCCTGCGGGTTCACCTGCATACAACCAAGGTCTCAATACCGGCGATCAGATCATCGCGGTGGATTCATTTCGCGCCAATCAAACCTTTTTACAAAGTTATATCGGTGAGAAGAAACCGGGCGAGAAAATCAAACTGACGATCTTTCGTTTCGATCAGATTCGCGAAATTGAAATTGCTTTGGGTGGACTTCCGCCACGGAATTTTGCGATACGCGTTGTCGAAAAACCTTCCGACGAACAAAAACGCCTCTACGCCGGATTTTTTGGAACCGAACTCAAATAACTTGACGATGATGTTTTGCAAAACGAATTACCTTTATTTCCTGAACCGTTTTCGATTACGCAACTCTCACGTTTCGATCTCGATTGTTGTTTTGTTCGTTTTGGTCTTTTCGGGTGCCTGCGAGCGAAAGATTTTTGAACGCCAAACGATCGCACCCAAAACTCTGCGCGATGTTTCGTCTTCAAGGCTGAATTTTAGTTATGAAGCGGATGTTCCGGCGCCTTCGGTCGTAACCGTCGCTCAGGATTCGGATGAACTGGCTCCAAACATCGTTGCGCATTTTAGCGAGTTTAGAAAAGACGACGTGATTGAAAAGACAATCGTCTCTCCGGATAAGCAGCGGATTGTCGTCGTGTATCACAAACCCGAAGACTCGCCTTCGGAATTCCGTCTGGACATCTATTCGGCGGAAGGTCAGCTAATCAATAAGATCACTCCCGATTCTCTGGCGGCGAATTTCCCGGATACCATAATGTGGTCACCCGATTCTAACTACGTAGCATTCGTCGGAACCACGCGAACGATCATTCCCGAAGTTAAGCCCGTGACGGCGCCATCGCCGCCGGACATCGAAGCAAACGTAAATTCCACTTCAACGAGTCCGGTCGAAGATGCCAACGCGAATTCAAACATCGCGCTTCCAACCCCTACGGCAACGCCGACGATGGTCCTTACTTTTCGAACCGAACAGATTTATTTGTGCGATCGCGAAGGACTGGAAATAAAACCGCTCACTCAGGAAGAAGGAAAGATTTACTTTTACTTTACTTGGTCGCCGGACAGCTCAGTAATCGCCGCGCTTGCTACATCCTGGCGCGAGTGGCGCGTCGCTCAATCAGAGGCAGATCGAAGGGGTGAAATTTTTGTTCCCGAAGGTCGTCCGCGTTTGATTGAAAAGAATGGAAGAATCCGCCGCCTCGATGATGGCGTTACTAGTGTGCAACCCGCATGGTCACCTGATTCGTCAAAAGTCGCTTTTTCTTTCGGCAAGGAAATTCGGATTTTCGACGCCATAGGCGATTCGCCTTCACAGGCTGGAATTCCGCTTCGCAATCAACTGCTAATCTCATCGAGCGCTTACGAAGAACAAAAAAGAAAAGAGCTGAGCAATATTTCAAACGGGGATGCGAATGCAAACACGATTGCGGAATCAAACACGCAGACGGCTTCAACAGCCAGCGCTCTGCCCGACGAGAATTCCCTTGTCTCCTTTAATCCGGTGGTTCGAATTGAATGGACCGCTCCCGAAATGCTTTACTTTGAGACGGCTTATGTTCGTTTATTGAAAGATGAATCGAAAACGGTGAAAAGCTTTCCGCGTTGGCACCGACTGATTCTAAGCGCCCAACCGATTCAGATAAATTAAATCCAAGAATGATTTACGAAAACGTTTCTGCAATTTTTGAGCATTTGAACTCTTCTCGCGAGAGACTCCTTTCATCCATAGCGGCTGTGGATTCGAAGGTTCTGGATTTTCGTAGAGACGAAAATTCGTGGACAATTTCCGACATACTCGAACACCTTTCCAAAACGGAAGCGAGTTTGGTTCCCGTGGTTTTCCGTCTTTTGAAAAACGCCGAGTCCGCCGGAATCGAGTCGGACGGAAAATTTTCGCGTCCGATTTCATTCGAACGTTTTGGCGACACGCTTAAGACCAAGAAATTTATTGCACCTGAGATGATTACGCCGACGAAAATGCAGAGCGTAAATGAATCGCTGGCTCAACTTGCCGAATCGCGCGCAACCATTCTCGGACTTCGAACACGCATCGAAAAGGTGGATTCTTCGTCAACTTCTTTTCCGCATCCTTTTATTGGACAAATGAATTTATATGAATGGCTCGCTTTCATTGGACTTCATGAATTGAGACACCTTGGGCAAATAGTAGGGGTTATTTCTGCTCATGAGGTGGCTGCCAATTGATTCGCCCCCAAAATGAACTCTAATAAAATCAAAGTTCTATTAGTTGACGATGATCCGGTTTTGCGCCGAGTATTGCCCCATCAACTTCACCGCGACATCTTTACGGTAACTTGCGTTGATTCCGGTACCGACGCGCTTGCGGCGCTCGAAGCCGAAGAATTTGATGTGGTTCTTTTGGATGTGAACCTCTTAGACGTTTCCGGACTCGAGATTCTGAAGACTATCCGACAGACCGATCAATCTCCCGAAGTAATAATGCTGACCGCAGATGAGAGTCTTGATACCGGAATCGAATCGATGCGGCGCGGCGCCTATGATTACATAACAAAGCCATATCCGCCGCAGGCGTTGGAGGCAATCGTGAGGAAAGCTGCCGATAAACGCGTTCTCGTTCAGCAGAACACGCGAATTCGCGCCGCGGTCCGATCGCAGAATCAACATTCGACGCGCGAACCTGTTCACGCGAGCCCGGCGATGAAAAAGATTCTCGAGCAAGCCGAAAAAGTTGCGCAAACGGATTCGACAATACTTTTGACCGGCGAATCAGGCGTTGGAAAAGATGTGATTGCCCGTTGGATTCATTCAAAAACTTCCCGGGCGGATCTGCCGTTCGTCTCGGTAAATTGCGGTGCCATTCCGGAAAACCTCTTCGAGTCGGAATTCTTCGGACACGAAAAAGGTTCGTTCACCGGTGCCATGACACAAAAAATAGGACTGGTGGAAGCTGCGGATGGCTCTACACTTTTTCTTGATGAAATTGGTGAGATGCCGCTTGTAATGCAAGTAAAACTGCTGCACTTTCTCGAGAATAAAAGTTTTCGTCGCGTCGGCGCAACGCGGGACCGCACTTCTGACGCGAGAATTATCGCGGCCACCAATCGCTCGCTAGAACTTGATGTTCGCGAGAATAAATTCAGGCGCGATCTTTATTATCGTCTCAATGTCGTAAATCTGAATCTTCCACCCTTGCGTGAAAGGAAAGAAGATATTGCGCAGCTTCTCGAAGAATTTACGTTGGAGCTTCGGCAACGTCTGAATCGTCCGGCGCTGAGGTTCGACGAAAAAGCCCGCCTCCAGGTTCTAAATAATGAATGGCACGGAAACATTCGCGAGCTTCGAAACACCCTGGAACGTTCGGCAGTATTTTCAAGTGAAGATTTAGTGACGGAAATTTATCCAACAGAACCTTTGACGGCAAAAACAATTTCCATTTCAAGTGAGACCGAAATGGACGTTTGCACTCTCGCGGAAATCGAGAAGAAACATATTCTACGGATCCTGGAGCAGGTTGGCGGCAAACGCGAGAAGGCTGCAGCTATGTTAGGAATCACCGCCCGAACTCTCTACCGAAAATTGAGTGACTATGAAAATCAAACGTGACATAAGTTCACCTCCGTGACAGAAATTCCGGACATAATGTCAGGAATATCCCTTGATGCGACTTGCGATTTTTGGATGAATTTTGTAAAGTCTTGTTAGCCCAACGTTTCTAGCTCGCTCATAATCTTTGATTGCTTTGGCACACTGGTTGTAACTGTTCCCAATGGAAAAAGGCGTTTCTCACAGCGAAGACCTTTTGTGGGGGCAGGGGAATTCAAAGTTGGAAACGTCTTTTCCGTTTTTGATAGAATAGTAGTGGACGCTAAGTGCGATTTCGCAACGTTCAACCCACTCTTTTGAGATTATTTTTAGTTTGACAGTATGCGGATGGATGGGGACGGGGGTAGCCCATCCGACTGCATAAGCCTAATTTCGAAACGGACCCTTCGGGATTAGGCAATTTTGCGAGGCGATTTTCGCCTCGCTTTTTTTGTTTACAATTTTGAACTGCGGAGTAGATGATTGACCTGTGAAACAGAGCGGATCAGAAAATACAAAATTGGATCACGCAATTTTGCGTCAGATCAATGATCAAATTCTTAATAGCGACGTAGTTTTGAATTCGCTTGCAGAAGGCATTTGTGTTCTCGATATCAAGGGCGTTGTGACATTCGCGAATCAATGCGCCGAGAACTTACTCAAACGAAGTGCCGGCGAAATGATCGGACGGAATTACGCCGACGTTTTTTTCGGTCGCAACACTTCCCGAAATACATTTAATCAAAATACGTGTCCGATTAATTTCGCGCTTAATGAAGGCGAAACATTGCATGTAAACGCGGAGAACTTCATCGCGAAAGACGGCTCGGAAGTTCTGGTCGAATTTATCGTGATTCCAATGGTTGAAGATGGTAAGTGGCGTGCCGCGATTGTCTCGTTTGAAAATATAAGTGAGCGTCGCGATTTGGAGCTCGCCGTTGCGAAAGCCCGTGATTCGGCACTTCGGGATGCGGAGGTCAAATCTGCGTTCCTGGCAAATGTAAGCCATGAAATTCGCACGCCGCTTAATGGAATCATCGGAACCGCAGACCTTCTTCTTTCCACGGAACTGACCACCGAACAGCAGCGATATTTTCAAATTCTACAGAGTAGCAGCCATCATCTGCTTGAAATCGTTAATGATCTATTGGATCTATCAAAGCTTGAGGCACAGAAAATTGCGCTTGATCCCACCGAGTTTAATTTGTCCGAGCTGATCGATACGATCACCATGATTTTTTCAAACGAAGCGGCGAAGAAGAACTTGCGTTTCACCACACAGGTTGAAAATGACGTGCCGCGATTCGTCAAGGCAGATGATTCGCGGTTGCGCCAAGTGCTTAACAACCTGCTAAGTAATGCCTTGAAGTTCACGCGCGAAGGAAGCGTCGAGCTTAAAATTTCATTTCTGCCGGAAGTGCTCGGACGTTCCAAAATACATTTTGAAGTCATCGATACGGGAATTGGAATCGCCGAAGAGAATTTGAAGTTAGTCTTTGAGCCTTTTGCTCAGGCTGAGATAAAAACTTCGAGACAGTTCGGCGGAACGGGACTCGGACTCGCGATTGCGAAAGAACTGGTTGAGCTGATGGGCGGTGAAATTCTCTTGGAAAGCGCACTCGGAAAAGGTTCAAGATTCGCGTTCTCAATTAATGCTGAACCGCGTTCAGGGGCTCTTGTCGATATTAATTATGCGGGTGAAAAGACCGCCGTTAGCGCCGAATCTTTTCCCACGGGTGGAAAACCGAAAGTCCTATTAGTAGAAGACAATGAAATCAATCGGGAAATTGCTTCTTCGATGTTGCGTAACATCGGAGTCGAGTGTGACATTGCAGTCAGCGGTCGGGAGGCACTTAACGCGATTTCTCGTACCTCTTATAACTTCATTTTCATGGACTGCGGAATGCCAGAAATGGACGGCTTCGAAACCACGCGAAAAATTCGCGAACGGGAAGCTCCCGAAAGTAGGGTCAAAATATACGCCCTTACCGCCAGCGCACATGATGAAATTTTCGATCGATGCAGCGAAGCCGGAATGGATGGAGTCTTGACGAAACCTGTTACCTCAGAAGACTTTAGGCGCTTGATTTTGGGCGGACGGCTCGACGAAAATCGCAAACTTCTTGACTCGACGGCGAATTTCCTTCAACATCCTTTATCGCGCATTATAGATGGAAAAGTTCTTGCGGATCTTCTCGCAATTGAGTCCGGCGGAGTGGACAATTTTGTGATCGAGACTCTAAAAGATTATTTTTCGCATATTGACAAGAAGGTTCATTCGATCGAGGACGCCCTAGCTATGGACGACTTCCTTTCTGTTTCGCAAAGTGCTCATGGCGGAAAAGGAAGCAGCGCCAATATCGGAATTTCCAAAGTTGCGGAACTTTTTTCCGAAATAGAAGGATTCGCGCACATTAAAGACCGCGCCGGAATTACCGTTACCCTTAAACGCGCGAAGAATCGAATCGAAGAACTTCAGACGGAATTTTTAACGATAATTTCCTGAATTATCGAATCCTTGGTTTGGAGAGACAAATGAAGGCCGAAATGGATGAAGTAGTTTCCGCCGAAAACACGGAAGATGGAAACATTGATAAGATTCGTGACATTTTGTTTGGGGTCCAGATTAGAGACTTCGAAGGCAAGATAACCCGCCTCGAAGAAACTTTTTCCGACAGGATTTCTGCGTTTCGCGAAGAAACACAAAAACACTTTGAAGCGCTTGAAGGTTTCGTTAAAGCGGAGTTGAATTCGCTTGGCGACCGATTAAAGGGCGAGCAAACTTCCCGAAGCGAAGCTATCAACGGAGTTAATAGTGAAATCGGTAAACTTTCGAGTTCTCTTGCAAGCAAGACCTCGGAGATAACTGATAACCTCTCGCGAAGCGAAACCCAGTTGCGCGAACAGCTGCTCGCGCAATCGAAAAGCTTGACGGGTGAGATACAGGAACGAAATCGCGTAATCGCTGAGACGCTCGAACGTCAACTCGGTGAGCTTCGAGACACGAAAACCGATCGGCGGGCAATGGCGGATCTTCTGAATGAAATGGCTTTGCGTCTAACGGATGAATTCAAGCTCCCGAAAGGCATGAATAAGTAATCGTTTCTTGTTTCGCCACGGAGTTGTTTTGATCTGATCGCGCGGATTTACTCGAACCTATCGAATCATGTCGTCAAACATCGTTCCTCTGCAAAAAAAAGGTACAAACAGCGGCTCATCGGATACGAACGAAGAAACACGCTCCGCTGAGCCGGAGTCGTTTTCCGGTCAACTCGGTGAGCTTCGCCGACTCATCGTCGAACCCGAGTATCGCAAACTCTCTTCGCTTGAGGAGGTAGTCGGTTCAGTCAAGGAAAAACTCGACGACTTACCGACGACGCTTGGCGACGCACTTCCCTCCGCTATTACACGCAGCTCCCAAAAAGACAACAAGCTCGTTTCTGCTACGCGACCCGTGGTCGAGAAAAGTATTTTCGATTCCGTTCAGCGAAATCCTTCGGTTTTAGCGGAGGCGCTTTTTCCGGTGTTTGGCCCGGCGATCAGAAAATCGATTTCCGAAGCACTGGGAACGATGGTCGAATCGCTTAACAAGACGATGGAGCATAGCCTGAGTCCTAAAGGAATCGGTTGGCGAATCGAGGCGCTTCGTACTGGAAAATCTTTTGCCGAAGTGGTTTTACTAAAAACGCTTCTGTTTCGCGTCGAACAAGTTTTCATGATCCATAGTTCCAACGGCGTTCTTCTCCAGCACGTGGAATCTGACCTGGTTAAATCAAAAGATCCGGAGATGATTTCCGGAATGCTGACTGCCATTCAGGATTTCGTTCAGGATTCATTTACTACCGAAGAGTCCGGCGAAAAAGCGTCACTTGGATCGCTTCGATTTAGTGATTTTGTTGTTTGGATCGAACGAAGTCCGGATCTGATTATCGCTGCGGCAATTCGCGGAAATCCTCCGCTATCGCTCCGTGAAGTTTTCGAGGAAACGACCGAACAGCTGCAGCACCAATATCAAAATGAACTCGATAATTTTTCGGGCGACACTTCAATTTTTGAGGGAGCGCGTCCGGTTTTGCTTGAGTGCCTTCGTTATCAGGTGGGCGATAACGAGAAGAAGAAAAAGTCTAAACTCTTTTCGCCGTTTGGATTGCTCTCAAGTGTTTTAGTCGTGGCGCTTTTGGTCGCCGGATTTTTTTACGTTCGCGATTGGTGGCAGTGGAAAAATTACTTAAGTCGATTGCGAAGCGAACCCGGAATTGTCGTCGCAGAACAAGAACGCGGTTGGTTTACTCATTCAATTGCAGGTCTTCGCGATCCACAGACACAAAATCCAGACGAATTGCTGGCGGAATTCGGTTTTGGAAAAGAAGATGTAGTCTCGAACTGGCGAGAGTACCAGGATTTGAGTCCGCAGTTTATTTTGGAACGCGCAAAGAAGGTGCTCAATCCGCCGGCAAACGTAAAGCTCGCGATGTTTGAAGATGTTCTGGTCGCCGATGGAGATTCATCCGCAGTTCAGTGGTTTAATGAATCACGAAAATTCGCTCCGGCGATTGGCGGCGTTCGCGATTTTGCGTTGGGCTTCGATACTTTGAAGAGGTTTATTGAAAGCAGCACGGTGCGTTTTAGGTGTGGAACCCTTGAGTACTTACCGGAATCTCAAGCAACGCTTGAAAACTCCCTGCCGGCAATTGAACAGTTGATTGCGAGTGGAAAAGTCTCGGGAACAAATCAAGTGATAACGATCATCGGGCATTATTCAAAAGACGGAAGCGATCAGGTAAACTCCCGACTTAGCGCTCAACGTTCGGAGAAGGTTCGAAATGATATTCTTTCAAAATCTCCGAAGCTTGTTCAGTTCGCCGGAAATCTCGTGAGCGAATCGGCTGACGATAAATCGGAGTGCGCGGTAAGTTTGAAAGTTAAGTCTCAGTAAGAATTCTCATCGGAGCGGAACGATATTAACCGCAAAAAAAATGATTCGAAAAAAAATCTGTCTACTTGGAGCAAGCGCCGTCGGCAAGACCAGTCTCGCGCAACGGTTCGTCAAGAGCATTTACTCGGAGAAGTATCACACCACGCTAGGAGCGAAGATTGATAAAAAGTCGATCGACATTGATGGCAAAGAGGTGACGCTTCTCGTTTGGGATTTGCAGGGTGAAGACGATGAATTTAAAATTCGCCCTTCGTTTCTTCGCGGAGCCTCGGGATTTTTGCTGGTGGTTGATCTTACGAGACATGAAACTCTCGTAACTGCCTTCTCGATTTACAAAATGATTCAGGATAGTATCGGCGGGCTTCCATTTGTCGTGCTTTTTAACAAAGATGACCTCACGGATAGTTTTGAAGTGACGCAGGATCAGATGGATGAAATGAAGCAACACGGATGGAAAATGCTCCGAACGAGCGCAAAGACCGGAGAAAATGTCGAGACCGCTTTTCGACTTCTCGCTACCGCAATGCTCGAATCGGACAACATAGTTGAAAGCTAATTCCGCGCTTCATTATTTGCATACATTTCGAATATTCTTTCTTTGCGCCCCTGTAGCTCAACGGTTAGAGCAGCAGACTCATAATCTGTTGGCTGTAGGTTCGAATCCTACCGGGGGCATTCCATTTCCAAAAAAAAAGACAGCCTGATTCGGCTGTCTTTTTTTTGTGAAAAGAGCTGGCAATTTCAAACGTTAAAACGAAAATTTACCACGTCGCCTTCCTTCATCACATATTCTTTGCCCTCTGAACGCAAAACGCCTTGATCGCGTGCCGCCTTTTCCGAACCGAGGCGAATCAGGTCTTCATAAGAAACGATCTCTGCGCGAATGAATCCGCGTTCGATATCCGAATGAATTTCGCCCGCGGCTTGCGGTGCTTTCGTTCCGATAGGAATCGTCCAGGCACGAACTTCTTTTTCTCCAGCCGTAAGGAATGACATCAAGCCCAGCATTTTATAGGCGGCTTGAATCAAACGCTCAACTCCACTTGATGAGACTCCGACATCTTTCAGATATTCCGCACGTTCTTCTTTCGAGAGCTCAACCAATTCGGCTTCAAGCTTCGCGCAAATCACAACAACTTCTGAATTTTCTCTCGAAGCAAATTCGCGTACCGCTTGGACGTGCACATTCGATTCCGGATTTGCGAGTGTCGTTTCATCAACATTCGCCGCGTAGATCGTCGGTTTAGAAGTAAGTAGAAAAAACTGCCTTACGATGTCTCGTTCGTCGTCATCAAGCGAAACGCTTCTGACCGGCTTGCCCTCTTCAAGCGCCGGAAGAATTTTCTCAAGCACTTCAAGTTCACGTTTCGCGAGTTTATCGCCGCTCTTTGCGGTGCGCTGCGCCTTATCTCGGCGTTTTTCAACCGAAGCGAGATCCGCCAACGCGAGTTCGATTTGAATCGTTTCGATATCTCTCAAAGGATCAACCGAGCCTTCAACGTGAACAATATTCTCGTCTTCAAAACAGCGTACAACCTGGATTACCGCATCCGTCTCGCGAATATTCGCGAGAAACTGATTTCCTAGCCCTTCGCCTTTCGATGCGCCGCGAACTAGTCCTGCGATGTCGAGAAATTCCACCGTCGCTGCGATAATCTTTTCCGTCTTTACAAGTTTTGCGAGCGGCTCCAATCGTTCATCGGGAACGGCAACGATTCCGACGTTTGGCTCAATCGTCGCGAAAGGATAATTTGCCGCCAGTGCCGACTGCTGCGCCGTGAGCGCATTAAACAGCGTCGATTTTCCTACGTTTGGTAATCCTACAATTCCGGCTCTTAACATATTCAATCAATGAATCGAAGGAGCTTTCCTCCCTCAGCGAACTACTGCCTGTGAAAATCAAACGGTTATTCTAACCGCTAACGGAAATTTTGCGTAATACGAGAACTATGGCTTAATTTTCAGCGAGCGTCCGGCTTGGTAAATTTTGGTTGTCAGAAATATTCGTCGCGCGAAGTCTGAAGCAAATTCGGTTGAGCGGAAAGTTACAAGGTAGCTTTATGTTTTTATCTGTCCTGCTAATTTTCGTAACCGTTATTTTAGGAATCGGTCTTTTTTCGTTCGTCGAAAATGAAGCTGGATTTCTCGTGCGTGTGTGCGGAGGTTATGTATTAGGCTCGGCGTTTTTCAGCCTTATGGTTTTTGCATTGTCGTGCTTCTTCGGGCTTTCCAGTGCTTCGATAATTGCTTCACTGGCAATTTTGTTCTTGCTGGTTTTCGTAATTAAGTTTCTCACAACTCGGGTCGTTTTCGCCGATTTCTTAACGTACTTTCGTGCGACGCAATTTCGCGTCACCGATTTCATTTACTACTTTTCGATTGCCGCGCTACTTTATTTTTTCTTTGATCGCGCGATGATCGAGAAAGACGGCGCCATATTCGCCGGTGCCTCACAAAATCTTGGTGATCTGCCTTTTCACCTGGGAGCAATTTTCAGCTTCACTGAAGGGAATAATTTCCCGCCGGAGAATCCCTCTTACGCATTTGCGAAATTTACATATCCATTCATGGCGGATTTGGTTGCAGCTTGCGCGGTAAAGTTTGGCGCCGGCGCACGCGAATCGATGCTCATCCAGAATCTCGCGCTGGGATTTTCCTTGGTCGTATTACTCGAGAATTTTGTCCGAAGGCTCACGGGAAATTC
>Ga0209798_10000773_pt1 | contig 19632 bp, 18 predicted proteins | sample DOMMetBare3Fresh_FD_187475 | JGI IMG/M metagenome (GOLD analysis project Ga0209798, IMG submission 187475) | Wetland sediment microbial communities from St. Louis River estuary, USA, under dissolved organic matter induced mercury methylation -... | ecosystem: Environmental > Aquatic >...
ATGGCCCGCCAGGAGAACGAATGGCGGGTCACGTCGATCAGGCCGTCGTAGAACTCCGGCCAGCCGTAGTGCTTCGGCCGGACATTCATCGCGTGGTTGTTGTTCAGGAAGTGGAACGGGAAGGCCAGCACGCGCCCCGAGCGCTGATAATCCAGGTTCATGGGCGCCGCTCGGCCGAACGCCGACAGCAGCGAGTACGCCGGGAAGGCCCCCGGAGCCAGATCGATGAACGTCTTGGTCAGCTCGAACGGCTCGGGGCCCATGTCGCCGTCCAGCCCCAGCACGAAGTTGGTCTGGATGTAGGGGATGTACCGCAGGATCAGGTTCACATGATCCGCGACCTGCCTCACTTTGTCCATCCCCGTCCGGCGGGTCTTCGACTTGTTCCCCAGGTCGTACCACGACTCGATGCCCGGCAGGATCGCCCGAAAGCCGTTCTTCCGCAGCCGCTGCAGGTGCGGCTCCGACAGGAGCGACAGGCTGCTCTCGGCGATGTGCCGCATCCGCCCCGGTGGGACCGCCGCCTCGACCGCCTCCATGTAGTCGTCGAACCGGACGCCGAAGTTGGGATCGTGCCACCCGACGATCGGGTTCTTGATCTTGGTCAGCAGGAACGCCAGGTCGTCGCGCAGCTCCTCGAAGCCGAGCGGCTGGTAGTCCACCGTCGAATCGATGCAGAAGCTGCAGGTGTAGGGACAGCCCAGGCTGCCGATCATCGGCACGATCTTGATCGTCGGCGCCTTGGCGAGCGTGGCCGCGGTGAACTTCCAGCGCTCGCGCAGGGTGGGCAGCTCGAGCGGCTGCGTGGCCGCCGCCAGATGGGCGCCGTAGGGCCGGTGCGGCCGGCAGTCCCGCAGCAGCTCGGCCACGACGCTCCGGTCGGTGAAGCCCAGCACGTAGTCGAAGTACTTGCGCGAATCCTCGGGATAGCAGCGCGCGTGCGGTCCGCCCAGCACCGTGACGGCGCCCTTCCGGCGAAACAGATTGCTCAGTGCGTAGGCGAGCTGGGCCGACTGGGTGAACGCGCCCACGAACAGCACGTCCAGATCGCCGGGCAGCTCCTCGAGCAGGTCTTCGAGGCCCGTATAGCAGACGAGGGTCACGTCGTGACCCTCCTGCTCGCACCAGACGCCGAGGACCTGGGGCATGATGCTCGCCAGGTTCGCGTTCATGATGCGACCATACAACGAAGGATTCGGGCTCTTGGTGACCAGGTCCAAGATGCCGATGCGGAGCCGGCGCATGCATGTTCTCCAGCAGGGGATTGACATCACCCGCGCGTCGGATCCCCTTGTTGGCGGGGCGACCGGACCACGGAGGCCGTAGAAGGCGAGCTTGCCGGCTGGCGGCGGAAGGCAGCAGTCGAAGGGAAAATGGCCGGGCTACCAGGGGAAGGCAACCCGCCGTTCGGGCGGCGCGGCCCCGCCCGAATGCGGCCCGGCGGGCACACCACCCTGTGAGGAGGAGTCAGCTATGCGTCACGGAATCGGCCGGGCCCGCGGCAGGCGGGGAATCACCGTACTGAATCTCGTCCTCCTGGTGCTCGCCATCGCCATCGCCGTGGTTCTGGTCGTCCGGTCGCTCTAGGGCATGACCGCGACGCTGTCCACGAAGTACCTGGTGTAGCCGAAGCAGGTGGTGGGCAGCCCCGGATGCTCGGTGTAGTGCAGGACAACGCGCTTGCCGAGCGCCTGACTGAGTCGGGGAACAACCCTCTCGTCTCGCACGCTGAATTCCCAGATCGTGGGCGTCACGCCCGGCACGATCGACATCGCCAGCTCCCCCTCGTACGTCTTACAGACCCAGCCTTTCCGGCTGAACTTCTGGAGGATCCCCGCCCGTTCGCCGTCCGAGTAGCTCCAGCTGAACGCGAGCCCGATGTAGAGCGTGAACAGGACGAGCGGGAGGACCACCAGGGCCAGGAGGGCGAGCCAGAGGCGGCGGCGGCGCTTCGGAGCGGCGGTGACGGTCATCGGCGGACTCGGTTGGGGATGTCCAATTATAGCGGGCGGCGACCGAGAGGCGAGAACACGAACCCCTTCCCCACCGTGATCACCCAACCCGCGCGCTCGGCGTCGTTGCCGAACCGGTGGGCGAGATCGAATCGGAGTGCATCGGTGTCCGTCGAGCGGCTTGCGCCGAGCCGGATGCCGAGTCCCGCGTCCCACCCGCTGCGTCGGGGCGATCCGGCGTACCACGCGGCGCCGTGATCCACGAAGCCCGCGATGCCGAGCCCGATCATGCCCAGGAAGTCGTCCGCCACGGTCACCCGGTACTCGGCCGTGCCGAAGTATGAGCGGTCACCGGTGAAGGCGTGGCTCCGAAAGGCGCGCGGGCCGATGCCCAGGCCGAGGTCGAACTCGCCCCCCGGCACCGGGTTCTCGAGCCACCCGCCCTCGAGGTGAAGGATCCCTACCTGGTGCGAGCCGGGCTGGAACACGGCGGTGGCGGCGAACTGGACCGAGCCGCTGTCGAGCCCTGCCGCGTCGTACAGCCCGCCGGCCAGCGCCTCGAAGTATCCGAACCCTCCCGGCACCCGAGCGCCCAGCCGCGCGGCAAGCAGCGGGGCAACGCCGTTGCGGTCGTACCCGAACGCCTTCGGGGCAGCCAGCACGCCGAGTCGGACGGTGAGGCCGAGGTCGACGTCCTCTTCCCGCGCGAAGCCGGCATAGCCCCGGGTGACGAGGAAGGCAGCGCGGCTCCACGTGAGGTATGGCCCGACCGCGCCCGTCACGGTCTCTTCGAACGGCGCCGCGGAGCCCTCCGGGCGGAAGTCTTCCCGGCGGACCTGGCCTTCCACGCCGAGCCGCAGGTATCCATGGGCGGAGGCGCGGAGGGCCCACGTTGCCGAGCCGCGCACGAGCGTGAACCGGTGGGTGAGAGTGTCCCTTGCTTCGTCCGCACCGTCGAAGAACCGGAGCACCCGCTCGTCCCGGTCCTCCGCCTCGACCCGGAATCCCCGGCGCGAGGTCAGCGAGTAGAACGGCTGCTCCAGCGCGAGCGCGCTCAGGCGCCCGTCAGACCGGTCTTCGTAGACCGCACCCAGTCCCACCGATCCCGCGAAGAGTCGCGGCCGGCGAAAGGCCAGCGTGACGCTGGTCCGGTCGGGTGTCTTCCGGTAGCGTGCGGCGGCGGTGGACGCCGTGCCAAGCAGGTTGTCCTCCACGACGCCGATCGTATATGCGACCTCTCCCCCCGTGCTCCGGAACCGCCAGTCCATCTTGGTGCTCCAGCCGTCCTTGGTGAGCACGCGCGCCACCAATCCGGAGTCGGTCCGCACCGAATCGATGCGCACGCGGCGGAAGACGCGGAGCGCCCGGAGGTTCCGCTCCGATTCGGCCACGCGCGCCGAGTCGAACGGCTCGCCCGGACGGAAGAGGAGCTCCCTGCGGATGGTGGCCGCACTGGTCTGGATGTGCAGTGCGTTGCCGAGCCGGGCCAGCCAGCCCCGTTCGTCGGGGTCGAAGATGTCCCGGCGGTCGAGCTCGACGCCGCGCAGCGTGTCGCCGGCCACGGGGGTGTCGGTAGGCAGGGCGGAATCCACCGGCGCCTGGGCGGCGAGGCGTAGCGGCAGGACAAGCACCAGCACCCACGGGAAACGACGGAACCGCAATCGCACTCCAGTCACGGGGGCGGGAAAGATACCACGGCGTTCAGGCCAGTTCGGCAACGCTGGAGAGGATCCGGTCGGGTGTGACTGAGCTGGCGCTCAGGGTGTCCTCCCGAAACTTCCCGGTGCGAACGAGCCACCCCTGGAGGCCGGCGCGCTGGGCGCCGTCCACGTCGGACCAGAGATCGTCCCCCACCATGGCGACCTGGCGGCCGGCCGCCGTCTCCAGACTACGCACCGCGGCCCCGAAGAAGGCGGTGCTGGGCTTGCCCGCCACCTCGGCGGAGGCCCCGGCGGCATACTCCAACGCCGCCACGAACGGGCCCGCGTCGAGGGCCAGGCGCTCGCCCTGGCGAAAATATCGGTCGCGACTGAGCGCGATGAGCGCGGCGCCCGCCATGAGCTGCTCGAACGCCTCCTGCAGCAGGGCGAACGTCCAGCGCTCGCCGAGGTCGCCGAGGACAACGGCGTCGGCGGCCGCGCGCGGCTGGTCCGAGGTGCCGCCGCACAGGAGGATGTCGCCCATATCCTCGAGCGCGCCCGCCGGGACGAAGGGTGCGACCCTGCGGTACCCACCCGCGCGGAGGAGCTCCACTCCGGCGAGCGTAGCGGTGACGATTTCGTCGGGCAGCACCCTGAAGCCGTAGCGGGCGAGCCGCTCGACCAGCATGCGCCTCGAGCGGCTGGTCGTGTTGGTGACGAGCCGGAACGGGACCCGGCGGGCACGCAGGCGATCGATCGCCGTCACGGCGCCTGGAATGGCGGCGTCGCCGGTGTAGAGGGTGCCGTCGAGATCGAGCAGGTAGGCGGACGGAGAGTCGGCTGGCATGGCTGTTGCGTTCGGTCCACAGTGATTATCGTGCATCAAGGTCCATCGAAGGGTCATTCATGCCGGTCACCACGCTGCTCGTCCACGCCGTCCTCCTGGCTCGGCTGGCCGCTCCGTATCCGTTCGCCGTCGGGGAGACGCTGCAGTACGAAGCCAGGCTCGGTTACCTCCCCGTGGGCACCGCCACCATGTCGGTGCACTCGATGACCCGGGAACGGGGCAAGGAGGCCTTCGTCTTCGCCGCGAGCGGCGAGGGCCGGCCGCTCGGGCTCCGCGTGGGCGCGGAACTCACTTCCTACGTCGGCACGCTCGGCTTCAATTCGCTGCGGTTCCACCGCCGCTTCTTCCAGGGCGGCAGCGTGAACGAGGCGCAGTACCAGATCATCCCGGATTCCAGCCGCTATCGCGAGGACGGCGACCCGCAGGACTGGGCGGCGCCGCGCAATCCGCTCGACGAGCTTGCCTTCCTCTATTACCTGCGTACCGTCCCGCTCAAGCTCGGCGCCACCTACCGCATCGCGCGCTATTTCAAGACCGGGTACAATCCCATCGAGGTGCGGGTGGTCGGCCGGGACACCCAGGCGGTCCCGGGAGGCGGGACCGCGCCGGTCCTCATGCTCGAGATCACCTCGCGCACGCTCCGGATGACCGTCAAGCTGACCGACGACACGCGCCGGCTGCCGGTGGAGATGGAACTGCCGCTGCCGTTCGGCCGGGTGACGCTGGCGCTGACCAGCGCGGGGTGAATCGCCGCCCGCCCCGGCGTCACGCGCCCGAGTCATCCTAATACAGCCCCAGATAGGTATCGATCTCCCACCGGCTCACCTGCAGGTTGTACTGCAGCACCTCGTTCCGCTTCGCCTCGAGGAACCGCTGGGTGAGATGCTCGCCCAGCGCGTCCTTCACGACGTCGTCCTTCTCGAACACCTCGAGCGCCTCGTGCAGATCCCGGGGCAGCTCGTCGATCCGGTACTTGCGGCGGTCGCGGAAGCTCATGGTGAACACGTTCCGGTGCACGGCCTCCCGCGCCTGGAGCTTGCGCTCCACACCGTCGAGGCCGGCCGCGAGTTGCACCGTCAACGCGAGGTACGGGTTGCATGACGGATCCGGCATGCGGAGCTCGCAGCGGGTGCCGAGGCCCCGGCGGTCGGGGATCCGCACCAGCGGCGACCGGTTCCTGGTGGACCACGCCACGTTGCTGGGCGCCTCGTAGCCGGGCACCAGCCGCTTGTAGCTGTTGATCAGCGGGTTGGTGATCGCGCAGAAGCCACGGGCATGCTGGAGCAGCCCCTCGATGTAGCTCAGCGCGGTCTTCGAGAGCTGGTATTCGCCCTTGGGATCGTAGAACGCGTTCTCCTTCCCGCGGAAGAGCGACTGGTGCGTGTGCATGCCGCTGCCGTTGATCCCCTGGATCGGCTTGGGCATGAACGACGCGATGTAGCCGTACCGGTTGGCGACGTTGCGGACGATGAACTTGAAGGTCGTGAGGTTGTCGGCCGTGACCAGCGCGTCGGCGTACCTGAAGTCGATCTCGTGCTGGCCCGCGGCCACCTCGTGATGCGCCGCCTCCACCTCGAAGCCCATCTCCACGAGCTGCTCGACGATCACCCGCCGAATCTCCTCGCCCTTGTCCAGCGGGCCGAGGTCGAAGTAGGACGCCGAGTCGTGGGTGACCGTCGTCGGCGCGCCGTCGGGTGCCCGCTCGAACAGGAAGAACTCCGCCTCGCACCCGGCCATCATCGAGAATCCCAGCTTCTTCGCGCGCGCGAGCTGCCGCTTGAGCGTCGTCCGGGGACACCCGACGAACGGCTGGTCGTCCGGGGTGTAGATGTCGCAGAGCAGGCGCGCGACCCGCCCACCCTCGTCCTCGTACGGCAGGATGCGGAAGGTGCCGAGATCGGGTTTGAGCAGCATGTCCGACTCCTCGATCCGCACGAACCCCTCGATCGAGGACCCGTCGAACATGATCTCGCCGTCAAGCGCCTTGGCGAACTGGCTGCGGGGCACCTCGACGTTCTTGTTGATGCCCATGATGTCGGTGAACTGCAGCCGGATGAAGTCCACGCTGAACCGGTGCGAGACGTCGAGGAGATCCTGCTTGCTCGCCCCGCTCAGATCGGTCGGGAAGTTGTCGAGGCTGGGCCGCTCGGCCGAGCCGCTTGACCGCTGCTTGGCGTGCGCCATGAAGTCGTGTCTCCTGATCGGTGATACGTGAAAGAAATCCCTGCCGGGCGCCAGGGGTAAGGCCCCGGGGGCGTCCTTTCCCCGGCTCCGGCGCACGGTTACGCTTCTGCCGCGATGACCGCGTCCCCCTCCCACTGCCCCGCCTGCGGTAGCCCCGCCGCGGGTAATTACTGCAGCGCCTGCGGCGCCAGCCTCGTCGCGCGCACCTGTGCGGGCTGCCGGGCCGACCTCTCGACGCAGGCCCGGTTCTGCCACCGCTGCGGGCGGCCGGCCGGTCCGCTGGGGCAGACCCCGGCGCAGAGCCTCCCGGCCGCCGCGCGCTCGCGGGAGCGGGCCGCGTGGCTCGTGGCGGGGGCGCTGTGCGCGGCGCTGCTGGCCGGCATCGTCTTCAAGGTGGCGCGCGACGCGGCCGCGCCCGCGGCCCCCGACATGGCGAACACCGGCGCGGAGACCGCCCGGGAAGCCCCGGGCCAGGCGCCACCCGACATCAGCCAGATGACGCCCCGCGAGCGATTCGACCGCCTGTTCAACCGGGTCATGCAGGCCGCCGGAGAGGGCGACACCGCGCTGGTGGCCCGATTCTCCCCGATGGCCCTCGGTGCGTACTCCCAGCTCGACTCCGCCGATGCCGACGCCCGCTACCACGCCGCGGTGCTCCGCCTGGGGGTCGGCGACGTAGCCGGGGCGCTCGCGCTGGCGGACACAATCCTCGCGCGGAATCCCGGGCACCTGTTCGGCTACCTCGTCCGCGGCGGCGCGGCCCGCATCCAACGCGATGCCGCCGCCAGCCGCCGCGCCGGCCGGGACTTCCTGTCCCACTACGACTCCGAGCAGCGGGCCGGGCGGACCGAGTACCGGGAGCACCAGCCGGCCATCGAGGAGTTCAAGAGACAGGCCGAGAAGGCGCAGCCATGACCCGCATCATCCACGTCGCCCATAGTCCCGACTCCGACGACGCATTCATGTTCTACGCGCTGGCGGAAGGCAAGATCGACACCGGGGGCCTGCGTTATGTCCACGAGCTATCGGACATCGAGTCGCTCAATCAGCGGGCGCGTCGCGCGGAGCTCGAGGTGACGGCGGTCTCCATTCATGCCTACGCCTACCTCTGGCGCGATTACGCGCTGCTCGGCTCGGGCTCCTCGATGGGAGACGGGTACGGGCCCCGCCTGGTGGCCACCCGGCCCCCGCCGGCCGACCCTCGCGCCGAGCTCCGCGGGCTCAGGGTGGGCGTGCCCGGCACGCTCACCACGGCGTACCTGGCGCTCAAGCTCTACCAGTCCGATGTCGTCGAGGTCGTGCTACCGTTCGACCGGATCGAGGACGCCGTGCACCGGGGCGAGGTGGATGTCGGGCTCCTGATCCACGAAGGCCAGCTCACCTACGCCGACACCGGCCTCCATCTCTGGACCGACCTCGGGGCCTGGTGGATGGAGGACACCGGCCTCCCCCTCCCCCTCGGCGGCAACGCCGTCCGCCGCGACCTGGGCCGCACCGTGATCGACCAGATCGCGCGCGACCTGCGCGCCAGCATCGTCTACGCGCTAGCGCACCGAGCGCCCGCCCTCGCCCATGCCAAGCAGTTCAATCGGGGCATCGGCGATGAGCGAACCGACACCTTCGTCGGGATGTACGTCAATGAGTGGACGGTGGACTACGGTCCGCGTGGCCGCCAGGCGGTCCAGACGCTGCTCGACCGGGGCCATGCCGCGGGATTCATCCCCGAGCAGGTGACGGTCGAATTCGTCGGGTAATTGACCCCGCCACCCCCCGCTCCTACCTTGCCAAGATCCTGAGCTCACAGATCTTCCGCTTCGCCCGGGGCGGCGAGGAGTCCGCGTGCCTCACACGGATGGACCCGTCACGCTCCTCCTTGTCGACGACGAGGAGGCCTTTCGCAACGCCGTCAGGAAGTACCTGATCCAGCAGGGCTACGAGGTCGCCGTCGCCGCCACCGGCGAGGAGGCGCTCGCCATCCTCCAGCGGCACAAGATCACCGGTCTCCTGCTCGACGTGAACCTGCCGGGCATCAACGGGATCGACCTGGTCCCGCGCATCATGGAGCTGGATCCGACGATCACTCTGCTGATGCTCACGGCGGTGAATGACGCGACCTCCGCGGCGCTCTGCATGCAGCGCGGAGCGCTGGACTACCTCGTCAAGCCGATCGACCTGGCCCACCTCGGCCGCGCCATCAGGGACGCGCTCGAACGGCGGCACAACCTGCTCCTGACCCAGCGGGAAACCCGGGCGCTCAACGAAGAGGTCGCGCTCGGGGTGGCCGAGCGATGGCTCAAACATGGGACGCCGGAGCGGATCTCCGTGACCACGCTCGAGGCGCTGGTCAACGCGCTCGAGGCCAAGGATCCCTATCTCCGCGGCCACTCGGCCCGGGTAGCCGACCTGTCGGCCGGGGTGGCGGCCCACCTGGGTCGCCCGGACGATGAGGTCGAGGCGGTGCGGACGGCGGGTCGCCTGCACGACATCGGGAAGATCGGGATCCGGGAAGAGGTCCTGACCAAGCAGGGGCCGCTGAGCGACGAGGAGTACGAGCATATCAAGCAGCACGTGCTGGTTGGCTGCCAGATCCTCGCCCCGCTGGACCATCTCCAGCGCGTGATCAGCTTCGTGCGGAGCCATCACGAGCGATGGGACGGCTTCGGCTATCCCGATCGCCTCGCCGGCGAGGCGATCCCGCTCGGGGCCCGCATCATCGGCGCGGTCGAGATCTACGATGCCCTCACCACGGCCCGGCCGTACCAGGAGAAGATGACGCCCGAGGCGGCCGTGGAGCGGATGCGCGACCTAATGGGCACGGCGGTCGATCCCGCCGTCCACGAGGCCCTGGAAGCCGTGATCTCGCGCCGCCAAGCGCTGGTCTTCCTGGACGACGCGCAGCTTTGAGGTGAGCACCCTCACGATCATCCTCGCCGCCGCGGGCGTCATGTTCGGCGCGGGGGTGCTCGCGATCATCGCCTGGTTCGGCTACACCACCTACCTCAACTGGATCGAGCGCCGGCTCGCCCGACGGAAAGGCGTCTACCGCCAGCTCGTCGGTGAGCTCGGCACGCGCGAGCACGCGCTGCTCGAGTCCGAGATCCGGCGGATCGGCACGCTGCGCGACCTCGAAGCGCTCGAGGCGGTGCTCGAGGAACAGGCCCGCGCGACCGCCGAGCGGCCCGGGTGGCTGCTCGACGTGTACGACCGCCTGGGGCTGGTGGACCGGTACGTGGAGAAGCTGAAGACGGCCCGCCGGTGGCGCGAGCGCGCCTTCGCCGCGGAGCTGCTCGGCCGGGTCGGCAACGCCAGGGCGGTGCCCGTGCTGCTGGAGATCGTCCAGGCGACCCGTACCGAGGACGGCGACGTCCGCGAGATCGCGCTCCGTGCGCTCGCGCGCATCGCCGACCCCCGCGCGGTCGGGCCGCTGGTGGAATCGTTGAAGACGGCCGAGCCGTGGCTCGCGCCGCGCATCGCCGACATCCTCACGCGCCACGGCCTGCTGGTAGTCGATCCGCTTATCGCCCTCCTCGAGCAGCCCGGCTCGCGCCCGGCCCGCGCGTGGGCCGCCAACGTCCTCGGCGAGGTGCGGGCACAGCCAGCCTTCCCCGTGCTCGCCCGCGGGCTGGTCGATCCCGATGACGAGCTGCGCGCCAAGTCGGCCTCGGCTCTTGGCCGCCTGGGTGATCCGCGCGCAATCGCCCCGCTGCTCGGCCGTCTGCTCACCGACCCCGCGCCGTTCGTCCGCGCCCGCATCGCCACCGCACTCGGGCGGTTCGACGATCCCGAGGTCATCGACCGCCTCGTGCGGGGCCTGGGCGATCCGGCCTGGTGGGTGCGCATGCGGAGCGTCGAGGCGCTGGAGCAGATCGGCCCCCGCGCCGAAGGCCCTCTGCTCGTGGCCCTCGACGATCCCGATCCCGAGATCCGCACCCGCGCGGCAGGCGGGCTCGAGCGGCTGGGGGTGCCAACCACCCTGGTAGACGCAATCCGCCGCGGGGAGCGATCGCCCGAGGCGACCGAGACGCTGGTCAAGTTCGCGGCCGCCGGCGCACGCGGGCTGTTGACCGAGCTGCTCCTGCATCCGTCGCCCGAGGTGCGGCTTGCGGTAGTGACCGCCATCCGCCGCGCCACACGGCACGACTTCGTTTCCGAGCTGATCGAAGTCGCCCGCGCCGACGCCGATTCCGCGGTTCGGGCCGCGGCGATCGGCGCGCTCGGCGCCCTCGGCGGTCCGGGCGCGGTCGAGCACCTGCGGCAGCGAACCGCCGATCCCGACGGCCGGGTGCGAGCCGCTGCCGCCCGGGCGCTTGGCCTGCTCCGGGCCTCCCAAGCGATGCCCGACTTCCTTCGCCTGATCGGCGACCCACAACCCGATGTGCGCGAGGCGGCCGCGCGCGGATTGGGGCGCCTGCGCGACCCATCCGCGGTGCCTGCGCTGGTGCACGCCTTCGAGGGAGCCGACTCGGCCACCCGCTCGGCCATCCTGGAGGCCGTCGTGAGCCGCCTCGACGGCCGGACCGTCGGCCGACTCGTGGACGTGCTCCTCGACAGCCACGACATGGCAGGCAAGCTCGGCGCCGTCCGGACGCTCGGACGCCTGCGCTCGTCCGCCGCGGCACCGGCGTTGGAGCGGCTCAGGCGGGACCCGGCGCCCTTGGTGCGCGCCGGCGCCATCGAGGCGTTCGGCCGAGTGGGTGGCGCCACGACACGAGCCGCCATCGCGACCGCTCTGCACGATTCCGACGAGGCGGTACGGATCGCCGCGCTCGTTGCGGCCGGCCGCCTGCAGCTCGAGGACCAGGGCGGTAGCGTGCTCGCCCTGCTGCAGAGCGACCCATCGCCCAGGGTGCGCGAGCACGCGGCCATTGCGGCGGGGCTCCTCCGCGTGGCAGGTGGCGAGACGGCGCTGCTCACGGTCTGCCACCGCCCCGAGCCGGCCGCCGTCTGTGGGGCCGCGGCGCTAGCCATCGGTGCGTTCGAGCAGGAGAGCATCGTCGCCCGGGTCGTGGAGATGAGCGACGAGGCCGCCGTGCGGGCACACCTCCGCGAGCGTCTGAGTGACGATGCCTGGTACCGGCTGCTCCGCCGGAAGCTCCCGGCCGCGCGGCAGATTGAGCTCCACGCGCTCGGCGCCGACACTGTCGAGAAGGCCGGAGCGGTGCTGGCGCGCGGCACGCGGCGCATGCTCGAGCCGGGCGACCGGATCCGGCTGATTGGCGGGCTTCGCGCCTTGCAGGGCGATACGAGTCGCGAGGCGCTGCTCCATCTCGTCCGGAGTGATCCGAGCCCCGAGGTGCGCGCGGCCGGAATGACGGCCGTGGCCGGGCTGCTCGACGCCGACGAGCTGCTCGCCGTCGCGCAGCACGCGCTCGGGGATCCGAACCTCCTGGTGCGCGGCACGGCGGTGGGCCTGTACGCGAAGATTGCCCCGGAGCGCGGGCTCCGGAGCCTGCTTCGCAGCCTTGGCCCCGACGACGACCCCGCAGTCCTGATAAGCGTCGCCAAGCTGGCGGAGAGCGCGTTCCCAGCGTTCGCAGAGCTGACGCTCGAGCTGCCGCCGGACGGGCAGGAGGCCCTGCTCGCGGCGCGGGTGGCACGCTTCATCCACCACGCCGAGCTGCCGCGCCTGCTTCCGCCTATGGCGCGGAGCGGTTCCCCGGCGGTGCGTGAGGCGATCGCCATGCTCTGGCGCCAGCGGCCCCAGGCGGTGGACGGCGCGGCGCTCGAGGCGCTGACCCTGGATCCAGCACGCGGCGTGCGCCGTCAGGCGGCGGGCGCGGCCGCCGCCGCCGACCGCTGGGACTTGATCGCCCGCATGGCCGAGGACCCCGATCCCGACGTCCGGCGCGAGCTGGCGCTGGTTCTCGGCGGCATGGACCACCCGGCTGCCATCGCGCTCGAGACGCTCACCCGCCTGGCGGACGACCAGGAGATGCCGGTTCGCGCGGCCGCCTACATCGGCCGGCTGCTGCAGGGTATGCCGGTCCCGCTGCCGCCGGGGCTCGATCCCCGCGCCACCGCCGGTGCGCTCCAGACGGCGGCGCACCTCCCGGCACTTCGCGAGACGGCCCGTACCGCGCCCGCCGAGGACCGGCGCCTGGCCGCTGCGCTGGCGCTGGCCCTCGTGGAGGACGACGTCGCCCGCCAAGTGGCGCGTACGGATCCGGCACCCGCCATCCGCCATCGCGTGAGCGGCGCACTCGAGCTCGCCGCGGCGGCGCGGGCGGGCGGGTGAAGGACGCGATCACCCAGGCGCTCCTCGTGGTGGCCATGGTGGCGCAGCCGGTGTTCCTCTTCTACTTCCTGGCGTACAACACCTACACGCTCTCGCTGGTGGCGCTGTCCGCGCGGGCGGTGCGCCGCCGGGTCGCCGGCCACTTCGTCGAGGACCTCGACCTGATCGACCAGCGCGACCTCACCAAGCCGCTCACCATGATCGTGCCCGCCTACAACGAGGAGGTGACGATCGTGGACAGCGTCACCAATCTGGTCTACTGCGACTATCCGCGGCACGAGATCGTCGTCGTCAATGACGGCTCGAGCGACCGGACCCTCGATCGCCTCAAGGCGGCCTTCCGGCTCAGGCGCACCGACATCCCCTATCGCGACGCGATCGGCACCGCGACGGTCCGTGGAACGTACGAGGCCACCGTCCCGCTCCCGCCCGGGGTGATACGCGTCGTCGTGATCGACAAGGAGAGCGGGGGCAAGGCCGACGCGCTGAACGCCGGAATCAACGCCTCCACCACGCCGTACTTCGTCTCGCTCGACGCCGATTCCATCCTGGACCCGCGCGCGCTGAAGGAGCTGATGCGGGTGGTGGAGGAGGACCCCCGCGTCGTCGCCGTTGGCGGTCAGGTGGCGATTGCGAACGGCTGCATCATCCGCAACGGCCGCATGGTGAGCGTGGGACTTCCGGCACGCGGGCTCGCGCGGTTCCAGATGGTCGAGTACCTCCGCTCGTTCACCACCGCGCGGACCGGCCTCGATCGGATGGACGCCATCCTCATCCTGAGCGGGGTGTTCGCCGTGTTCGAGAAGGCGACCGTCATCCAGGCCGGCGGCTACCTCACCCCGTTCGTGCGGCACCGCGTCACCGAGGAATACGTGGGCGGACGCCTCGGCACGGTGTGCGAGGACATGGAGATCGTCGTGCGGCTGCACCGCTTCGTGCGCGACAAGCTGCACGACCGGCGCATCGCCTTCGTGCCGCATCCAGTCGCCTGGACCGAGGTCCCCGAAACCCTCGAGTCGCTGCGCAAGCAGCGCGGGCGCTGGTACCGCGGGCTGCGCGAATCGCTGCGGTACCACCGCGCCATGCTCGGGCGGCGAAAGTACGGCCGCATCGGCTGGTTCGCGCTGCCCACGTTCTGGATCTTCGAGTACCTCGGCCCGCTGGTCGAGCTCTCCGGCTATGGGCTGATGCTCCTGCTGTTGGGCATGGAGCGAGTCCTGGGGCAGCGTTACCTCAACTACGACTTGCTCTGGGCGTTCCTGCTGGCCTCGCTCGGCTACGGAATGCTGGTGAACGTGTCGGCCGTTCTGGTGGGCGCGTGGCGCTTCCGCTTCGGGCTCGCCGACCGGCTGCAGCGCGGCTTGCTGCCGTTCACCCGCGGCCGAGACGTGCTCATCCTCCTCATCTTCGCGGTGCTCGAGAACTTCGGGTACCGCCAGCTCACGCTGTACTGGCGGCTGCGCGGCTTGTGGGACGCGTGGCGCGGCAAGACCGGGTGGGAGAAGTTCGCGCGCGTGGGGTTCCGGGAAGGGGTGGCACCGGCGCCAGGCTGATACCGGTCAGGCCGGTGATACCGGGCGCGGCCCGCTGCTGGGCTCGCCGAGCCGCTTGGCCTGCTGGTAGCCCATCCCCTCCAGCCGGATGATCCGCTGGCGGATCGGAGGATGCGAGGCGAGCGCGTCGGCGAAGAATCCCTCCTTCGCCGACAGCAGCCCGGGCGCCGGATCCACGATGCAGAGGTGCGCCGCCCCCTGCGTGATGGCGCGGGTGGGAGAGGTGGCAGCCTCGAGCTTCTCGAGCGCCGAGGCCAGCGCCATCGGGTTGCGGGTGAACTGGGCGCCGGTCGCGTCGGCCAGGTATTCGCGCTTGCGGCTCACCGCCATCGCCAGGATGCGTGACACGATCGGCGCGAGCACGAGAGTCAGCAGCCACAGCACCAGGACGACCAGCGCCAGCGGGTTGCCACCCTTCCCGCGGCCGCGGCCGCCGCCACCCCCGACCCTCCGTGTTCCCCGGAGCATCCGTCCCATCCCGTCCGACATGAGCGCGATGGCGCCGACCATCCCGGCCAGCAGCGTCATCAAACGCACGTCGAGATTCTGCACGTGCGCCATCTCGTGCGCCACGACCCCCTGCAGCTCGTCCCGCGAGAGCGTCCGCAGCAGCCCCTCGGTGACAGCGATGCTGGCCGTGGCCTGGTCACGTCCGGTCGCGAAGGCGTTCGGGTCGTCATCGGGGACGATCCAGACGCCTGGCTTGGGCAGCCCCGACGCGACGGCCATCTCCTCCACCACGTTGACCAGCTGCCGCTCGTCAGCGGAGGCGGGCTCGGTCACCTCGCGCGCACCGGTGGACCACAGCACCTGGCGGGGCCCGAAGCGCCACGAGTACCAGCAGATCCCGGCCGCGACGATGGTGGTGAAGATGCCGATGACGGGGACGACGTGGTGATAGGAGCCGGGGGCGGCGTCGGCGGTCAGGAGCCCGAGGGCGAGATCGCCACCGAATCCCACCCAGGCGAAGAACACGATGAAGCCGATGACGAGCCAGGTGGAGCGGCGGCGGTTGGATTCCTGCTGGGCGAAGAGGTTGGCGTCCTCGCTCACGGCGCGGGTTTGTTGGTCGAGAGATCGACCGCCGGCACCGCGCGTTCCGTGTCGTCGGTGATCTGCCAGAGCTCCGCGGGCGAGGCCTTGGCGAGGCCCGCGACCAACATGGTCGGAAACGTGGCCTGCCGCGTGTTGTACTGCGTGGCCACGTCGTTGTAGAGCTGCCGCGCGAAGCCGATCTTGTTCTCGGTGCTGGTCAGCTCCTCCTGCAGCTGCGCGACGTTGCCGGTGGCCTTGAGGTCGGGATACGCCTCGGTCAGCGCGAACAGCCGGCCGAGCGCCTGGGTCAGCTCGCCCTCGGCCTGCGCCGTCTGCCGCACGCCGGTGGCGCTGATCGCCTTGTTGCGCGCCGAGATGACGGCCTCGAGCGTGGAGCGCTCGAAGTCCATCGCGCCCTTCACCGTGTTGACCAGATTGGGAATCAGATCGTGCCGGCGCTTGAGCTGGACGTCGATCTGCTTCCAGCCGTTGGCGACCTGGTTCTTGAGCCCGATGAGCGCGTTGTAGGCGCCGATCATCCAGAGCACGAGGACGAGGACGAGGACGAGGAGGATGATCCCGGTCATGGGCGGTCCTTCCGAAGGGAGTTAGGGAGCCACCAGCCCCGTGAGCGCCTGGCGGAACGCCTCGGTGATGGCGGCGATATCGCCGTTGAGGCGGATGACCGGGTGCTGCTCGTCGATCAACACCTCGATCCCCGGCGTCACCGCAATCCGGCGGCACAGCGGCGCCGCACCGGCGGCGCCTTCGACGGGCGCGAGCCATCCAAGCACGGCCCGCCCCACCCGGCCGCGCCCCGTGCCCGGCGCCTGGAGTAGCGCGAGGCGGTCCGGCCGGGGGAGCGCGGGCCCGAGGACGCCGGCCACCCGGCGTTCGATCAGATCGCCGGTCAGCCCGGCGAACTCCCGGGTCATGGATTCCAGCGTGGCGCCTTCCATCTGGCGCAGCTTGATGGCGAGCACCTGGAGCAGATGCCGGTAGGAGTAGACCGCGGCGGTGCCCCGGCCGTCGGGCGGGCTCACCAGACCGCGCGCCACGTAGAACCGGATGGTGCGCTCGCTCGGGCGGGCCCGGGCGGCCGCGTTGACGGGCACCACTCCCGAAGCGTCGAGGATGCCGGCGGCCAGCGCCGCCAGGTCGCGCAGGCCCCACGGGGCGAGCGTGCGGTACTCCCGCAACGTGGCGAGGGGATCGGCCGCCGCAGCGACGGACAGGCCCACGGTCATGCGGGCCCGCCGCTGGCACGCCGCCCGCCGGTCACCGGCCCCTCGAGCGTGGCCCGGACGGTGGCACGGAGGACATCGAGGGTGAACGGCTTGAGCAGCACGGGACAGCGCCGCAACTCGAGCGGCCAGTGGTCCTGCTCGGGGAAGGGGTCGCCCGTCATCAGGACGACACGATCCACGAGGCGGGGCCAGCGGCGGACCAGCGCGAGGAAGAAAGTGTCGCCGGACATCTGCGGGAGGTGCAGGTCGAGCAGGACGAGATCCACGTCGGTCTCGTGCAGGAGCTCGTAGGCCAGATGGGCGTCACCCGCGCTGACGACGTCACAGCCCATCTCCCCGAGCGCCCGCTCCAGCGTCCGCCGCAGTGACGGCTCGTCATCGACGATCAGGACTCTCGGCTTCACGAGGCGGCGGCTCGATGCTCGGGCGTGAAGTAGCGACTGGTAACCACGGCCAGCGCCTCCTCGGTGGACAGCGAGACCCGGAGCTCGCCGGCCGTGAGCCCGAAGACGGCGCGCAGGTGCATCTGCAGCGTCTTGGTCTTGCTGTAGCCCAGCTTGAGCGCGACGTCGTCGACGGTGTACCCGGGGTCGAGCAGCAGGCGGTGCGCGTACAGCAAGCGGGTCAGCACCATCACCACCCGTGGCGACGGCAGCCCGACCTTGGTGAACCACCGCTCGCAGGTTCGGCGGGTCAGCCCCGCCCGGTCGGCCAGCGCCGTGACGGTCGGCGCGTCGCCCGCGCCGTGCAGCATTGCCTCGAGCGCGAGCCGAAGCTCGGGCGGCAAATCGCGCAGGATGGAGTCGAGGCCCTGGATCACCTGCTGCGACGCGCTCTGCTCGAGCTCGGCCTGAATGGCGCTCCGGAGCGACCCGGGGGAGTCCTCGAACCGGTGGATGACCACCCGGCGGATCCCCGCGCGGCCGAGCTCCAGGAGCACGCCCGCGGTGGCCGGTGCGAGGTCGGTATAGACCATGAGCGGAAGGGAGGGGAAGAACTGGCGCAGGCGTCCGATGCCGTGGGTCCGGGGCGTGGTTCCCCCGAGCAGCGGGTCGACCACCGCCATTTCCACCGGCTTGGCCCGGATGGCCTCCACCGCCTCCGGCCATGTGCTCACCGCCTCCCAGACAAACCGGTCGGGAAGGAGTGAGCGAAGGCGGAAGAGGCGCTCGGCGGGCACGGCCGCGAGCAGGAGATGTCGCAAAACGGACCCTATTTGTCGCAAAATAGGCCTAAACGGGCGCCAAGGCCCCGCTCAGATTGGCGAATCGTCTAACCTAACCGCCAACTGAAAGGGATTGTCATGCCCCGCTCAACGACGAAGTGGCTCGTCCTCGCCTCGCTCGCGCTCGCCGGACTGACCTCCACCGCCTGCACGCGTGGCGACGCTACCGGTCCGTCCGAGCAGCCAGCGCCTTCCTTCGAGGGCCAGGGCTCGAACAACTAGCCTGCGCTCGAGGCGTATTCGCGAAGCCCGACTTCCATCGCCCGCACGGCCGCGGGCGGTACCGGCTCCCCGAGCGTGGACAGCGCGGGCTCGCGAATCTCGCGCGCGTCCAGGTTCTGCAGGACGCGTTCGAATCGGAAATACCAGGTGTTCAGGCGATGCGTCTCGGCCAGGGTCAGGCCCCTGGCCAGCGCGTCGCGTGCCCGGTTGAGGTGCCCGAAGCGCGCCAACCCCACGCCGACCTTGTACAGGAAGTCGGCCGCCATGCTCGGCGGCATCCGATCGCGTAGCGCCTGCGCGGCGGAGCGCCGGCGCTCGAAGGCCAGGCGGTTGCCAGTAGCCGATTCGAGCCCCATCAGCTCGATGACGGCATTGGTCCGCACCAGAAAGGCGCTCTTCGACTCGGCCACGATCTCCAATGCCAGCCGCGCCACGGCGTACTCGCCCAGCTCGGCCAGCCCGATCCCCAGGTCGCCCAGCACGCGCATCCGCTGCAGCGTGTCGCCGGTGCGGAGGAAGGCCTGGTACTTCGCCTCCACCGCCTCGACCCGGCGGCCCTGCGCCTCCAGCGCCACACCGACGTCCTGATAGGCCATCGCTTCCACCTCCGGCAGCGACAGCTCCTTCGCCCGATCCAGGACCGCTCGCGCGATCCGTTCGGCCTGGTTGAGATCACCGCGGCCGCGCATCACGGCGCTCATACCGAGCCGCGCGCGCAGCACCATCACCTGATCCCCGAGCTCACTCGCCGCGGACTCCGCCGAGTGGTAGCAGCCGGTGGCCTCGGTCCAGCGGGCGAGCAGCCGGTTGATCCGGCCTGCGAAGAGCGCCGACCCCGCGAAGTCCGCCGCCGGCACGTCAGAGCCGTGGGTGCGGACGGCGAGCGCGAGCACCTCGAGTGCCTCCTCGAGCCGGCCCTCGTGCTCCAGGAAGTATGCATAGGCCATCAGGCTGAGCCGCAGGCCGGACAACGGCTGGGGTGCGACCGGCACCGCGTCGGTGATGCCGTTGAGGTGGGCGCTCTCGGGAGAGTCGGCGGGGAGCTCCCGCAGGTGACGCCGCACGGCGCCGAGCTGCCAGATCAGCCCTTCCTGCACCGCGGCGCCGCCGTCCCGCGTCAGCAGCCGGTCGACCACCCGGACAACGAGATAGGCCCCGAGGGCCAGCTGGGCCGACACGTCGCACATGCGCTCGTGCTCAGCACGCGCACGCTCCAAGAAGGGGGCGTGCGCCAGCACATCTGCGGACGGCTTACCTTCACCGAAGAGCTGCGGCGCCGTGAACAGGGTGTATCCTTCCGCGACAGGGGCTGGGGTAGGAGCAGTATCGCGCCCCGGAAGCCCACTGGCAAGGGTGCGCAATTTCCGGCAGCCGCGGGCGGAAATCCGGTGCCGATCGGCGGGGGCACCACCGCTACCGTGCGCCAATGCGACGCGGCGCAACCCTCCTCGAGCTGGCCCTGACCCTCGTCATCATGGGTCTGATGCTCGCC
>Ga0209798_10000774_pt1 | contig 19618 bp, 16 predicted proteins | sample DOMMetBare3Fresh_FD_187475 | JGI IMG/M metagenome (GOLD analysis project Ga0209798, IMG submission 187475) | Wetland sediment microbial communities from St. Louis River estuary, USA, under dissolved organic matter induced mercury methylation -... | ecosystem: Environmental > Aquatic >...
GCGAGAGCGTCGGCGTCGATGGCGCTCTGCCGCTGCGATTGACCATCGGCAACGCCGCAGCCGCGCTGGTCAGCTTTCGAGGCCAGCCGGTGGACCTGAGCGCCAACACCCTCGGCAACGTCGCGCGCATCCAGCTCAACTGAGGCGATCGATGGATCGGATGGACTTCGCTTCACTCGCCATGGCCGCGCCCGCGGCGCGCCGCTCGCGCCAGGCCCGCGTGGTCTGGGGCTCCAAGGTCGTCACGATCGGCGGCGACGCGCCGGTGCGCGTGCAGTCGATGACCAACACCGACACCGTCGATGTGATCGGCACCGCGATCCAGGTCAAGGAACTGGCGATTGCCGGCAGCGAACTGGTGCGCATCACGGTCAACACGCCGCAGGCCGCCGAGGCGGTGCCGTTCATCCGCGAGCAGCTCGACCGGATGGGCATCGACGTGCCACTGGTCGGAGACTTCCACTACAACGGCCACCGCCTGCTCGCCGACTATCCGGCGATGGCGCGCGCGCTGTCGAAGTACCGCATCAACCCGGGCAATGTCGGCAAGGGCGACAAGCGCGATCGCCAGTTCGCGATGATGGTCGAGGCCGCAGCGCAGCACGACAAGTGCGTGCGCATCGGTGTCAACTGGGGCAGCCTCGACCAGGAGCTGCTCGCCGCGCTGATGGACGACAACGCCAAACGGGCCGAGCCCTGGGACGCCAAGCAGGTGATGGTGCAGGCCCTCGTGACCTCGGCGCTCGACTCGGCCCACTATGCGCGCGAGCTCGGGCTCGACCCGAACCAGATCATCATCAGCTGCAAGGTCAGCGGCGTGCAGGATCTGATCACGGTGTATCGGGCGCTGGCCGCGCGCTGTGACTACGCGCTGCACCTGGGCCTGACCGAAGCCGGCATGGGCACCAAGGGCACCGTGGCGTCGGCCGCGGCGCTCGCCGTGCTGCTGCAGGAGGGCATCGGCGACACGATCCGCGTCAGCCTGACGCCGCAGCCCGGCGAGGCGCGCACGCAGGAAGTGGTGGTTGCGCTGGAGATCCTGCAGGCGCTGGGGCTGCGGTCGTTCAACCCGAGCGTCACCGCCTGCCCGGGTTGCGGGCGCACCACCAGCACCACCTTCCAGGAACTGGCCAAGCAGATCGACGACTTCCTGCGCGCGCAGATGCCGGTTTGGAAGGCCAAGTACCCGGGCGTCGAGAGCCTGAAGGTGGCGGTGATGGGCTGCATCGTCAACGGCCCGGGCGAGAGCAAGCATGCCGACATCGGCATCAGCCTGCCGGGAACCGGCGAGGCACCGGCGGCGCCGGTGTTCATCGACGGCCAGAAGGCGCTGACCTTGCGCGGCGACGGTATCGCGAAGGAGTTCCATCGCCTCGTCGAGGACTACATCGAGCGCCGCTACGGCAGCGCGATCGCGGCGCATTGAGCCGCAGGCCCGTCCAGGCGGGCCGCTGAATCCGAACACTCCATGGCTGAACGCACCATGGCCGAGAAGGCCGGCAAATCTCCGCTGCTGGCGGTGAAGGGCATGAACGACATGCTGCCCGACGAGGCGGCGCGTTGGGAATGGGTCGAGGACCGCGCACGCGACCTGCTCGCACGCTGGGGATATCGCAACCTGCGCACACCGATCGTCGAGCCCACCGGCCTGTTCGTGCGCGGCCTGGGCGAGGTGACCGACATCGTCGAGAAGGAGATGTTCTCCTGGATCGATGCAATGAACGGCGATGCCCTGTCGCTGCGGCCCGAGGCCACGGCGGGCATCGTGCGCGCGATCAACGAGCACAACGCGCTGTACAACGGCCCCTTGCGCATCTGGCAGATGGGCCCGATGTTCCGCCACGAGCGACCGCAGAAGGGCCGCACCCGCCAGTTCCACCAGCTCGACGTGGAGGCGTTGGGTCACCCCGGCCCTGACGTCGACGCCGAGATCATCCTGATGCTGCGCGCCTTCTGGCGCGAACTCGGGCTGGTCGAAGGCCGCGACATCGTGCTCGAGCTGAACAGCCTGGGCCAGGCGGACGAACGGCGCGCGCACCGCGCGGCACTGGTCGCGCACTTCGAGGCCCACGCGGACCAGCTCGACGCCGACAGCCGGCGCCGCCTGCAAAGCAATCCGCTGCGCATCCTCGACACCAAGAACCCGGCCATGGCGTCGGTGGTCGACAGCGCGCCTCGGATGCTCGATTTCCTGGGTGCCGCGTCGCTGGCCCACTTCGACGCGCTTCGCGCGATCCTCGATGCCTGCGGGCTCGCATACACGGTCAACCCGCGCCTGGTGCGCGGCATGGACTACTACAACCTCACGGTGTTCGAGTGGAAGAGCCCGCACCTGGGCGCACAGAGCACCGTGTGCGGTGGTGGCCGTTACGACCAGCTGATCGAGACGCTGGGAGGCAAGAGCGCGCCGGGCATCGGCTTCGGCCTCGGCATGGAGCGTCTGATGCTGACCATGGAGGCAGTCGGCCTGATGACTGCGCTTCCCGCGCCCGTGGCCTACGCGATCGTGCCCGACGCAAGCGCGCTGCCTCGGGTGATGCCGGTGCTCGACGCGCTGCGCGCAGCTGGCGTCGCCGTGGTGATGCACGCCGCCGGCAGGGACGGGCAAGGCGGCATGAAGTCGCAGTTCAAGCGCGCCGATGCAAGCGGCGCCGCATTCGCCCTGGTGTTCGGCGCGGACGAACTGGCATCGGGTGTCGTGACCGTCAAACCACTGCGCGACGCTGCTGCTGCGCAGTACACGCGGCCGATGGCCGACGCGCAAGGCTGGGCGCACGAGTTGCGCACGCCATAATCGCGCCCTCGCTTCAAGTCCCCCACCATGGCCACGCCCCTCGACCTGCAAGAGCAGGAACAGATCGACCAACTCAAGGCGTTCTGGAACCAGTACGGCAATCTGATCACCTGGACGCTGACCCTGGCTTTGGCGGGCTTCGCCGCCTGGAACGGTTGGAACTGGTGGCAGCGCGAGCAGGCCGTCAAGGCCAGCGCACTGCAAGACGAACTCGATCGAGTCGCCCAGGCGGGTGATCTCGAGCGCGTCGCGCGCGCCTTCAGCGACCTGAAGGAACGCTTCCCGCGTACCCTGCAGGCGCAGCAGGGTGCGTTGCTTGCGGCCAAGGTCCAGGCGGACAAGGGCCAGCCCGATGCGGCACTGACGACGCTGGCCTGGATTGCCGACAACGCCGCTGAGGACGAGTACCGTGCCGTGGCCCGCCTGAGGGCAGCCGGCCTGCTGCTCGACAAGAAGCAGTACGACGAGGCGCTCAGGCAGCTCGACGCGGCGCAGCAGGGCAAGGCACGCGAGTTCGATGCGCTGATCGCCGACCGCCGCGGCGACGTGCTTGCCGCTCAAGGCAAGACCCCGGAAGCCGTGGCGGCCTACAGGAAGGCGTGGGACGCGATGGACGGCAAAGTCGAGTACCGGCGCCTCGTGGACGCGAAGCTGACCGCGCTTGGCGCGGCGCCCGAACCGGCCGCCAGTGCGGCCGCACCAGCCAGCGGAGCGGCCAAGTGATCGCATGGTGGGCGTCGCGGGGCTGGCGCGGCCCACTGCTGGCGCTGGCCGCAGCCCTCGCGGCCTGCGGCAGCGACAAGCCCAAGCCCACGCCGCTGGAGGCGGTCACGCCGCAGATCGCCGGGCGCCAGGTGTGGAGCGCGCGCGTCGATGGGGGCCTGCCGTTCGTGCTGATGCCCGCGGTGCGCGACGGCCAGTTCATCGTCGCCGGCGGCGACGGTTCGGTGGTTGCGCTCAACGGCGCCGACGGGCGCGAGCTGTGGCGCGGCAGTGCGGGCGCGCGCCTGACCGCCGGCGTCGGCAGCGACGGCCGCCATGCAGCCGTCGTGACGCGCGACAACGAGCTGGTCGTGCTCGACAAGGGCGTGCCGGCCTGGACCAAGCGCCTGGGCTCCCTCGTCTCCACCGCCCCTCTGGTGGCCGGCGAGCGGGTCTTCGTGATGGGGGTGGACCGGGCGGTACACGCCTATGACGCGCTGGACGGGCGTTACCTGTGGACGCTGCAGCGTCCGGGCGAGCCGCTGACGCTGTCGCAGCCCGGCGTGCTCGCTGCCTTCAAGGACACCTTGCTCGTCGGACAGGGGCAGCGCCTGACCGGGGTTGACCCGTTGCGCGGCACGGTGCGCTGGGAGGTGGCACTGGCCAACCCGCGCGGCACCAACGAGGTCGAGCGCGTCGCCGACCTGGTGGGGCCGGTCATGCGTGCCGGCGACACGGTCTGCGCACGCGCGTTCCAGTCGGCCGTAGGCTGTGCCGACGCGCAGCGCGGAGCGCTGCTGTGGACTAAGAACGCGGGCGGCGCACAGGCGCTCGGCGGCGACGCCGAGCTGGTGGCCGCCGCCGATCCGAGCGGGCGCATCAGCGCGTGGCGCACCGTCACCGGCGATCTCGCCTGGACCGCCGAACACCTGCTGCACCGGGGCCTGTCGGGCATGCTGGTGGTGGGGCGCACGGTCGTCGTCGGCGACTTCGAGGGCCAGGTGCATTTCCTCGATCGCGCGAACGGCAAGACGCTGTTGCGCCTGCCCACGGATGGTTCGCCGGTGATCGGTGCACCGGTGGCGGTGGGCAACACGCTGCTGGTCGCGACGAAGAACGGCGGACTGTTCGCGTTCCGGCCGGAATGAGATGGCGCCGGCGAGGCTGGCCTGTGTCGCATCCTCCGGGCGCAGCTGCGACCGCGTGGTGCGGCCGGGCAGCGGCCTGAAGCCGTGAAACCGGTCGTCGCCATCGTCGGCCGGCCCAACGTCGGCAAGTCGACGCTGTTCAACCGGCTTACCCGGAGCCGCGACGCGATCGTCGCTGACTTCGCGGGGCTGACGCGCGACCGTCACTACGGGGACGGTCGAATCGGCGGGCGCGAGTTCATCGTCATCGACACCGGCGGTTTCGAGCCTGACAAGCCCACCGGGGTAGTGGCCGAGATGGCCCGGCAGACCAAGCAGGCGGTGGCCGAGGCCGATGCGGTGATCTTCGTGACCGACATCCGCTCCGGCGTGTCGGGGCAGGACCAGGACATCGTGCGCTACCTGCGCAGCGCCAACAAGCGTGTGTTCCTGGCCGTCAACAAGGCCGAGGGCATGAGCGAATCGCCTGCACTCGCGGAATTCCACGAGTTGGGCATCGGTGAGCCGCACCCGGTCTCGGCCGCGCACGGCCAAGGCATCCGCAGCCTGATCGAGGCGGTGCTCGACGGGCTGGACGTCGCAGAACCCGAGCCGCAGGCGCCCGACGACGGCGTCGCGCGGCCGATCCGACTTGCGGTGGCTGGCCGGCCCAACGTCGGCAAGAGCACGCTGGTGAACACCTGGCTCGGCGAGGAGCGGCTCGTCGCCTTCGACCAGCCCGGCACCACGCGCGACGCGATCCACGTGCCTTTCGAGCGCGACGGTCAGCGCTTCGACCTGATCGACACCGCGGGGCTGCGCCGCAAGGGCAAGGTGTTCGAGGCGATCGAGAAGTTCTCCGTCGTGAAGACCCTGCAGGCGATCTCCGAGGCCCATGTCGTCGTCCTGCTGCTGGACGCCACGCAGGGCGTGACCGACCAGGATGCGCACATCGCGGGATACATCCTCGACGCCGGGCGTGCCGTGGTGGTGGCAATCAACAAATGGGACGCGGTGGACCGTTACCAGCGCGAGACGGTGGAGCGCCAGATCGTGCAGCGCCTGGCCTTCCTGCGCTTTGCCGAAGTACTGACGATCTCGGCGAAGAAGCGCCAGGGCCTGGGCCCGCTGTGGAAGGCGATCATCGCCGCGCACGCATCGGCCACGGCCAAGCTGTCCACGCCGGTCCTGACGCGCCTGGTGCACGAGGCGGTTCAGCACCAGGCGCCCAAGCGAGCCGGCGCGTTCCGGCCCAAGCTGCGCTATGCGCATCAGGGCGGGCAGAATCCGCCCGTGGTGGTGGTGCACGGCAACTCGCTCGAACACGTCACCGACAGCTACAAGCGCTTCCTGGAAGGGCGCATCCGCGACCACTTCAAGCTCGTCGGAACGCCCCTGCGCATCGAGTTGAGGACCTCGCGGAACCCTTTCGACGACAAGGGCTCGTAGGCATTGGGGGATGCCGCAACGCAAGGGCAAACCCTGTGATAACGTGCACCTCGTACGCATGACCAACACGGAGCGAATATCGTGAGCAACAAAGGGCAACTTCTACAAGACCCCTTCCTGAACCTGCTGCGCAAGGAGCATGTACCGGTGTCGATCTACCTGGTCAACGGCATCAAGCTGCAGGGCCAGATCGAGTCGTTCGACCAGTACGTCGTCCTGCTTCGCAACACCGTGACGCAGATGGTCTACAAGCACGCCATCTCGACGGTGGTGCCGGGTCGCGCGGTGAATTTCCATGCCGGCGAGCAGACCGAGCCTGCGGGCAACGGCTGACGCGGCGCCCGATTCCCCTTGCGTTCCACGCCCCCCGATCCGCGCGCTGACACTGGCGCCGTGCCGACGCGCACGGTGCTGGTGGGCGTCGACCTGGGTCCGGGCTCGTCGTTCGACGAGACGCTGGACGAACTGGCCCTGCTCGCGGCCTCGGCCGGCGACGATCCAGTGGCGCGCATCACGGCACGACGCAAGGCGCCCGACGCGGCGCTGTTCGTCGGCTCGGGCAAGGCCGACGAGATCAAGGCAGCGGTGCAGACGCACCAGGCAAGCGGCGTCATCTTCGACCAGGCGCTGTCTCCCGTCCAGCAACGCAACCTCGAGCAGCACCTGGGCGTGGCAGTCGCCGACCGCACCGCGTTGATCCTCGACATCTTCGCCGCGCGCGCGCAAAGCCACGAGGGCAAGCTGCAGGTGGAGTTGGCGCGTCTGCAGTACCAGGCCACGCGGCTGGTGCGACGCTGGACCCACCTGGAACGCCAGACCGGCGGCATCGGCCTGCGCGGCGGTCCGGGCGAGACCCAGATCGAGCTGGACCGCCGCATGATTGGCGATCGCATCAAGTCGGTCAAGGCGAGGCTGGAGAAGGTCAAGAAGCAGCACGCCACGCAGCGCCGGGCACGCGAGAAGAGCGGGACGCTGCGCGTTTCGCTGGTGGGCTACACCAACGCGGGCAAGTCGACTCTGTTCAATGCGCTCACCAAGTCGCGTGCCTACGCCGCGGACCAGTTGTTCGCGACGCTGGACACCACGACGCGCCAGCTCTGGCTCGAGGAGGCCGGTCGCGCGGTCGCCCTTTCCGATACCGTGGGTTTCATTCGCGACCTGCCGCACAAGCTGGTCGAGGCGTTTCGCGCCACCCTGACCGAGGCCGCCCAGGCGGACCTGCTGCTGCATGTGGTGGATGCGTCCAGCCCGCTCGCGGCCGAGCAGATCGTCGAAGTCGAGCGCGTGCTCGCGGACATCGGCGCCGAAAGGATCCCCCAGATCCTGGTGTTCAACAAGCTCGACTGCCTCGAAGCAACGGTGCGACCCCGCGCGCTGCTCGATGCGATCGAGCGCGACCCGGGCGTGGCCACGCCCCGTGTGCATGTCAGCGCCAGGACCGGTGAGGGCCTGGCGACGCTGCGCAGCCTGATCGCGCGCCACGCGGCCAGTGCCTTGAACGGCAGGGGATTGCCTACACTTTCAGCCGACCCGTCGCAGGCCGTTCCGGCGCCCCAACCCATCGGGACCCCTCTCGTATGACCCCAACGAACGAACCCGGCGCGTTGCCGCCGCCCGCACGTCGCTCCCCCTGGCTGGTACGCGTGGCCAGCGCGCTCGTCGGGCGCGTGCGGCCGATGTTCAACCAGCGCGGGGACGGACCACCGGACCTCGACGAGCTGTGGCGCGACTTCAACCGCAAGCTGTCGGGCCTGTTCGGGGGCAAGACCGGCGGATCGAGGCCGCCGCGCGGCAGCGGCGACGGTGGCGGGGGCGGGTTCCAGCCCGACATGAAGAGCGCGGGCCTGGGGCTGTTCCTGATCGGCGGCGTGGTGGCCCTGGTCTGGCTCGGCAGTGGCGTGTTCATCGTGCAGGAAGGCCAGCAGGCGGTGGTCACGACCTTCGGGCGCTACACCAATACGCGCGAGGCGGGCATCCAGTTTCGCTGGCCGTACCCTTTCCAGGCGCATGAAACCGTGTCGGTGACGCAGTTGCAGTCCGTCGACGTCGGGCGCAACACGGTGATGCAGGCCACCGGGCTGCGCGATTCGTCGATGCTCACGCAAGACGAGAACATCGTCGACATCCGGTTCACCGTGCAGTACCGGCGAGTCAACGCGCGTGCCTACCTTTTCGAGAATTTCCGTCCTGACGAGGCGGTGCAGCAGGCGGCGGAGACTGCGGTTCGCGAGGTGGTCGGCCGCACCAAGGTCGACGAGGTGCTGTACGAGAAGCGAGCCGCGCTGGCAGCCGACCTGGTGAAATCGATCCAGGTCCAGCTCGACCGGCTCAAGGCAGGCATCCTGGTGGACAACGTCAACGTGCAGAACGTCCAGGTGCCCGAACAGGTGCAGGCGGCCTTCAACGACGCGGTCAAGGCGGCCGCCGACCGCGATCGTTTCAAGAACGAAGGCCAGGCCTACGCGGCCGACGTGATTCCGAAGGCGCAGGGCACGGCGGCGCGGCTGACGCAGGAGGCCGATGCTTATCGGGCCAGCGCCGTGGCGCAGGCCGAGGGCGATACGCAACGCTTCCGTTCCGTGCTTGCCGAGTACCAGAAGGCCCCTGCGGTGACACGCGACCGCCTGTACATCGAGACGATGCAGTCGGTGTACTCGAACGTCAGCAAGGTGCTGATCGACAGCCGCAGCGGTTCGAACCTGCTGTATCTGCCGTTGGACAAGCTGATGCAGCAGGCCGGCGCCGTCGCGGCGCCCGCGCCGGCACCCGCGGCTGCGCCTGCGAGCCCGCCGGCCGATCCGGGCGGAGTCGACCAGCGATCGCGTGAAGGCGCGCGGTCCCGCGATCGCGATACGCGCTGAAGGAGCAGTGAACATGCATCGCATCGGGCTCATCGCCGTCAGCGCGGTCATCGCTTTGATGATTGCCGCCTCCACGCTGTTCATCGTCGACCAGCGCCAGGTCGCGGCGGTCTACTCGCTGGGTGAGATCAAGGAGGTCATCACCGAGCCAGGATTGAAGTTCAAGCTGCCGCCGCCGTTCCAGAACGTGGTGTTCCTCGACAAGCGCATCCAGACGCTCGACAGCCCGGAAACACGGCCGATCTTTACCGCAGAGAAGAAGAGCCTCGTGATCGACTGGCTCGTCAAGTGGCGCATCGCCGATTCGCGCCAGTTCATCCGCAACAACGGGGTGGACTTGCGAAACCTCGAGGCAAGGCTGTCGCCTGTGGTTCAGGCCGCCTTCAACGAGGCCGTCACCAAGCGCACCGTCAACGGCGTCCTTGCCGCCGATCGCGAGCGCGTGATGCAGGACGTGCGCGACCGCCTGGGCGAGGACGCGAAGTCCTTCGGTATCGAAGTCGTCGACGTGCGCATCAAGCGCGTGGACTTCGTTGCCGACATCACCGATGCGGTCTACCGCCGCATGCAGTCCGAGCGCCAGCAGGTCGCCAACGAACTGCGTTCTACCGGCAGCGCCGAGGCCGAGAAGATCCGCGCTGACGCCGATCGGCAGCGCCAGGTGATCGTCGCCGAGGCCTACCGCGAAGCGCAGAAGGTCAAGGGCGAGGGCGATGCCAAGGTGTCGGCCCTGTTCGCCGACGCGTTCGGCCGCGACCCGCAGTTCGCGCAGTTCTATCGCAGTCTTGAGGCGTACCGTGCCAGCTTCCGCAACAAGAACGACGTGATGGTTGTTGACCAGAGCAGCGAATTCTTCCGCGCGATGCGCGGCAGTGGCCCGGCAGCGCCGGCCGCCGCGGCAAAGAAGTGACTCGCCGATGGGCGAGGCGTTGCTGACGGCACTCGGGCTGCTGCTGATTGCCGAAGGCCTGTTGCCGCTGATCGCGCCGCGCTCGTGGCGCGAGATGTTCGTGCGCATGATGCAGCTCAACGATGGTCAGCTGCGCTTCTTCGGGCTGCTCGCCGTGCTCGCGGGCACCTTGCTGCTGTGGCTGTAGTCGCGGGGCGCGCCGGTACAATGCCGTTTTCAACACCGGTGCGTTTTTCCCCATGTCGCGTGCCTGGCTGCTGCCCGAGCAGATCGCCGATGTGCTGCCCAGCCAGGCGCGTCGCATCGAGGAGTTGCGGCGCTCACTGATCGACCGCGCGCGCGGCTATGGCTACGAACTCGTGATGCCGCCGTTGGTGGAGCATCTCGAGTCGTTGCTGTCGGGCACCGGGCAGGAACTCGACCTGAAGACCTTCAAGCTGGTCGATCAGCTGTCGGGCCGCCTGCTGGGCGTGCGAGCCGACATGACGCCACAGGTCGCGCGCATCGATGCGCACCTGCTGAACCGGCAGGGCGTGGCCCGGCTGGCGTACTGCGGTCCCGTGCTGCACGCGCGCGCTGACGGTGCGCTCGCATCGCGCGAGCTTCTGCAATTCGGCGCCGAGATCTACGGCCATGCGGGGCTCGAAGCCGACGTCGAGGTGATCGATCTGGCGCTCGATGCGATCGGCGCAGCCGGGCTCGATGGGCTGCAGCTCGATCTGGGCGACGCGCGGCTGCTGCGCGGGGTGCTGGCGGGGGTGCCGCTGGACGGCGCGCGTCTGAACGAGTTCGCACAGGCACTGACGCGCAAGGACGTCGCGGCGCTGGCCTCCCTCGGCGCGGCACTGCCCGCAAGCGCGCGCGACGCACTCTCGGCGTTGATGCGCCTGTACGGCAGCGCCGAGGTGCTCGATGCGGCGCGCGCGCAGCTGCCCGCGCGCGAGCCGATCCGCGGCGCGCTGGAAGATCTGGCCCGCCTGGCCGACCAGGTCTCGCGTGCGCATCCGGAAGTGCGGGTCGGGTTCGATCTGGCGGACATGAGCGGTTATGCCTACTACAGCGGCTGCCGCTTCGGGCTGTTCGCTCCGGGCTCATCGGTCGCGGTGGCACGCGGAGGGCGTTATGACGAGGTCGGCTCCGTGTTCGGCCGCAACCGGCCCGCCGTGGGCTTCAGCCTCGATGTGCGCGCGCTGTCGGACCTCGCCTCGCAGGCGCCGGCCCATGGCGCCGTGCGCGCGCCCTGGGGCGAGGACGAAGCGCTGCGTGCCGCCGTGCGCCGGCTGCGAGTCGAGGGGCACACGGTGGTGTGCACGCTGCCGGGTCACGAACACGAGGCCCAGGAGTACGACTGTGACCGCGAGCTGATCGCGGTGGACGGGCGCTGGGTCGTGCGCGCCCTTTAGGGCAACGAGGGGGCAAGCAGGACCATGGAACCATCCACCGTGCGCGGCCGCAACGTCGTGGTCGTCGGCACGCAATGGGGCGACGAAGGCAAGGGCAAGGTGGTCGACTGGCTGACCGACCAGGCTCAGGGAGTCGTGCGCTTCCAGGGCGGCCATAACGCCGGCCACACCCTGGTCATCAAGGGCGTGAAGACCGCACTGCAGCTGATCCCCAGCGGCATCATGCGCGAGGGCGTTGCCTGCTACATCGGCAACGGCGTGGTGGTCGACCCGGCCCACCTGGTGCTGGAAATCGAGCGCCTGGAGAAGATCGGCGTGGCCGTGCGGTCGCGCCTGTTCGTCAGCGAGGCATGTCCGCTGATCCTGCCGCTGCACGTCGAGGTCGATCGCGCGCGCGAGGCGCTGCGCGAGAGCAGCGGCAGTGGAAAGATCGGGACCACCGGCAAGGGCATCGGCCCGGCGTACGAGGACAAGGTGGCGCGGCGTGCATTGCGCGTGCAGGACCTGAAGCATCCGAAGCGCTTTGCGGACAAGCTGCGTGCGCTGCTGGAATTGCACAACGAAGCGCTGACCGGGCACCTGCACTCGCAGGCCCTGGCGTTCGAGCCGATGCGCGAGCAGGCGCTGCGGCTCGGCGAGCAGCTCTCGCCGATGTTCGCCGACGTGGGCTACCGCCTGCACCAGGCGCACCAGGTCGGCGCGAACCTGCTGTTCGAGGGCGCGCAGGGCACGCTGCTGGACATCGACCACGGCACCTACCCGTACGTCACATCGAGCAACTGCGTGGCAGGCAATGCGGCCGCCGGCACGGGGCTCGGGCCGCACATGCTGCACTACATCCTGGGCATCACCAAGGCCTACACCACACGCGTGGGCAGCGGTCCGTTCCCGACCGAACTCGACGTGGCCGCGCCGGGTGGCGTCGGCCACCACCTGTCGACGGTGGGCCAGGAGCGCGGCACCGTCACGGGTCGCCCGCGCCGCTGCGGCTGGCTCGACGCCGCGGCGCTCAAGCGCTCGATGATCATCAACGGCGTGTCGGGCATGTGCATCACCAAGCTCGACGTGCTCGACGGTCTGCCCGAGATCCGGATCGGGGTGGGCTATCGGCTCGGTGGACGCGCGGTCGACATCCTGCCGCTCGATGCCGACGAGGTGGCAGCGTGCGAGCCGGTGTACGAGACGATGCCTGGCTGGGCCGACACGACGGCGGGTTTGACCAACTGGGAACAGTTGCCGGCGAACGCGCGGCGCTATCTCGAGCGCATCGAGGCGCTGACCGGCACGCCGATCGACATGGTCTCGACCGGCCCGGACCGCGTGCACACGATCCTGCTGCGCCACCCGTTCCGGCGCTGAATCCCAACGACGAGGAGACGAAACCCCCATGCTCACCGACGACGGCAAGCACCTGTACGTATCCTGGGACGACTACCACCTGCTGATCGAGCGCCTGGCGCTCAAGGTGCACGCGTCGGGGTGGCAGTTCGACCAGATCCTGTGCCTGGCGCGTGGCGGCATGCGTCCGGGTGACGTTCTCTCGCGCGTGTTCGACAAGCCGCTGGCGATCATGAGCACGTCGAGCTACCGGGCCGAGGCCGGCACGATCCAGGGCCGCCTGGACATCGCCAAGTACATCACCTTGCCCAAGGGGGAGCTCGCGGGGCGCGTGCTGCTCGTCGACGACCTCGCGGACTCCGGCATCACGCTGCGCGCGGTGGTGGATCGCCTGCGCGGCGTGCCCGCGATCACCGAACTGCGCTCGGCGGTGCTGTGGGTCAAGGCCGTGTCGACCTACACGCCGGAGTACTTCGTCGAGAAGCTGCCGACCAGTCCGTGGATCCATCAGCCCTTCGAGGAGTACGACAACCTGCGACCGGACGGACTGGCGAAGAAGTTCGCCGTGTGAAAACGCCAAAGCCGGCAAAGCCGGCCTTGTATCGTGTCGATCATCCGCTGGTGCCCAGGAAGGGACTCGAACCCCCACGCCTTTCAGCGCTAGTACCTGAAACTAGTGCGTCTACCAATTCCGCCACCTGGGCGTCTCAAGCAATAGAAAGTTTAGCATCAAGAACACCTCAAACCTGATCTCCAGCCCGCCCGGCGCGGCCTTGATGAGCGAGGTCGAAGGCACGGTGCAGGGCCATCGCGACGGGCACGGCTTCGTCGTGCGTGAAGGCGCCGATGTGCCCGACATCTACCTGTCTCAGCAGGAAATGCGCGCGGTGCTCCACCGCGACCGCGTGCGTGTGCGCATCGTGCGCTACGACCGAAAGGGGCGCCCCGAAGGCCAGGTGCTCGATATCCTCGAGCGCCGCAAGTCGCCGATCATCGGGCGCTTGCTGCACGAGGGCGGCGTCTGGCTCGTCGCGCCCGAAGACAAGCGCTACGGGCAGGACATCATCATCCCGAAGAACGCCACCGCGGGCGGGCAATCGGGGCAGGTCGTCGCGATCGAGCTGACCGAGCCACCTTCGATGTTCTCGCAGCCGGTCGGGCGCGTGTCCGAAGTGCTGGGTGAGATCGACGATCCCGGCATGGAGATCGAGATCGCAGTGCGCAAGTACGAAGTGCCGCACCGCTTCTCGCCGGAGACGATCGCGCAGGCGGCTGCGCTGCCCGACAAGCTGCGCGCTTCCGAACACAAGCACCGGGTGGACCTGACCGATGTGCCGCTGGTCACGATCGACGGTGAGGACGCGAGAGACTTCGACGACGCCGTGTATTGCGAACCGCTGCCTGTCGCGGGCAGGACCAAGGCCCCGGCGGGCTGGCGCTTGCTCGTTGCGATCGCCGACGTCAGCCACTATGTCAAGCCGGGCGAGCCGCTGGACGACGACGCCTACGATCGCGCGACATCGGTCTACTTCCCGCGCCGCGTGATCCCGATGCTTCCCGAGAAGCTGTCCAACGGTCTGTGCTCGCTGAACCCGGACGTCGACCGGCTGTGCATGGTCTGTGACATGGTGGTGGCTCGCGATGGCGAGATCACCGCGTACCAGTTCTACCCGGCCGTGATGCACTCGCAGGCGCGCCTGACCTACACCGAGGTCGCCGCGATCCTGGCCAACACACGCGGGCCCGAGGCCTTGCGCCGCGCCGTGCTGGTGCCGCACCTGGTGCACCTGCACGAGGTGTTCCGTGCCTTGCTCAAGCAGCGTGCGAAGCGCGGTGCGGTGGAGTTCGAGACGAGCGAGACCCAGATCGTTTGCGACGACAACGGTCGCATCGAGAAGATCGTTGCCCGCACGCGCAACGACGCGCATCGGCTGATCGAGGAGGCCATGCTCGCCGCCAACGTATGTGCTGCGGACTTCATCGCCACCCACAAGCATCCGGCGCTGTACCGGGTGCACGAAGGCCCGACACCGGAAAAACGCACGACGCTGGCGAACTACCTGAAGGCCCTGGGGCTGCAGTTCACGCTCAGCGAAGTCCCCGCGCCCGCGGAGTTGCAGACCATCGCCGATGCCACCAAGGACCGGCCCGACGCGCTGCAGATCCATACGATGCTGCTGCGTTCGATGCAGCAGGCGATCTACACCGCCACGAACAGCGGTCACTTCGGCCTGGCCTACGAGGCCTACGCGCATTTCACCAGCCCGATCCGGCGCTATCCCGATTTGCTGGTGCACCGGGTCATCAAGGCGCTGTTGCACGGCAAGCGTTACCACCTCGCCAGCGGCGTGGTGCAGGAAGGGCCGAAGGTGCGCAAGGGCGGAAAGCCTGCCAAGCCGAGCGCGCAGGAGGCCGAGCTGTGGGAAGCCGCCGGCGCCCATTGCTCTGCCAACGAGCGCCGCGCCGACGAGGCCTCGCGTGACGTCGAGGCCTGGCTGAAGTGCCGCTACATGCGTGACCGCCTCGGCGAGGAGTTCTCGGGCACGGTGACCGCAGCGACAAGCTTCGGCCTGTTCGTGCAACTCGACGAACTGTTCGTCGAAGGGCTGCTGCACATCACCGAGCTGGGCGGCGGCTACTATCGCTTCGACGAGGCGCGCCAGGAACTGCGTGGCGAGAAGACCGGCGTGCGCTACGGCGCGGGTTCGCGTCTTCGGGTGCAGGTCAGCCGGGTCGACCTCGACGGGCGCAAGATCGACTTCCGCCTGGTGCGCCAGACCGACGGCGAGCGGCTGTTGGCGAGGGGCCGCCGTGACAGGCCGATGCCCGCGGAGGGCGGCGGCGACGCCGCTGGGGCACTGGCCCAGGTCCAGGCTCAGGATCGCGAACTGCTGCAGGCCGCGCGCGCACGGCGCAAGCAAGCCACGGGCGGCGTCAGGCTCGGCGGCGCGCGAGGCGCGGGCGGCACGAGCGCAGCCAAGTCCGGCAAGAGCCCGGCGCGCGGCAGCCGGCGGCGCTGATCATCTGGCGGCCAGTCGGTCGATCAGGCGAGTCGCGATGAGCGGTGCGGCGGGATCACCGGCCGCGGCCGCGCGGGCGTGGCTCCACGTGGTGGCCTGGGCCACTTCGAAGGCCGATGCGCAGGACTGACCGGCCGACCACAGCCCGGCGAGCCAGCCTGCCAGCACGTCTCCGGTGCCGGCGCTGGCCAGACGCCCATTGCCGGTCGAGTTGATGCGGGGCCGCTCACCCGGCGCTGTGATCACGCTGCCCGAGCCCTTGAGCACGACCGTGCAGGCCCAGCGATCGGCGAGCTGCTGCGCGGCGGCCACGCGGTCGGCCTGGATCGTTGCCGCGTCGTGGTGGCCGCACAGGCGCGCCGCCTCGAGCGGGTGCGGCGTCAGCACGGTGGCCTGTCCACGCAGGGCGCGGGCCTGCAGCATCGACTGCAGTACCACGTCGCCGGAGATCGCGTTCAGTGCATCGGCGTCCAGCACGAGGCGCGGCGCGCGTGACAGGATGGCGCCCAGCCATGGCGCGACCGCATCGCCGCCGCCGCAGCCGCAGACGAGCGTCGCGTTGGCAAGCGTCTGCGGCGATTGGCTCCATGCGGGCGTGCGCCACATCAGCTCCGGCTGGTCGGTGTCGAGCGCAAGCGGCTGCTCGTCGAGTGCACACAAGAATACCCGGCCCGCACCGGCTGCCAGCGCGGCGCGGCCGGCCAGCAAGGCCGCGCCGGCCATGCCCGCCGCGCCACCGACGACGATCACGTCGCCGAAGCGGCCCTTGTGAGCGCTGTGCGGGCGAGGCATGCGGATGTGCTGCCAGGGTTCGGGGCCGGCCAGCCAGGCGCTCGGCGCGACGCTGCTCGACCCGGGATCGACCTCCAGAGCGTCGAACCAGATCTCCCCGGCGTGGTCGCGCCCTTGGGCCGTGAACAGGCCGGGCTTGAGCGTCAGCAGTGCCAGGGTGTGGGTGGCGCGCACGGCCTGGGCGCCGAGCAGCGCCCCCGTGTCGGCATGCAGTCCGGTCGGCAGGTCCACGGCCAGTCGGACGGCGCTGCTGCGGTTGAGCGTGTCGATCGTCGCGGCCATCGCGTCGTCGGGCGCACGGCGGGCACCCAGCCCGAGCAACGCGTCGATCGCGAGGTCGTGCCCTTGCATCGACGGCAACGCGGCGACGAAAGGCACGTTGGCCGTCCGTGCCTGCGCGTAGGCGATGGCCGCGTCGGGCGGTAGTCGCGCCGGGTCGCCCTGCCAGCACACGGTGACGAACTTGCCGGCGCGATGCAGCCAGCACGCCGCCTCGAAGCCGTCGCCGCCGTTGTTGCCGGGCCCGGCGGCGACCCAGACTTCTCTGGCCTCAGGGGCCACCGCCAGGCCCAGGCGCGCCAGCGCCAGCCCCGCGCGGGCCATCAGCGTGTGCGGCGGCAACCCCGCGGCCGCGAGCGCTTCGATCGCGCGCGATGCGGTCGTGTCATGCAGGGGCCAGCTGCGTTCGGTCGGCAGCACGCGGGCCGGTCGGGATGTGTTCATCGTCGCCACCGCAAAGGAGAGAACGCCAGCGGGTCGACCGCGGGGGAACGGCCCGCGAGCAGATCGGCCACCAGGCGCGCACTGCCGCAGGCCAGGGCCCAGCCGCTCGAGCCATGGCCGGTGTTCAGCCACAAACCGGGAACGCCGGTGGCACCGATCGCCGGCGGCCCGTCCGGCAACATCGGGCGTGCGCCCTTCCAGGTTTGCGCCTGGCCGGAGGCGGCAGCGCCGGGAAACCAGTCATCGAGCACGCGATACAGCGTCTGCAAGGCCGATTCGCGCATTCGGTCGGGATCGCCACCGAGCTCGGCGCTGCCCGCCACGCGCACACGGTCGCCGAGACGGCTGATGGCCACCTTGTAGCGCTCGTCCATCAGGGCCGCTCGGGGCCCGATATCGGGGTGCGCCTCGAACTGCCGCACCGGCAGCGTCACCGAGTAACCGTACACGGGCTGCATGGGCAGGCGCACCCGGGTCGGGCGCAACAGCGCCGGCGCCCCGTTGGCCGCGCAGACGATCGCCGCGTCGAAGCGTTCACGCACCGTGGGGTCCACATCCTGCACCGCTCGCGCGGTGTCGGCAGGCACCGTCGCATGCAGTTCGAGATCGGACCCGGGCACGAGCTGCCGCACGTGGTGATGGAGCCGGAACACGACCCCGCGTTCCTGCAGCAGGTTCTTGAGCTGCAACGCGAACTGCCGGCAGTTGCCGACCTCGGCGTCGGGCAGGTGGATGCCGGCGCGCAACGACGCCGCCTCGCCGAGCGCCGGCTCGATCTGGCGGCAACGCGCCGCGTCGACCACATGGAACTCGACGCCGGCGTCGGCGAGCAGCTTGAGTCCGGCGCGCGTCTGGGCCAGTTCCCGCTCGCCCCGCAGCAGCACGAGCATGCCGCGAGCGCTTTCGTACTCGATTTCCAGATCGCGGGTCAGGGCGCGCGTGCGCGACATGCTGTCCTGCGCCAGCGCAAGCATGGCGGCGCGCCGCCGCAGGTAACCCGCGGGTGCGCAGGCGCGCTGCCAGCGCCAGAGCCAGCCTGCCAGTGCCGGCACGGGCAACGCGGCGAGTCGCACCGCCGCGTCGCGCTGCCACAGCTGGCCCAGCACCTTGCGCAACATGCCGGGCGCAGCCCAGGGCGTCACGTAGCCGGGGGCGATGACGCCGGCGTTGGCGAAGCTCGTCTCGGATGCCACGCTGCCATGGCGCTCGAACACCGTCACCGCATGCCCGTCGGCATGCAGCGCGTGCGCTGTCGTGATGCCGACGATGCCCGCGCCGACGACCGCGATGCGCATTCAGGCGTCTCCACGCCACGGCGCCAGCGCGCGCTCGATGGCCAGCGACACCGCCAGCACGCGATCGTCCGCGTGCGCAGGCGCCCAGACCATCATGCCGACCGGCCAGTCGCCGGCCCGATGGCACGGAAGGGACAGGGCGCAGCCGTCCAGCAGGTTCACGAGCGACGGATTGCGCAGCAGCATCGCGTTGGTGGCAAAGAAGGCATCGTCGTCGGCGACGAGTGGGGCGATCGGTGGCGCCACGATCGGCACCGTGGGAGACAACAGCGCGTCGAAGGGCGCGAGCGCATCGCCCATGCCCTCGATCCAGTGTGCCCGATCGTGCAGCAAGTCGATGTAGTCGGCAGCGCTCATCGCTTCTCCGCGTCGGATGCGCAGCGCCACGCGCGGGTCGTACTGGGCTGAACGCGCCGCCAGGCGATGACGGTGCCAGGCCCAGCTTTCTGCGGCGGCCAGCCCGCCGCCGCGTTGCAGGGTGGCGGCCTGCGCGAGCAGGGGCATCTCGATCTCGGCGATGTCGAAGCCCGCGGCGCGCAGGCGGCCAAGCGCTTCGTCGAATGCCGTGGCCACCGCGGGCTCGAGCCCATCGACCATCAGGGTTCGCGGCATGGCCAGTCGCCAGCGCGCCGGCGCGCGTTCCTCGCGCGCGACGCGGCGGGCGGCGAGCACCTCGTGCAACCGCACCGCGTCGCGCACCGAGCGCGTGATCGCGCAGGCGGTATCCAGGGAGGTGGACAGCGGAATGCAGCCGCGCGTGGGCACGAGCCGTGCGGTGCACTTGAAGCCGACGAGCCCTTGCAAGGCCGCCGGGATGCGGATCGAGCCTCCCGTGTCGGAGCCAAGCGCCGCCCAAGCGGCGCCGCACGCCACGCTGACCGCGCCGCCCGAGGTCGATCCGCCCGGAATGCGGGGCACGCGGTCGATGGCGGCCGTCGCCGCGTTGGCTGGCGTGCCATGGTGCGGATTGATGCCCACCCCCGAGAATGCGAACTCCGTCAGGTTGGTGTGTCCGACCAGGGCGGCGCCGGCGGCGCGCAGTCGCGCGACGGCCGGGCAGTCCGCCGACGCCGGTGCGGCATCGGCCATCGACGCCGATGCCGCGGTGGTTGGCACGCCGGCCACGTCGAACAGGTCCTTGACCGACACCGCCAGGCCCGCGAGCGCCGGCGCCGCCATCGGCTGCGCCACCATCCGGTCCACC
>Ga0209798_10000775_pt1 | contig 19609 bp, 19 predicted proteins | sample DOMMetBare3Fresh_FD_187475 | JGI IMG/M metagenome (GOLD analysis project Ga0209798, IMG submission 187475) | Wetland sediment microbial communities from St. Louis River estuary, USA, under dissolved organic matter induced mercury methylation -... | ecosystem: Environmental > Aquatic >...
GCTTGGTGCCACCGGTAAAGTTTCAGCTATGTCAGAGTCGTAGCGGTTGTCAACATCCCATTGTTCGGCGGTGTTTGAGCCGGTTCAATAAGTTTGGCTTGGTTTAAGGCAGCCCCTTGGCCACCTTCGCCGCCGACGAAGAGGATCAGGCCATCGACGAGGGCGGTGGCGGTATGCCCTTGCCGCACGCTCACTAATTGGAAAGAATCTAGATTGTGCCACGGATCGGCAGCAGCCGGTTATGTCATCAAGCCAGGCAAGGCCACCAGCGTCAGCAATACGATACCGGCCCCCGCATTGGGCAGTCGAAACCTGCATTGCTTTCCATAATTAGTCATGGCAATTCTCCTGTTAGTTGATGAGTGGTAATGACATAAATTTGATATCACAATTTATGCCAATAAAATAACACCGCTCAATTACAAGGAGTTTTTGATAGAACCTAGGTTTATTAATAATTTATTACATAAAATTACTATAAATTCCGTCATTTATGTCATGTCATGACTGTCGAAAATGACTTAGATGCATGTCTCTCCTAACCTATTTGACGGATTGGACTCTCGAGACGGGGTAGTGATGAAATGATGAGAAAAACGATTTAATTTGGTTGGCGGATAAAATGTTAAGGAAATTCCGATGAAATCCTTCAATTCGATCAACAGGCAGTTTTATTGATTCAGTGTTTGGTTAATTAATGCTCATCCGTAAAGCGGCGGCTGTCGGCCATGGCGCCAAAACCAGCGTGAACAGCAATATCGCAATCAAAATATTAATCTGGGCATTGACCGGCAAACCGCTGCTTGACATAGACACAGCATTGCTGGCGAAAATCAGTACTGGCACATACAGCGGCAAAACCAGCAACGATAAAATCATCCCACCCCGACGAAGCCCTACGGTTAAAGCAACACCTATCGCCCCAATCAAGCTGAGCACTGGCGTGCCTAGCAACAAGGTCAACAGTAAAATCCCTATTGATTGGTTGGGCAGACCTAAAAATATCGCCAGAAGAGGCGATATAATCAGCAACGGCAGACCGGTTACCAGCCAATGCGCTAGCACTTTTGCCAAGACCAGAATAGACCCCGGATGTGGGCTCAACAGGATTTGCTCCAATGAACCGTCGTCAAAATCGGAGCGGAACAAACTGTCCAACGACAGCATGGCAGCCAATAAAGCCGAAACCCAGATAATTCCTGGCGAAATAGCTGTCAACAAATCAGGCTGCGCGCCAATGCCCAACGGAAAAAGAGTAATGACCAGGACGAAAAACAGCAATGGGTTGGCGATCTCTGAACGCCGACGCAACGCCAGGACCAGGTCGCGCCGGATAATGGCGAAAAATGCGTAACTTAAAGACATCAGGTCAAATGGATACGTTGAATATCGACACCGGATAAATCAGTTTCATGATGCGAAGTTAATACGATCATACCCCCTTCCAAGCAGTGTTCAATCATTAAAGTTTCAATCAGGGCGACACCGTCTTTGTCGAGCGAGGTAAATGGCTCATCCAGAATCCAAATAATAGCCCGTGTAATAAGCAAACGCGCCAGCGACAAACGTCTTTTTTGACCCGCCGATAAGCCCTGAACTAGGACATCATCATAGCCGGCCAGTCTAAGCTTGTCTAAAGCCTGGCCAATGGAATACCTCCCAGTCCTGCTCAGAGCCAGTGAAACCTTTAAATTTTCCAGTACGGTTAGTTCCTTTTTAACACCATCCAAATGACCCACATAGGCCATATAGGAGTAATACTGGCACTTATTGATGGCCTCACCACACCAGATGACCTGTCCGGCGTCTGGCTCTCTGAAACCGCATAAAATTCGCAATAATGAGGTTTTTCCACTGCCGTTTTTACCCTCCAGCAATAAGACCTGTCCTGGCATCAGCTTGAAATCAAGGCTTTCAAACAGCACCCGATCATCGCGAATGCAACTTAAGCCCTCACCTTGCAGAAAAAAAAGTGATTCCTCTACCATTATTGAAACGTAAAAAACCGCTGCCGAACGACTTCGTAAAGTAATACGCCGGTAGCCACCGACAAATTTAGGCTATCAACCTGGCCTTGCATCGGTAAGTTGATTAGCATATCGCATTGTTCACGGGTCAGCCGTCTCAGACCTTTGCCTTCAGACCCGATCACCAGTGCCATAGGGACGGTAAAATCGGTTTGATAAGCGCTTTGGGTTGCTTCACTGGCTGCGCCCGTCACCCAAATGCCTTGTTCTTTCAGCCAGCGCAAAATTCGGGACAAATTGGTTACCTGATAAACTGGTACAGTCTCTGCCGCCCCGCTGGCGACCTTGCATACGGTCGGCGTAATCCCTGTGGCATTATCTTTGGTTATTATAACACCCTGTACACCCGCCGCATCCGCCGTTCTAAGGCAAGCACCAAGATTATGCGGATCCTGGACATTATCCAGTATCAGCAATAAGGCCGGTTCCGGCCGATTGGTCACGGCAATTTTTAAGTCGTTTTCAGATAGCTCGACAGGCATTTCGATTTCTATCACGATGCCTTGATGGTTTTTGCTATCGGCATAACGATCCAGTTTCTTTCGGTCAGCTTTTTCTGGCTCTATGCCTGATGCCTGCAAAACCTCGACCATCTGCTCCAAACGCCGGTCCTGACGTTGGCCATCGATCCAAGCTCTACTGATTTTTTGGGGCGTGTAGTCCAGGGCGGCTTGCACAGAATGCAGGCCGAATAACTTGATAAACTTCATGGTTAGTTTTTAAATTAGCTTTCGTACTACAAATTTAGGCTCAATATTATGCAGGGGAGCATTATCGGAGCTGTTGAAAAGATTTTGATAGCAAGGATAGTTAGAAAGCCTCCATGCATGAATTTACGGCGCTTTCTGGCAAATATTGTGGCACCAAATTCAGGCAACATCTATAAAAGCTGGATTACAAAACGACCCACTCATGTTTTTTTTCCACTTTTTCGGCTTTGCCGCCGAGAATTAGCTTTTCTAACCGAACTGCGCTTTTTGACCAGTTCAAAATCAATTTTCTTTTCATCCAGATCGACACGGCTGACCTGTACCCTGACCCCATCACCCAAGCGAAAATTGGTACTGGTGCGTTCGCCCTTTAACTGATGAGTAATCGGATCAAAATGAAAATAATCCTGACCTAGATTGCTGATATGTACCAATCCCTCCACATAAATTTCGGCCAGCTCGACAAAAAAACCGAATGAAGTAACAGCCGAAATGATGCCGTCAAACTCTTCGCCAACCTTGTCCATCATATATTCGCATTTAAGCCAGCTGATGACATCACGGGTGGCATCATCGGCGCGACGTTCATTGGCGGAACAATGCTCACCCAGCGTGATCATTTCGGGCATGCCGTAGAAAAAACTGGTTACCGGTTTAGCTTGTAAACAATGCCGGATGGCACGATGTATCAGCAAATCGGGATACCGTCGAATTGGTGAAGTAAAATGCGTATATGCTTCCAGCGCTAGTCCGAAATGACCCTTTATCTCCGGACTATAAACGGCTTGCGACAAGGAACGCAATAGGACTGTCTGAATCAGATGTGCATCCGGCCTATTTTTAATGGTTTCGATCAACTGCATGTAATCCATCGGCGTCGGCTGCAGTCCACCGCCAAGTTTCAGGCCTAGTTCACCTAAAAAAGTTTTCAGGTTGAATAGTTTATCCGCACTCGGACCTTCGTGGATACGCAATAACCGGGGTATTTTTTTCGCTATTAAAAAACGAGCTGCCGCACTGTTTGCCGCAATCATAAACTCTTCAATCAGCTTATGGGCATCGTTGCGCACCGTCGGGATGATTTTTTCAATTTTTCGATCCTTGCCGAAAACGATCTTAGTTTCCTGGGTATCGAAGTCCATGGCTCCGCGTTGTTCGCGGCTTATTCTCATTACCTGATACAACGCATAAAGTTCCTGCACATGCGGCAATAAAGTTTTATACCTCTTGGTCAGGGACTTGTCGCCATCCATCAGCATATTAGCGACTTCCGTGTAGGTCAACCGGGCATGGGAACTCATTACGGCCTCAAAAAAACGCGAGCGGACAACCTTGCCCTGCTTGTCTATATACAACTCGCAAACCATACACAACCGATCCACCTGCGGATTAAGCGAACATAGGCCGTTTGATAGAATCTCCGGCAGCATCGGAATAACCTGCTCTGGAAAGTAAACCGAAGTACTGCGATTTTTCGCTTCCCGGTCCAGCGCCGTATCGATCCGGACATAATGTGATACATCGGCGATGGCAACCAGCAATTTCCAACCTTTTGAGGTTTTTTTGCAATATACGGCATCATCAAAATCGCGCGCATCCTCACCATCGATAGTCACTAGCGGAATGGAGCGCAAATCGACCCGATTGACCTTGGCCGATTCCGGCACATCTGGCGTTAAAGGCTCAATTTCAACCAGCAATTCATCCGGCCATTGATGGGGTAGTTCATAAGACCGGATCGCCATTTGAATTTCCATGCCGGGCGCCATATGATCGCCTAACACTTCGACGACACGGCCGATAGGCTGCCTGATTTTGGTCGGCTGTTCGACAATTTCGACAACGACGATTTTTCCTTTCTTGGCTTTTCCTGCCCCGCCTTTCAGGATAAGAATATTCTGCGCAATATTTTTGTTGTCCGGCACGACATAACTAAAACCGTCTTCCTTAAAAAATCGGCCGACTACCTGTTGGGTATTTCGTTCCAGAATTTCCACTACCGCCGCTTCCCGGCGGCCTTTCTTATCGATACCGGCAATCCGCACCAGTGCTCTGTCATTATGCATCAAGGAATTCATTTCCCTGGGCGATAAAAACAGATCATCGGAACCGTCGTCGGGTTTTATAAAACCAAAACCGTCGGCATGACCGATAACGCGCCCAGCGATCAAATCCTTATTATTCACCAGACAATATTGCTGCGCCCGATTAAATAATAATTGCCCGTCGCGCTCCATCGCACGAAGTCGCCTGCGCAATGCTTCCACTTGCTCCTCGGATTCTAACGAAAACGCTTCTGAAATTTCTGAACGACGTAAAGGTTTTCCGCCATGTTCAATAAGCTGAAGAATATGTTCTCGGCTGGGAATGGGATTTTCATATTTTTCAGCTTCGCGCTGAGCATATGGATCTTTGGTTGAACTAAAACCGGCGCTTTTTTTAGACTTCGATGTCATTTAACTAACTTGATTGAATAAAGTAGGTTCAACAGAAATAAGACTCGGCAAACCTATCAGAAAATACGGAGAACAAAGAGGCTCGACGTACGCCCTGAACCGATGCTGGGGTCATATGATACATGCTTTAAACAGTGAATGGGATTAAATAAAATAGTTATAATTGTTGCAAAGTAGGTAATGTTGGGTTGATACAACTCTTTAATTTGCATCCCCTATAGGCGCCGCAAAAGCATCGGAGACTAGCTTTTCGATATTATCTCCGGTTAGTGACTCCAAAAAAGCAATGATGTCTTCCACTTCAGGAGCGGATAATTTTAACGGCTTAATCGAAGGATCAAGATTTTCATTGGCATGACCGCCGTGATTATAAAATTCCACAACTTGCTGCAGGGTCGCAAGACTGCCATTGTGCATATAGGGTGCAGTCAAGCTGATATTCCGTAGGGATGGTGTTTTGTATTTCCAGCGGTCTTCTGGTTTTTGAGTAACTTCATAGCGCCCCAGATCATTGGATGCTGCTTCCGATACAGAATCAATCAATGTTGATGGAACGTCCACATAGAGACCCGGCGCTAGTTGCACACGTTGGTTGCCTTCAGATTCAACCGCCGTTCTCTGCATAGCTTCGGCATATCCAACGCCGGTATTATGATAGTTGTTATCGGTAAACAAAGCGTAACTGGGGGTTATTTTATGACAACCGGAACAATTAGCCTTACCGGTAAAAAGCATGAAGCCACGTTGCGCTTTATCGTTGAGTGCCTTTTTATTTTTTCCATAATACCAACGGTCAAATGCTGAATTGGCCGAATTGAGCGCTCGTTCGTAGCTAGCAAGGGCCATACCGATTGTTTCCATACCGACCGGCTTGCGAAATGCTTGTTGAAACAGGTTGTTATAATTAGCACCGTGTTTGATTTTATCAATCACGATGCCAATGGAAGGATTAGCCATTTCATTATGCGCCAGTAACGGCCCCCAAACTTGCTGCTCTAGCGTTGATTCGCGCCCGTCATGAAATAAGGCCTTAAAATAAGCGACATTATACAAAGAAGGTGAATTGCGCCGCACCGTCCGTCCTTCAACACCTACGGCTGTTGCCATTTCATGGCTGGTAAACCCCTGCTCCGGAATATGGCACATCGCACAAGAAAATGTGTTATTGAGCGACAAACGGCGGTCATAAAACAGTTTGCGCCCAAGGGCAATTTTTTCTTTGGTAATTCGGTTGTCCAAAGGCACGGGAACGACAGGAAGCCCTAATGGCGGCCGACGAATGGTTTTGAGCAAATCGGTTTCTTGTCCGATACGATCGGTTAGCGCAACAGAATCGGTTTGATAATCACTGTTTTCGTAGAAAGCCTTGTTATCGCCCGCTGTAAAACGCGGTAAATCGCCAGAATCTTTTACCTTGCGCTTAAGATGTCCAGCTTGCTCTTGTATCAGGGTTTGGGCGTCGTTAATTAAGGTATCAGGGTGCAAAAAAGAGACATTATAAATATTTCGAATACGTTTGTTTTTGTCGATCAGAAAAACCCGCAAAATATGTGAAAAAGTACCTGTGTTGCGCCCTTGTGCATCATAAACTTTTTGGATGTTCTGCCGGTAATGCGTCAGTATTGGCTGTAACTGTCGTTCGGATCGCGTCGTCAAAAAATGCCAGTCGACATTTTTACCGGACAAACCTTGCCCATAGCGTTTCATAACTTCAGGTGTATCATGTTCAGGATTGAAACTTAAAGTTAACAGCCGCAGCTTGCCCGCCAATTCGGGTTGCTTTTGCAAGCGGTTTTTAATTTTGTGAAAGACCGCTGTGGCTAACGGGCAACCATTTACATCGCTGCAGGTTGAATAAATAAAGCTAAGCAAAACTACCTTCTCTCTCATTAAATCGTGCAATCGAATGACTTTACCTTCCGAATCGAGCACTTCTCCGTCAGCAGCGGCTCCCAGGACAGGAAGTTCGTAAGATCCTGCTGGCGAAGGAGAAAATTGCAGGCTTTCATAGCCAGGCGCGAGCACTTTTTCCTGCGCATGAAGAGGAAAGCCCGCTGACAAGAAAGCACTTGCCGGAATAGCAAAACTCATCAGCATTTTGGGCAAAACGGATATTTTCATAAAATCTTGGGAGCCGAAACCGATACGGTAGTTGAAATGGGTTGACTATGGGGCGGGCATAGTTTGTTATCTTAGTGCATCACAAAAGCATATAATACTTAGCCACATTACTCCAACACTCTCTCTATCCATCATGGCAACAGGAATGAAGGCAAGCAAAATTTTCTTAACCGCTATAGTTCTGGTTGTGTTGACAGCTTGTTCAACGCAAAAGATCAAACAGGAAAGCTCAACCTCACCATTATCCGAAGATTCGCCAGCTTTAGCCGATGATATATTGCAGCTTTCCGGTCCCAACCCGCCATTGACATTAATGAAAGATAAAAAAAAATTAAATCTGGTCAGAATCATGGAAGGAGGTGCCTGTAAAAACGATTTTCAGGGTGCAAAAGGGACTTTTCTTCTTTACGCTTATCCCGGCGATATTGAACGGATAAAACGTGAAAAAGGACCTGAAATTTTCAGCGAATTCGAGAGTAAAATTCAAACCTTATCGACTGAAGCCCTGCAACAGGCTATTAATGTTACCAATCTTTCCGAAGATCCTTTTGCCCTGGATGCAGACGAAGCGCAGCAGAAACTGGCCAAACAACTGTCTGAAAACTTCAGTACTGCAATAATCGGTGCCATCAACACATTTGAAAAAGAAACTACCTTAACCATAGCCATCACTGCATTTGCACCATCGTTTATTTTTTATCAAGAAGGCTGTGAGGTACTTCAAACGGATGAAAATCCAGATGCGAATAATTAAGTGATTTAAACCACCATAGGCTTTACACGTTAAGCGATCGAATTAACAGACTGCGTTGCTCGAATAGACAATCAGCTTCTGATTATTATTTTTCATTATTTGCTTATCGTATATTGCAGAAATCTGGTGGCTGACATGCAGATAGGAATAATAATGGTTTTTTAATCTGATACACTATTTTTCCTTGCACTTCATAGGCTGATTCATTGGCACAATAACCAAAATACGTTGCCCCGGCATAATACAGTGACCGATTTCAAAATCTAGCTATCACTAAATATTATAGGCTTCACTGATCTTTTTCGTTGAGGTTAAAAGGTTTACCCATGGTAAGTGCGGGTATAAAATTCTGAGGCTCGGCACGGACAATGGCTGCCAGTCAATACCGCAAAATAGCTGAACTTATTTCTTGCAGCCGTTGCGTTAAGTCTGACTTAAAGGAAATGTCAGGGCGCTCTATACTTTGCCCTGGAGGCCCATGGCAAAATGTGCGGGTCCACCTTCAGTTAAAAATAGAATCAAAGGAATAACCATGAAATTGCAGGATTTCTTTGAGTCTTTTTAAAGCATCCATTTGAATTTGTCTAACGCGTTCTCTGGTTACGCTCAATTCCTGGGCGACTTGTTCAAGCGTCGCACTTTCATAACCGCAAAGGCCATAGCGTCGACATATTACCTCACGTTGCTTTTCAGGTAGCTGAAATACCCAGGAACTGATGTTGTGCCTAATGCCATCCTCCTGTATTTTTTCATCATGCGCCAGGGTCTCGTCATCGGAAATCGATTCCACTAATGGCTTATCGACGTCTTTTCCTACCGGCACATCAACGGAAGTAACCCGTTCGTTCAACCTGAGCATTTTCTCTACCTTGGCGACTGGCTTATCGAGATATTCTGCAATATCTTCAGCACTGGGATCGTGATCGAGAGTTTGCGATAAATGGCGATGAGCTTTGAGATAGATGTTCATTTCTTTAACAATATGAATCGGGAGGCGAATCGTTCTCGTCTGATTCATGATTGCCCGCTCGATCGTCTGTCTGATCCACCAGGTCGCATAAGTGGAGAACCGGAAACCCCTTTCAGGATCAAATTTCTCGACTGCGCGAATCAAACCCAAATTACCTTCCTCAATCAAGTCCAGCAAAGGTAATCCTCTATTCAAGTATCTGCGGGATATTTTTACGACCAGACGCAAATTACTTTCTATCATGATTTTTCGAGCTTCCCGGTCACCTTGCAAAGCTCTCGAACCGTATATTTTTTCCTGATCCGCAGTCAGTAATTTCGAGCGGCCCAACTCATTCAAATAAACCCGGGTAGCATCGAAGCTGTTATCGTTACGCAGTTTAAAAACAATGGCATCATCAATTTCCAATACCCCGTCCAGAACAGGCTCTACATCCAGATCTTCTTCATAGGGAAAATCGTCTTCAAATGGCAATTCAATATCGTCATCTGACGGTTCGATCGTTTCTTCCTTCATATCAACCTCCTGGAAGAGCTTAGGCTAAAATGTTTTATCATTTTTTGGCAAAAGTATAAGTGGATTTACCGGTTTCCCGTTTTTCCTGATTTCAAAATGTAGGGCAGCTTTTTTCGATAAAGCTCTACCGACCTGAGCTATGACCTGACCTTTTTCTACCAGCTCGCCTTCCTTGACCAGGAGATGGCTGTTATTTGCATAAGCACTCAAATATAGATCGTTATGTTTGATAATGATCAGCTTGCCGAAACCTATTAAGCCCTGTCCGCTATAAGCAATCGTACCTGCTTCGGCAGCTCGCACGTTTTGGCCCATTTTACCAGCAATATCAATTCCTTTTTTATTTGATTGAGTAAAATTCCTGGAAACTCTTCCCTTAATCGGCCACACAAAATTCAACTTTAACATTTTTTTATTATCAGTTGAAATAATTGATTTTTTTTCTTGTTTAAAAGCTATTGTTGAATCCGGTATTTCCGGCTTCTGTTTGCTTAAAACAGGTTTGTCCATCGGCTTTATTTTGCTGTTTAACGACATAGCCGGCTTTTTAAGCTGGTCATTTTTTTCTCTTATTGCTATAGGAATATGATTTTTATGTATAATTTTATCGTCCGCTGCTGGCTTAAAAAGTTTTAGCTGTTGCCCTGGCACGACCTGATAAGGCGCGGTTAACTGATTCCATTGTGCCAGGCGTTTATGACCATAACCGCTGCTAATGCCGATCGAGTACAAAGTATCTCCATTTTTTACGAGATAATATTTTCGCGAGTTTATTTTGTCTTTGCTGTCATAAGGGATCTCAATCCGCTTCTCTTTGATTGCATTGTTATTTGCAATAACCGTTTTTTTTGGCTGTACTGATTCTCCGGCATCTGTAACCGCCGCCTGATTATTAATGATGACGGGCGCATAATTAGGTTGTTGGGAACAACCGGCCAGTAAAACCAGAGCCATCTGGAATGACCAAAAAACCGGCATTGAATGATAGAAAGTCATAACCCTTATTTATTTAATAAAATCTTTTTTGCCAGATTTATTTTTGCTGCCAAATAATCAGACCCTCCACGGTCCGGGTGAATTTTTTGAATCAATTTCCGGTGAGCGGCAATGATTTCCTGCTCCGATGCACCCATTTTCAGTCCCAGCACCTCGTAAGCCTCGACTCGTGACATTTTTCCGTTACTTTCAGGATTGTTCTGCCGTTGCGATGCGCCCTGTCTGGAGCCGATAAACTCAAGCCATAGTCTATGCAGATAGGGAGCATAACGCAGCAATAACGGTGTCAATCTCAATAAGAAAGCAATAAATATTCCAGCGAGAGCAAAAAACCAGTTTAAGCCGCCTGATGCAAGCAAATAAAGCACAATAGCACCAGCAAATCCCCACAAAAAAATTCTAATGTATCTCGCAAAAACAGCGGGGGGAACTTTTAAAAGCCTGCGCAAGCCAAAAAAAGCGATCATGATAACCAGCAATATCAGATAAATTCGAATCAATGTTTTCTCCGTAATGAATGATCCGTTTGCTAACACCTCACATAGTGCTTGGACAAATAATACCTTAAAATATGTATTCTAATGAAAACAGTCTGATTATCCGATTTACATGCAGAATGCCCAAATCCCAATTCTAGGTTTTGCCGCCTTTAGCGGAACTGGAAAAACCACCTTGTTGACTCAGTTGATTCCAGCTTTAACAACCAAAGGTTTGCGCATCGGCCTGATTAAACACAGCCATCATAATTTTCAGATAGACCAGCCAGGCAAAGACAGTTTTCAATTACGGCAAGCAGGCGCATCGCCTGTAATGATAGTTTCCAGCCACAGGCGAGCAATTATCACCGAAATCACAGATGAAACGGAACCCCGCCTGGATGACCAATTAAAGGCTTTTGATCAATCCGGCCTGGATTTGATTCTTGTTGAAGGTTTCAAAGCGGAAAAATTCCCTAAAATTGAATTACATCGGCCCTCGCTTGAAAAACCGTTACTTTATCCGAATGATCCGGACATTATCGCCATTGCTTCGGATTGCGAATTGCAAACCCCCGATTATCTGATCAAACTTGACCTTAATCAGCCACAAATGATTGCGGCGTATATTCTGAACCAATTCATGAGCATAGTATGATTGACGCATGCAACCAGGAGTCCGAAGGCTTATTGTTGGTTACTGAGGCGCAGGAGAAAGTAAAAAAAGCCGTGCATCCCATCGTGGCCTCGGAAACAGTGGTTTTAAAAAATGCGGCAGACCGCGTCTTGTCCAAATCGGTTTATTCACCTATCAATATCCCCTATGACAACAATGCATCCATGGACGGCTACGCATTTGCCAGCGCCGATATCATTAATGCAAGGCCATTTACGCTTAAGCTGGCCGGGACATCCTGGGCCGGGAAACCGTTTCCCGGCACTTTACAAGCTGGCCAATGCGTCAGAGTTTTTACCGGAGCGGTATTACCTTCAGGCACAGACTCCGTGGTCATGCAGGAACAGGTTCGGACCGAAGGGCAAGTCGTCCATTTTCCCGCCAATACACTGCCGCAACAAAATATCCGAGCAGCCGGTGAAGACATCCAGCAAGGCGGCCTGCTATGCGCTCACCCTAAAAAGTTGAGCATGTACGACTTGGCTTTATTGGCAGCAGCGGGAATTTATGAAGTTACCGTCAAACGAAAGATTAGAATTGCATTTTTTTCCACGGGCGATGAAGTGATTCATGTCGGCCAGGCGTTGGACTCCGGAAAAATCTTCGATAGCAATCGTTACCTGCTTGGAGAGTTCCTGAAAGACGCCAGCTACAGCATTACCGACATGGGTGTTATAGCGGATAATAAACAGCTGTTGCAAGATAGCTTGATTAATGCCGCCAAGGACCACGATATCATTATTACGACGGGCGGTGCATCGGTCGGTGACGCCGACTATATCAAGGAAATTCTGGCAAGCTCCGGGCAAGTGAATTTTTGGAAATTGGCGATAAAACCAGGAAAACCGATGGTATTCGGTAACCTAGGTACATGTCATTTTTTTGGCTTGCCCGGCAACCCGGTTTCAGTCATAGTCACTTTTCAGCAGATAGTAGCCCCTGCCCTCCGTCAAATTTCCGGCGCACCGACGTACAAACCATTACGGATGACGGCAACTTGCACTCACGTATTAAAAAAAATCCCAGGGCGAATGGAATGGCAGCGCGGCATCCTGACCCATGGCGATGGCGGCGACTTTTCTGTGTCGTCGTCAGGCGGACAAGGTTCGCATATCCTCGGTTCGATGAGCAGAGCCAACTGCTTTATTATCCTGCCCGTGGAATGTGATGGCATAAACGCAGGTGATAAGGTCACGGTTGAACCGTTCGGTAGATTTATCTGACTTGCCAGGCCAAAATCTAAGCATATGAGGTGACTATACAAAACCAGATTTTCACTATTTACGGGTATATCGGTGTTTTACTCCAGTCGGGAAATATTTTGAATCTGCAAAAGCACACAGGGATATCTTCGGCAATTGCCGCTCTTTTGGCGTATAGCTGGCAAATTCACTATTCAAGCGTAATAACTGCGCCCGAATCGATTTGGCAATGACTAGCGACATCTTTTCGTCCGGTTCAATACCAGGCAATAGCTCCACGGCTATATGAAGATATTTGTCACTGTTCTCATTTTCCTGGGTTTCCAGAACAAATTTTCCAGTTACCCAATCCGTGATCTCCGCTTGTTCCAGACCGACCGTGACATTCTCAGGATAAATATTGGCGCCGTAATAAGATACAGTGAAATCAGCCCGACCGAAAACATAAACAAACGGCAAGTTGCGCGGCTTAAAGTTTTTGTCCAAGCCTAAATCGTCGTAAGCTTTCACGCCGTGTTCTCTCAAGAAAAACCACATCTGATCGAAACTTACCAAGCCGCCTTTATCGGCAATATGATAGCGGACTAAAGGTAAAGTATTTTCTCCGGAAACAACCAGCGTTCCGTCATGAGTTTCGAAGAAGCGGCTGACAGGATCGTATTGTACCAGCGTCGGCAGTCTTGATTCGCCAAACAAGTGCCGGGCGGCATCGGGATGATTGGCCAGCCAGCGGCGAATAGCAATAGTGAACGGTGTCTCATTGCCAAGCACTCCACCGTCGGCGGTTCCATAGAGCGAAGCGGTATCAACACAAGGCGACTTAGAACCGATGCGCTCGCTGACCAAACTACGCCATTCCTCGCTAAACACTTCACCTGCGAAAACCAGCTTGGGTCTGTGGCTAGCCCAGTCGATACCTTCGGCAACTCCAGCGTCAATCACATCCTTGACAAAAGGCGGATAACCCAGTAACACCGTTTGCTCGAAATACGGAGCCAGGTCGCGCACCACCCGGAAGATTTCAGCTTTATTGTTTCCCGGCGTAGCCACCATCAACGGATACCCTTTGCGCGCCAAATGCCAACAACATGAAGTGGTATACAATCCGCCCACCCAGTTGCCCAACGCAAAGCAAACCACAGCTAAAGTACTACGCTCATGGGCACTAAAACTGTCGCAAAATACCTGCTCAAAACGCACTGCGACGTCCATCTCATAAGCGACAGAGCGCGGCCAGAATGTCGGCTGCCCCGTGGAACCCGAAGACACCGCCACGCGGTCAGAACTTCCAAGGCTGCCGCCCAGGCAGCGCTCCGGCAGCGGATAAGCCTGCATGTAATCGGCTTTGCCCATCAATGGTAATTTCTGAAATACCGAGAAGGAGGAGATTTCCGCAGGTTTTATATCCCGTATCTCCAGAAACCGGCGGTAAGCGGGAACTTCTGCTGCGCAACGGTGAAAGAGCTTTAGAACCTTATCTTCAACATTAATGGTCTGGCGCCCCTCCAAAAGCAGGTCCAGCGGAGTGGAAATAAACCGATGATAAATATCGTCGTTTCGGGGAATAGGCGAATTAGACATGGCAAGTTACCTGACGAACAGTGTTCAAAGTAATGAATGAAGGAATAGGCACAGAGAATGAATCAATCCCAGTGTTCGGTACTAACCAACGTCACCAGCCCTCACAAACATGTATCAATGTATTATTGAAAAGGCTTATTTATTATTTGGCCAAAAAACATTGATGATTACGCTCTATCAAAGCCCATTAAACACGATAACACCCATTTCTAGATGATCAGCATCTAGTAAGCTGGGCTAGACGAAAAATCGTTTGCAGCATTTCGAGCTTGCAGTTAATTAAGAAGGCTCTTTATTACCAAGGTTAAAGGTTGTCAATGCTATCATCAACAAAATAATAATCAGCTTAGGCCAGAAATAAGCTGCAAGAACGACTTCACCATCAACGTAAAAAAAGCAAACAGAAAAATCAATATGCCGAACCGTAAACAGCAATACCCCAAGCAGGCCGATAATGACTAAAACTGTCAACATGGTTGGAGCCGCGTCAAAACAAATAACGCAAAAAGCAACAAGACTATCTCTGATCAGCACTTTTCTGATCGGTTTTTCAATTTTGCTTCACATATAGAAAGTCTCAAAAAAATAAACCTCAAGAAAGATCAGCTTCCTGTCCGTCTTTTTCAGATGCCAGACGTTTTACCGCTTCGCCTGCAAGTTTTGCTACATAGAATAATGCTGGCAACAATACCATCAAGCCCAAGACTACCCACGGATATGAAACGCTGCTTTGCTGAGATGATCCGGAAATGGCGCCTGCCAAATGTTTAGCGGCGTAGCCAAAATAAACCAGGCTGGTGTTATAAATCAAAATACCGCTGGTAGCGCCCAAATAAGGCCAGAAGCTCACTTCTGTAACGGCTAAAGCGTAACTTAGCAGCGCAAACGGTATCGGTGTCAATCGTAACAACAGCATCAATTTGAAAGAGCCTTTACTGAGTAGTTTATCTACTGCTTTTAATTGCTTGTGTCCCCTTATGAATCCATGAACCTTATCCCGCAGTAAATAACGCCCCAGATAAAAAATAACCGCCGCAGCAATATATGTTGCCAACACAGCATAGATCTCTCCGGCACCGAGAGAAAATAATACTCCGGAAACAAAACAGAGTGCATCAACTGAAACAAAAAGAGGCGACAGGATAATAAACATGACAATAAAAGCCAGCGGTGCAAAGGCGCCTAATTGCCCTATCCAGTCTTCTATGGCGGGTAGATATAGTTCAAGTTCATGACCCATAAACAACATGACGATGACAAATCCCGCGACTAATAAAAACCGTTTATTCAGTAGAATCGCATGATTGGATAATTGCATGGTTAACCCATTTTGGAATTAACGTGATGCGCTGGAAAATAAGCCGGCCATGTGACTAAGTGTTTCATACACCACCGGGCCTTGGTCATTTTCAGCCAGAAAGTGATCAATATAGTTAAGCGTCTTTTCGATCCTTTCATGAAATGCCTGGTTATAACTTACAGGGTGAAAGCCAAAGACATAAGTTCCTGGTCTTGATAGGGCGCGGCCAGGCCAATTGGATTTGAAAATTCTGATCATTTCATCAGCCGTGACATAATCCACCAAACTTCCGTTATCCGGAACTTCTAGGATATTGATGGAAGGAATCCCTGTTGTCGATGGGTTATGTTCACTCGGATAGTAAGGTTGTGACAAATCATTAATGGTCCGCCAGTGCTGGCGATTCCATTTATAAAGCAACCCGTTACCGTCATTCCTCGATTCCTCCTTGATTCTTAACCAATTATTGGCGCTACTGTCGGCAACAAAGCCGTCGGCTGCCAGGGCCTTCAAGGTATGGGCGCCCGCAGCCCATGAACCGGTCCTAAACGAAGTCGGTTTACCCAGGCCATGGGCAATAAACAAGGCATCCGCTGCTTTTAACAGACGTAAATAGTCGGTCTCGCTGTAACTGCTGCTTAACACGGTATAGCCCGATGAGTCACCTATTTGGAAAGTATCGGAGGGCTTGAAATGGCAATCCACACCAGCGACCGTGTTTACAAAATTACAATACGGATGAATGTGCAAGCCTATTTCATCCTGATAGGAATCTCTTAACCGGATTATCCAATTGGCAAGATAAATCCGGCGCGGCTCCGAGAGTGCAGGATCGGTGAATGTATAAGGGGCGAAAAAATGGGTTATCTTCAGAGCGGGATGCTCGTAGTGCAGTTGCTCATGTCGTTTAAGCACGGAATTTTTACTATCCGAAGTATCCCAATCCGTTGTTAATAACACATAAATCGGGTGACTACGATAAAAAAAACATTTGGCAATAAACGTTGCATTGCCATCGGCAATCAATTGTAGAGAATGTTTGCCAGGGATCAGGCTGGTGATATCAATATTACCAACAAATTCCGCTGTTGCTTTTGACAATTTTCCTGTGAATTGATTATCGATAAAGACTTCCAGAGATTGAACATCTGCATCGGTATCAACACGGAGATGAATGATATTATTGCCTGGCGTGAGGGAATTGCCAATTAAATACCACTTTCTTACGCCGTTGATATGATAAAGCGTCGGCTTCGCAGCAATTTTTTTGAGTACCTGTTTTTTATTATCTTTAAGGCATGCTTGGTTAGAATAGGCCGGTGCCGAAAATAAAAAACTACTGATAATAATACCCAGAATGATTATTTTATACATAATATCCAGCCACTTCAGCTTGGTTTAAATTAACTTCGCAAGCGCCTTACAATGAACATAAAACAAATCATAAAAAACCACTATTATGCAATTTTCTTGGTTATGGCATTTGTCATGCTCGAAAATATTTGCTGGTTGATTGAACCTTCTTTTTTCGGCAGACTGCTGGATGCTCTTATTGCTGACTTTTACCATACCAATAAAATAAAAACAGATTACATTATACCCTTAATTATATGGATAAGCATTTATTTGCTGAATACCCTGGGCGGTACCTTAAGCAGGTTTCTCAGTGGAAAAGTTTATTCCCAAATGTACAAAGACATTGCTATTGATGTTATCCAATACTCCAATGGTCATGCGTACCCACCCGCCTGAGTCATGGCCAGAGCCGATCTCGCCAAGGAATATATTATTTTCTTCAAAGACCGATTACCCGAAGTAAGCTGGCAATTGACAGCTACTTTCGGTGTAATTTTTGCCTTGCTCTTTTATGATTGGCGAATTGCCTTGGTTTGTTTTGCCGTTATTTTCCCGCTGTTCTTTGGTTTGAATCTTTACCGAAGGCATGTCAATCAGTTTCAAAAAGACCTGCATGACAGTCGCGAAGATCTGCACCGCGTTGTTGAGCAACGAAATATTCAGGAAATTCAAAATTATTATCAACGCATGGTTATTTCTCAAACCGCCATTTCAAAATGGAATGCACTCAACTATTCAAGCAGCAAACTGTTAATGATGATTATTTTTATTGCCGTACTGTTTATTTGTATCGATGTCGACAAATTTTCAACCGGAAAGATTTATGCCATCGTCTCGTATCTTTGGACATTCATCCTATCGACTGACTATTTGCCAGGTCTTATGGAAAGCATCACCTCAATCAATGAATTAAATACCCGTTTGGGAGCGAATAATAATTAACCCGGTTGTATGTGTCTTTAATAACCCAGTATTTTTATAATGATGCCGTTTGCAATACCTAAAGCACAACGATTTATCCATCAACACCATTCACGCCTGGTTATCGCTATTGGTTTTGGTACGGGCATTGCGTTAACTTTACCTACAGTGTGGGCCGTGCTTACCCGTACATTAATCGGATGGAATATTGGCGTTTGGTTTTATTTGATTTTGATGTTAAGGCTGATGGCAAGAGCTAACCGCACTCAAGTCTGTAAAATTGCTCAGCAAGAGTATCGCAGCCGTCTTGCTGAATTATCCATAATGTCGCTGGCAGCATTAGCCAGTCTTGCCGCTATAATTTCGGAGCTTAGCTCTTTGAAAGAATTAACAACCGATCAGCGTATTCTTCATTATGCTTTTACCGGAATTACTGTGGTAGGTTCATGGTGTTTAATTGCCGTCCTGTTCACTCTTCACTATGCCCATCTTTTCTACACAGCTTCGCCTGGCCAACCTACGTTGATGTTCCCGGATAAAGAACCAAACCCCGATTATTGGGATTTTCTGTACTTTTCATTCACCATTGCTGTTGCCACACAAACTTCCGATGTGATGATTATGTCTCGGGACATGCGTAAAACAGTGATGGCGCAGTCAATATTAAGTTTTATCTTTAATGTCACTATTGTCGGACTATCGATTAATATTGTCGCAAGTTTGATAAACGCTTAAACAGTGTTGTGATAAAACGTTTATTGTTGCTGTGGAAATTTACCAAAAAGCATCGCCTTTACAATCGTTATTACGAAACCTTCCGCCAATTCAAAGCCACCATTGAAGACTGCCTCGGCAAGGTGAAATCCACTTTTAGTGTGCAGATAAAAACCTCTTGAACCCAAAATTTCAGTTGTTTGAAAAAAATCCGCAAACTTGACCGCGTGAGGTATAATAACGGAGCAAATTTCAAAAGATATGATTTTGACTGGGTTGATGATACGATTTAGTAATGAAGCTAAGAGTAAGCCAGCGCTATTTAAAAAGTGCTGGTTGAAAAAATTCCATGTCTGGATTGTGGAGATGCGGCACTTGACAGTGCAATTCGGGCAAGACAGACAGAGTTATTTTACCAAAGGTGTGTCGAGCGGTTTGTATCATCATATATTCCAACCTCAAGGAAAGCAGGCGCGCGTGAATCCCGCCGAAGGCAGCCAGCGCCAATTCTTGATGCTTGTTGGCGTTGTCCGTCGCTTTCTCGTGCTGAGCGAATCGGCTATCCCCCTTTATTTTATTTTTCTACTAGATCACTGGTCATTATTCGCCGGAACATCGATGGTGTGTCATCTGGAACGATTCGTCCATCGGTGCGAAATGTCCCGTTGAAGGCGGGCCAATGCTATTCGCCAAAAACAGACCAGACAAATCGTTGGCTGAATCGGAGTGCTTCGCATGACCATTACCGCCCAGGGGCTCAATCCCCAAGCACCACAGCCGATTTCCTTATTATCATTGGCACGAAGTCTGTTGCGCAATTACCCCCTCATCGC